>Ga0180438_10002867_pt1 | contig 27102 bp, 31 predicted proteins | sample SS_ome_12_FD_132455 | JGI IMG/M metagenome (GOLD analysis project Ga0180438, IMG submission 132455) | Hypersaline lake sediment archaeal communities from the Salton Sea, California, USA - SS_3_D_2 metaG | ecosystem: Environmental > Aquatic > Non-marine Saline and Alkaline > Hypersaline >... | reverse complement strand
TCAGTGAACCTCGTATGGAGCTGTTTTGACATACTTCCTCCTTGTATGAGAAGTATGCCTCAAGCTCCCTAATTAGTCTACTTTTATCTTTTGCGAAGTCTCGTTTTATCTTTGAGCTAACAGGCTTGATCCTACTAAGTTCTTGAGCCGCGTCCTACATCTTTCCCGATCTGTTCCTCGATCGTGGTCCAGAGATCATCGACATTCGCGGTCATGATTACGAGATTGTGTTTCTTCCCGTGTAAATCGACCGCCTTGTCCTTCAGAACCTTATCCAATCGGAACCCAAGGCGGGTGAACGCTTTGATCACATGTTCCTGATCTTCCACTACCTCAGCGACCAACTGGTTCATCTTCCGGCTTAAAGCGAGGAAATAAATCTCTCGCGCGAGGCGGGTTCCTAATCCGATGCGCCGATAATCCTTGTCTGTCACAATGCGTATCTCTCCAACAACAAGTGGACCATCGGTTGTTCTATGGTGGAGCGTTGCGTCACCAATGATAAGATCCCCCTTCTCTGCTATGATCGGGGTCACGTGTTCATAGTTGATATTCTCCGACCATCCATGTATGACAGCAGGATCGGTAACATCATGCTTCAGGTATAGACGGTCCTTTTCTGGTAGACGTTTAAAAAAATCCAGCAGTTTCTGCTCGTCTTCCTTAACAATGGGACGGAGAATGACAGCATCTCCTGTTTTCAATGCAACTTCTTTAGGAAAATCCTTAAGCATATTTATACTCTCCTTTCTTTACAACTATATTCAATTATAAAAGAACACACATGGCTGTCAAGATAATAAAAGACATTGAATCCATAAACAGGGATCTAAACAATGCTGTCGTATTTATTCTTCAATAATCGGATTGTACACTTTCTCGGTCGGGGTGTACTGTTTTAATACCCGGCGAAAAGAAATGTAGAAATACAGATACGCCATGAACTGCAACATCAGAATAGGCATGAGAACAATCCAGACAATTCGATGCCGGTCAGGAAGAAAAACGCCTTGTTCGACCGCCAGATAGTTGGCAGCCATTAACAGAGCGAAGCATAATTGGATATCCGCACCGATCAATCCTGCCAACGTCGGGATTTTTAACTGCGCATGATTCTGCCGCTTCACTTCCTTTCGGAAAACGGTAAAGAATATCACCATTGACAGACTTCCGGCAAGAGGAAGCAGGATTACAATATACTCCAGGTCCATAAGGACATGATCATAGAAGCGCAAAATAAAACAAAGGCTCCGCAGCTGGAGGATAAGGATCAAGCCATTGCCAATAAAGGCACCAAGCGCTGCCTTTTTAAGCAAGTGTTGTGCTTCTTCTGCATAGTCCTTGTAGAAGAGATAAAAAAATACAACGTACGTCGAACTGGCAATTAAAGCCAGTATTTGTGTGACCTGAACCGCAACATATGAATTGAACATATCGGCAACCGCTGTGCCATAGGTTCTGAGCATGAAAAGATAGATAGTCGCGACAAAGACCGCAGATGTTGCATGGCGCAATCGATCGTAGGATACATTACTTTGGCCTGTATTCCCCGTCATATTCATAAGCCCATTGCATTTCTTATCTGCTGGGCAAGCGCTCGTATTTTCGGATCGAGCAGCATCTTCCACTTATTCTTGACCTTTTCGAATGAAAGTACTTCCATGATCTCCATGGTCATAGGGGCAAACTCCATTGCATCGCCATCAGTGATCTCGATATTGAACTGACAGCGACTTACTACATGCACCAGACCTTCACCTTCCGGCACGCTTCCGATCACATCGACTGAATCGTAATCCATCAATGCAACCTTACCGATCAATACGTATATCCCCTGCATTACCGCATTAAAGAAATCTTCATCAGACATATTTTCAATTTCTTCAACCGTGGTTTTTTCACCGAAGAGTAATTCTACGATCTCTTGTTGATCTCCTTTATCAGGGATCTCAACAATGATTCCGAATAATTCCCGAAATTCCTCAAGCGCTTTATCCGAATAATAATTTCCCAGTTTTTCCCAGTTTTCATTCTTCAGATGTCCATAATATTCACCGGTCAATTCCTCAGGGCTTTTGGCGAAAGCATATGAAACTAACAAACAACTTATCAGAATACCCATCACCATTCTCATAATCACACTCCTTTTGCTATTCTATATGCTGCGGAAGTACAGTCAACAGCAATCCCCTCACCTCTGTCCTGCTCAATCTTCAATCGTAAAGCTCAAATCAAAAGGTAGCGTCTAGCGTTTTGTGTTTAGCGTCTGTAGTAAATCTCTCGCCCTCTTGCTCTGTGGAATGACCCGCAGGCACTCCAGCCAGATCGATTCAGCCCTGGCAAAATCACCCATTGATTGATACACAAGCCCCGCATGGCAGTATGGGGTCTCATAATCAGGTTCAAGTTCGATCGCCTTTGCATAAAAAACAAGCGCACTATCCAGTTTGTTGGTTTCAAAATAAACATTACCCAGGTTGTTATACGCGCGTGCTGCAAACGGATCGATCGATATCGCTTTTACATAAAGATCCCGGGCAACTGCAAATTGTTTGTCCTGTGCATATATATTACCAAGATTATAATAGGACTCAGCATGCTGTGGGTCGGTCTCGATCGCTTTTTTATAGCACTTCACCGCCTCTTCAATGTTACCCTGATCCTTGTACGCGACGCCAAGGGTGCAATAGTTCAAACCCGGATTGATCTGTTTGATGCTAAAAATATTCGCATTGCAAAATACATAACTGCCGACAAAAATACATAGAGGTATGATCAGACCAGGGTATTTTCTCTGCTTCATATCATGGATAAAATGCACCACCGCTGAACCGGCAAACATTAAAAGAAAGGGGACGATCGGCATTCGGTAGCGTGCGCAGACAAAGAAGACAATAAATGAAATTGCATATGTCAGGATGAATAATAGCACAAGGATGATATTTAGTTTCTTCTTACGGTCGTAGGTGGTAGTGCGTTGTTGTTTAACAAATATGTATACACCAACCAGGGCAAGCGGCAGCAGAACTCCAAAAGGAAATTGAAAGAATGGGATATTGATTATAAGAAATTTCAGGAAGGTCAAGCGGGTGAAAAAGTGTATATCCCGGTTGTTGGAAAGTTCCGTCCCGGCGAAAAAAAGGTACGCTTTTTTTATCAATAACAGTATTGCCTTGCCTGGTTGCTCGATAAAAAAAGAAAATCCCTGTTTCAGCCAGTACCGGTCGATCTCGCCACCCTTCAGTTGTTTTCCGGTCGCTTGCTCAGCGATCCGTTTCATATCATTATAGCCACCCCACCATGTCTTGCGCGTTCCTGGTGCGATCGCGGTATATCCGTCAGCACGGGGATTGTTACCGATATAGAAATTCGTCCCACCTTGCCAGGCAATGAACACGATCTCTTTGCTGATGATCGAATTGCGTATCGTTACAGGCAGGATTATCACCGCACAGCCAGCCGCACCAAAAAAAAGGGCTGTTTTCCATTGTTTTTTTAAGGTCCTGGCTAACCATATTGGCGCCGTTACAAGAAAGAGCAGAACATTCGGACGGGTTACTGTTGCCAAGCCCCAGCAGACACCGTTTACGAGCCAGCGCCATTTTTGTGCGACTTTTTTCTTAGGGGTGATCGTTAAATAGAATCCCAGCAGGATGAGAAATACCAGCAGGGTAGGAATGAGCAATTCTCCGTCAAAATATATGAACATCGGATATGCACAGGCAGCAAAGCCAGCGATCAAACCGACTTTTTTTCGAAAAAGTAATGTACCGATCCTGGCGGTCAATACACAGTTGATCGATCCGACTACGATCTGCGCGATGCGTGCGACGAGTAAATTTATGCCAAAAATCTTATATATGAATGCGAGAAAATACGGATACCCGGGTGCGCGGAAGAATGCTTCACTACCGATCCAGTCACCTTGAGCGATCGTAACGGCCCACTCATGATGGTACAATGCATCCATGATCGGCTGGTAAAAAAGGGGATCCACTGCCCTGCTCTGGAGTATATATATTAACCGGATAACCAGCGCACATACGAATATTGCGATCAGCATGATGCTTTATAATACCGAATGAGTATTGAAAGTCAATGAACAGGCAGAAATGCGCAGAAACATGACACCCCATGTGCTGAAACAGAACATTTTATCCTATTCCCAGATAACACGGATCATGTTCTTTGCAGGCATTTTTTCATATATTGATACAGGATTATATTCCAGCAGGACTTTCTGCTCCTGTGATCTGCAATCCTCTAAAACTATATTCTCTGATACTACCCTGACAATTATTTGACCATCTGGCGACCAAATACTCTGATATATCTTTCTGTCACTGTCAGTTGGTCCGACACCCTGTGACAGTAGTACGTCAGGAGGTATAATAGAATCACATGGTTCCTCCAATATACCAGACTGTGATTCCAGTAAATCAAAATACATTATATTGTTGTTATTTGCTTCAGGATCACCATGAGTGAAATAGTCTGCGTACAATATGTTTCCGTTTCCTGACCAACATACTGGATTTACGCCATCTCCAATAATAGGGATATCAGGTAATCTTATAGCATCTGGGAATGAAAAGAAATACAGTGAATTCCACTCCCACCCGCCTATAAGCGCATAAAAATACCTGTCGTTCGGCGATAATCCCACCTCGGCCAACCATCGTGCACCTTCACCGTACGTTCCGTTGAATGTATCAACAACGATAGACTCGTTATTTTCAAGATCCGCTAAAACTAAATTTGTGCTCCCAATACCATAGTAATCCACCTTTGGGTCGAGGATCCTGTCCCCTAAGTGTAAAAACGGCTTACCCTCAGATAGAATCATTTTTTTACCATCATCTGTAACATCGAATGATATGATGGAATATCCTTCTGATGCTGAATATACAGCCTCTGCATCAATATTCCCATCATTCCAAACGTGGCGAATGATGCTCGAGTGGTTATTCACAAAAAGATCCCTGATAGTTGGTGTCTCCTTGCCCTGACCACCGCAAACCAACATACTGATAACCAATTTTACCGTCATATATGAATGGAAAAATGTCATATTCAATATAATAAGCAGCAAATAGAATATGTCAATTCTGCATGCCTTGACAAGTTGCGATTGATCATCCAATTACCCCTCTCGTATTGACTCCAGCATTCTGTTGATTTTTCTGATTTACTTCTGGTGCTCAGCAAGGGTCAATCCTGAAATGGTTTTGCGTATCAAGAATAACTGTCAATGTACCGCATGGATGCATATACATATGGGGTGAAAAAGTGACTCCAGAACTTGCCCCCATAGTAATTTGCCGTTTCATGTTCGACAAAAAGCCTTTCAAAGTTATTATCCGCGGCCCATTCAACGGATTTCTGCAATAGTGCTTTCCCAATACCTCTGTTTCGCAAATGATTTTTAGCAAAAGCTGCTTTTATTTGAGCGGTATTCGTGCTTCTTAATAGAAACCCCTCTGCGCTTTCGGTTAATGAGCCTACAGTAAAAAACGCCCCGGGTTCTTTGCTTTCATTATAGACAAAAATTACATCGCCTTTTTTAACGTGTCTCTCCAATCCTTCCGCTGCTGCTTTTCTGTTCGCTGCTTTACGAAGAAAGATCGGTGAATCTTTGTAGTAATTTCGATGTTCAATGTCGATCTCAATAAGCCTGCTTGTATCCTGTTCCTGCACGATATCATAATCTTGTACCGCGCCCAGAAACGATAGATCACGCAATTGCTCAACAACAACGGCACCAAATCCTAGCTGAAACAATGTATTGTTCAGTATATTATCGTGTGCAAAATGCACAATTAGATGGAGAGAGATATTTTGCGTAATCCACTTTTGGGCCAATGCCATATACATCAGCTGATATAGCTCAGTTTTATCTTCGTTTATTGATGCATGTGCGAATTCGGAAACAATGGCGGCGTTTTGCCTTTTGAATTCGAAAAAAGACATGGTACACATAAACCCCGCTAATGTATTTCCATTGACCAGTGCTACACCTGGCTTATCAAGTGATGATGTTAACTTTTGAATTATGCAATCAGGTTCATTTACCACCCTTGTTGGCAACAAAGAACTTTGTTCCCGTTCTTCAATATAACTGCTGATGAATAGTTTTACTGCATCTTCAATGTGTTCTTGCTTAAATGTCTCTATTTCGTACATTCTCAACTCCGGTGCATGATTTCACCTTCACCGCGCTCCACGAGTTTAATAGCTTCATTGGGGCACGTAGAAATGCATAAACCACAACCAAAACATTTTTCTTGATTATAGACTACTGTGTTATCATTTTCCTGCATTGCGCTAAAGTGGCATCGACTAACGCAATTCGCGCACTCGCTACATATATCTTTATCCACATGTGCAATAAAATCAGAATGTACTAATGCATAATCCAAATCATATTGTTGAATACCAGCAAACATAAAGCAACAACAACTACAGCAACTGCATATCTTTACTGGCGGGTCTTCAAGCCCCGCGGTAAGAACCAAACCTTCGCTATAGGTTTTTTTAAGTATTGATAAGGCTCCCTGATAATCTGATTCCCTGGCAAAACCTTTATCTATGGCCATGTCGGCCCAATTGTTCAAGAACAAGCATCCTTCCAGGGTATTGTCACAATTCTTCAGGGTTTTTCTACAATCACATTCCCCTACCGCGATTCTTGTGGATTTTTTCAACAGATCTTCCACATACCAAAAATTGAGAATTTTCTGTCCCGCTATTATCTCCTGATTGATGGGAATTACTTTCCCGGTAATCTCATCACCAGATCCTGCCATTTTTTTAACCTGATCTATAGTCCAATTTTTTTTCTCATTCATCCTCGATTTCCTCCACGCTATTATAAAAGCAGAGATAGAATTGTCAAGCAAAATTGGGGTCAAATCTAGACATTGGACAAATATTTATTAATTGTAGCTACAATCACGTTATACTGTCGCATAAGGTCATCATCGTGCTCTAAACGTTTCCTTAATCGATATCGCAGCTTGTTTACAGAAGAATAGTCAATGCCTAAATACTGACCAATCGTATATTGCGTTATACCACTATACCGATATAACAAATCACATGTCATACCACGCACAACGCCATTACCATGGCGTGCACGAAGTTAATCGAGAGAAACATTTAAAACTGTCATCACACAATTAATTACAATATCAGGATCTACCTTATTTGTCCATATTTCTCTGTATTCAGGTTGCTCACGCAGTGATCCTGATTTCAAATACTCACCCTTCACACGCGCCACAAAACCAGAATCTCCCAGAATCGTTTGATACTGGACATCTTCAAAAGGATTATCAATATCATTCTGTAAACCATCCAACAGGAATTGCCGATAGCTACCACGCCCGCCAATCATATCTATTATATTTTCATAATCTACAAAGGTAACCTCTCTTTTAGCATCAATATACCCTGGTAGACTACTCCAATAATATTGTCTGATATATGCCCACTTATCATGATATGATAACTCTAAAAATGTGCTTTTTCGTATTGGATTCAAATGTACATAACGCGACAGCTCGAGAAGATAATTGTCCGCATTGACTAATATGGCTTTATATCTCCCTTGATATAAATGACCGTAGGTATTATGATGATAATTAAACCAACTTGTATAACTGATGTTAAAACGACGCATAAATTCACTCAAATTTCCACATGAAGTCTGTAGGAGTAGATGAAAATGATTATCCATTAAAACATAACAGTATAATTTCACCCGGTAAATCTTAAGGGACTCACGCAATACTCTAAGAAACCAATGCCGGTCATCGTCGTCAAAAAAAATATTTCGACGTTTGTTACCACGACATAATACGTGATAGAATGCACCGGGGAATTGAATTCTCAAGGGACGTGCTATGATATCTAAATAATCCCTCTTCGTGCACAAGGATTGTCCATTGTCTAGATTTGACCCCAGGTTCTATAATTTCTGCCAGACGTTTTTATCGAGCGAACGGTACTGGATCGCTTCGGCGATGTGTTCGACCTTGATGTTTTCAATCCCCTCCAGGTCGGCGATCGTGCGTGCGACTTTCAGCACTTTATCATATGCACGCGCCGACAGACCGAAACGTTCGATCGCGGTTTTGAGTAAGTTTTGAGACTGTTCATCGATTACGCAGTTCTTGCGGATATCTTTTGAGCCCAGGTGCGCATTGCAGTAGATCTTCTTTTTTTCATTCTCATATCGTGATAGTTGCAGGGCGCGCGCCTTGTTTACCCGGTCACGGATCACCGTGGATGACTCAGCGACCTGGGTGGATTTCAACTCGTCATATTTTAACGACGGTACTTCGATGTGGATGTCGATACGATCGAGCAGGGGACCGGAGATCTTGGAGTGGTAGCGCTGGATCTGCGGGGGTGTGCACCGGCACTCATGATACGGATCCGTGAAATACCCACACGGGCACCGATTCATTGTAATTTCTTTACCAAACCGAAAATTAGTCTTACGGTTCATAAGCCAAAATTACTGCCAAAAGGATACCCGCAAAAGCCCCGAAATCTCGGTGAAAGGTTAAGAAAGAAAAGGATGGATATGGGATTATTCCAGAAAGACATAGCAAAAATTATTGGCGTATCAACGGATACAATAACCTATTGGGAGAAAGGAAGAACACATCCCACTAAGCAAAATCTTGAAAAAGTAATAGACTTTTTAAACAAACAAGACCACAATGCAAATGGATTATGATGAATTCTTTAGTCGTTTAGAAAAATGGGAAGTAGAAACAGCTGAAGAAAAACGTCGTAACGCAATCTATGCAACACTTAAATGCAAACCAAGCGTATATAAAGAAGCCCTTATAAAATCTGCCATCGATAGAATTGCCTGGTATTTTGAATATGGCAGATTTGGAATCATTTCTGCATGTGAAGCTAATAATTCGAAAAAGAAGAATTTTGATCTTCAGTTAAGGCTAATAAATAAGCTGAAGGAACAAAAACTCCATGGTATCCCCCATATTGGATTCTGGGATAGGATAGTAAGTCGTGCGATATTTATTCCTCAGATTAAGAAAAACCATATTAGGACATTAGCCAAAAACATGAAGTTAGCTGTATTCATATATGGAGAGAAGAAAAATTGGAAAATATATAGAACCTGCAATCAAGACATAATATTTAAAGATGACAAATTGAGACTAATAGACATTGATACCGATTTTTTATCCTATGCCAAAATAAGTGCTCAAAAGAATCGATATTTAATAATAATGGATAGTATTGAAAAATTGTCCAACACCCCCCATTACCACAAAACAAAAAAATGCTTACTCATTCAAAATAAGATAAATGATCTAAAAAGAATAGAAGAAGAATTATTCCCGTAGAATAGCTTTTGTAATCTATCACGATTTTTATTAATATAATTACATTTCATGAAAACTCTTTATGTGTACCATTCTTGACTGTGGTCAGAGTTTGAATATAATATTATCAGTCTATGTATAAACAAAGTCTGAAGAGCCAAACTATATTAGTTAAGGAAGAAATTGCGCGGTATTTAAAAGCAGAAAAATCCAAAAACAATATTACAAAACCCATAAAAGCCCCTGTTTTGGCTGAAGATCATACACCAATATACAAAATGCATCGTTACTTTGCAAGAAGACCATACAATGTATTTGCCTATATTATTAAGCATTACACAAAACCAGGTGATATTATACTTGATCCATTTTGTGGTGGCGGCGTCACAGTGGTTGAAGGTCTAAAATTACGAAGGAAAGTGATAGGAGTTGATATAAATCCTTTAGCTACTTATATAACTAAAATGGAAATTATTTCTGCTGATATTCACAAAATCAGAAATGCCTTTTTAAAATTGGAAAAACATATTAAGAATAAGTTATATGAATTGTATTATACAAATTGTCCATCATGTAACAACAAGCACGCTGTGGCTAAATGGTTCGAATGGAGCAATGTAGTAATATGCTCAAAGTGTGGGAAAAAGGTAGTTTTAGCAAAGACAAAAAAGAAGTCATCTGGCAGATATTATTGTCCATATTGTCGCAACATAATAAATCCATTAGAAAGCAAAAAACTCAGAAACGAAATAACAAAGATAGCATTCAATTGTGATTGTGGGAAAGAAGCAATTAAGGAGCCAAGTGAATTTGATGAAAAATATTTCAGGAAAATTGAAAAAAATTTTAAAAACATTCTAAAGACCGAGAAATTAGACTATCCATTAGATAAATTCCCAGATGGCGATAGACAAAGAGATGATGCTCTATTTCAAAGAGATATCACGCATTTTTATAAATTATTCACAAAAAGAAATCTATTAGCAAATGCAATTTTAAGAAAAACAATCGAAAGAATGGGATTTGATAAACATACAGAAGGGATGCTTAAGTTTACTTTCAGTTGTGCCCTTTCCTGGACTTCTATACTAAGTAGCGATACGGGACATGGTTGGCAACATCATGCCTATTGGATACCTAATATATCTTATGAAATGAATGTTTGGAATATGTTTAATCAACGGTTTAAAGGAGGTCAAAGTACCGTAGTAAAGGGCAAGGAATTGTCTCAACAATCTATTGGTGATTATTGTGTCATGGCTAATAATTTTAATGATTTAAAAACACGATCATGCCTTATATTAACACAATCAGCTCATATACTACCTATTCCAGACAATTCTGTGGATATCGTAATAACTGACCCTCCCTTTGGTGGTAATGTTCAATATGCGGAATTATGTGATTTCTGGGCCGTATGGATGAAAAAAGAACTTGGTCTAAAAGGTATTATAAATAATACAGATGAAGCAATACAAACCAGAAACTCGGGTTTTGAGACGGCAAAATCTGCAGAACATTATGAGGAAATGCTTTACAAAATTTTTAAAGAATGTCATCGAGTCTTAAGACGTCATGGATGGATGGTAATGACATTTCATAATCGAGATGTAGGAGTATGGATGAGTTTACAGAGAGCTGCATTTAGAGCTGGGTTTAAATTACCTGATGCTCAGTTTGATAAAGCAAGAGGTATGATTTACCAGCCAGCAATAAAACACTACACGCCTACATTACATTTGCGAGCACCAGGATCAATGTTGGGGGATTTCATTTTGAGTTATCAGCGACAGGAAACATCTCCAGATATAGATAAGATTCGGGAGACCCTAAATCCAGATGAGATAAAAGACCTCCGTAATAAAATTGAAGATTTGATTGAATTTCATGGGGGCACGGATGAAAACCTCCTTATGACTGGACTTGTACCGTATCTAAATGAAAAAGGTTTGCTACATCGATTAGCCAATTTTGATTTAAGAAATTTTTTGAATGAAACTTTTGCATATAACTCTAAAGATAAAAAATGGTACAAGAAAGAAATGATAGATAAAACAACCCAATCACTTAAACCATTAGATGCCATACCTGCTGAGATACTAACTGAAACTTTGATTACAAGCTATTTAAGAGAAAAAAAAGTTGCCAGCAATGAAGATCTGATAGTTCATATTTATACAACTCTGGTAAACGCACATCGTCCAGGTATTCATGCGATAAACAAAGTCATTGAGAAACTATGCGAGCCCATACCATTAAATGGAAAAGTAAAAAGATTAGCATATAAATTAAAATCTACATCACCTGCAACTCGCAAGATTAAAGATGTGTTATATCAAACTCAAACTGGCATATGGGGTGAACATACTATTGCATCTAAATTAAGTCACAACGAACTTATTTTACTATTGGCAAAATATGCCAAAAAACTGGGATTCTCAGTACATGTTGGTGAAACTGAACAGCGCAAGCATAAGGAGTTAAAAGAAATCAGTTCTCAAATGCTATCCAGTATGGATTACGGAATAATCCCCAAAGCATTTGATATAGTCAAGGAAATCGATCTATTGTGGTTAAAGAATAAACAAACAATAGCGGCTTTTGAAATTACAACTTCAATTAATACTGCTGATAAAGCAATCAATGTACGATATCGAAATCTATTCGCAACCATGCCTGGCCTTACAATAAAAGCTTTTGTTATTATCAAAGATAAGGATTATGAAAAAGCTGAAAAAAAGCTTTTTACACCAGTAAATGTAAGCGATGGATTATGTGATAATATTAAGATTATTAAAACAAGCCAAATGACATTTGAAACCATCCAACAGAGAATATAATAAATCAACCATTAACACACTTTTTATAGAGTGTAAATTTTGCTCGATACAATAATACTACCAACACACGTTTGTCAGTAGTAATGACTTGACAAATCACCATTTTTCAATACAATTAAATCAGAAACAAAGACGAGAAGGTATGTTTAACTGAGTTTGGGCAATAAAGGTTAAGCATACCTTTATTGTTGTAATACTATGGAAGGGAGGATAAAATGAGTATTAAGTTCGTTATTGATGCTTATGTAAACTATGGCACAGAAAACGAAGAAAAAGATGCCCAAGTAATCCAGGAGTTAACGTCCCATGTTAATGAATTAAAAGATATAAAAATAGAATATTCACTGAAGGATACCAATCATGGAATTGGTGCAGATTTACCAACCGTATTGATTGAAATAGTTAAAATGGCAGGTTGGGCTTTTTTTGTAATACCTGCTTTACATAAGACTATCCGTGAGACAATTCAGGAATGGAAAAAAATAAAACAGAATATCGACAAAGTCATAGACTGGATTAAGAAGAGATGGTCCATTCTTGTATACCCAGAATACTATGCACTTCTACATGTGCTTGAATCTCTTGAGCAAAAAACGAACATAATGGACTTAAAATTGATTCAAGCAACTGAAATTGTGGGCAAGGCAGATACTATACACGAACCAAGCATTGAAAATGCAATGCTCTTATATTATTTATTCATATTTGTCGAGGATAATGAAAAGTGTTTTATCGTATTAACAGATTCATCGCTAAACTTTATTATTAATCGCATTGTGGGATTAGATCAACGGTATAAAGATGAAATTGAAAAACAAAATTAATATGTAACTTATTCAATATATTCACTGCATATCATTTCTCACATTTTACTGACACAGACTCAGTGTTAGATCATGCAAAACCTTAATTCTTCTAATAAAACGGCAATACAATTGGATTCCACTTCAGATTAATATAATTTTATAGGATTAGTAATACAAACTTGTTATATCTCGTTTAAATAGTAATTATAGCGGTTTTATAGATTGTATTTAATGCATAATACCATTTTTGTGCTAAGATGCCTTGACATATATTATCCCTGCTTTTATAATGGAGTGGAGGTAAGTATGGATGAGAAAGACTATTATCTTGTAATTAAAAATGAATTAGGGAAACTGCTTAAGAAGAAATTTGATGAATATTATTTAGAAATCACTGCAAATAAGAACTTCAGCAATAAACTAAAGAAAAAAATAGACGAAGACAGAAACATTATTTTCAGTTTCTTAAAAGAAGCTGCACCTGATATCACTGGTTATGTAGAAAGTGGTTTTTTAACGCAATTATTAGAATGGAAACGTTATGTTTTTGTCGTGGTGGAAATAAAGAGGGATAAATTGAAACTGGATGATATTTACCAAATCAGGAAATATTCAGAACTGTTTGACGCTCGCCTATCACTATTAATTTCTTTAAAGGATATACCCGAGGAGATAAAAAGGCTATCGAAAGCTGTGGAACAACTTCTTTCACAACCTGATGGGGAGAAGATAATCATTGCACAGTTTAGTCCTCATGAGAAATGCTTTAAGGAATGGTTTCCTAAAAATCCCTTCAGTTGGTAAATCCGCCGTGGAAAAGACTTGTTATCTGTGTGGGAAGCTAATTAATAAAGAACTTAAGGGTCGTGACCATATTCCACCTAAAACCATTTTTCCTGAACACATAAGAAAAAAACTCAATCTCAGTAAATTACGATGGCGATGGACGCACAAAAATTGTAATGAATCTTATGGTTACGATGAAGAGTATTTCAAGCTAAGTATTGGAGCTTCTGCTATAGATAGCCCGATTCTTAAATATGTATGGGATGATTTAAAGAAGATGGCGCGCAAACCACAAACCCAAAATTTAAGACTGAAGGTATATAGTGAGTTTATAAGTGAGGTCAGAACACCAAATCATATTATACTACCAGGGGTAATTGCTAAAACATTTGAAACAAAAAGAATTTATAGAGTTGTATGGAAAATTATACGTGGTTTATATTTCATTGAATTTTCTAATATTCTTCCTGAAACAACACCACATTATATATCATATATACAGAAAGACGCACCAATGTTTTCTACAGAATTGCTAACCATTTTGTTCCATGCAACCTTAGCACAAAAAGAAAAAGGTGATTATGCAGATATTTTCTCATATTGGTATTATCAAACAGATAAAAAAGACTTCTATTCTTGGATAATCAACTTTTGGAGCAGACATCCCTTTTTTATATTTCATCATTTGCCAAGTTGCACTTGTGAAAAGTGTAGCAAAGGTTGTAGTTAGATACTATTCCTTATTTTTTTAAGCAATACTCTCAACACTTTTCCTGTTTGTTATCTATAACATCCTTGCGAGCTGAACTTAATTGACTTCTATTTTGTCTCTGAGTATAATATCCTCACATTATGAGTAAAAAATTAGTACGAGAATATTATGATAGAATAGCAGTTGGGGAATGGAAAAGACTAGCAAAGGATGCATATCATCGTCTTGAGTTTGATACGACAATGCATTTTCTTAAAAAATATCTTCCGAGAAAAGGTTCTATTCTGGATGCCGGTGGTGGACCTGGAAGATATACCATAGCACTAGCGAAACAAGGCTACGAGGTTGTTTTGCTTGATTTAGCACCAGAATTACTACATATTGCAGAAAAGGAAATTAAAAAAGCAAAAGTCAGGAAGAAAGTCGAGCAAATACTGCAAGGGTCTGTTGATAATCTTACAATGTTCAAGAAAAATACTTTCGATGCTGTTCTCTGTCTGGGTGGCCCATTGAGCCATTTATTGCACAAGAAATTCAGAACAAAAGCAATTAGTGAACTGGTTAGAGTGGCAAAGAAAAAAGCACCAATTTTTTCATCGGTGATAGGTAGAATTGCAATGAGCATGAATTCAATAAACTATTTATGGTCTGAGATGACTAAGGCTCCAAATATATTCAGGAAGTATACAATAAAGGGGGATTATTCTGGTGGTTACGGCTTTGCTCCGTGCCATTTCTATTTACCTGAAGAACTTGAAAATGAATTCAAAAGTAAGGCAAAAGTACTGGCAATGGTGGGTTTAGAGGGAATTTTTTCAGCACACGAGCGAAGATTCAACGAAGTATATAGAATGAAGAAATACAATAGGATTCTCTGGGAAACCCATCTAAAAACTTGTACGCACCCAAGCGTTGTAGGAATTAGTGAACACTTCATGATTATTTGTAGAAAATAACTCAGTTAAAAAACCTTTACCACCTTAAACGGCACCCTCAACACTTTGTCTGATTGTTATCTATGACATCCTACTGAGTTAAACTTAGTGTCAGATTGCATATGGTTCTGACACTTAACAAAACGGCAATATAACAGGATTTCATAACTTAGATAATATTTATTATTGGTTTGGCCTTACAAACCTGTTACAACGCGTTTAAATAGTAAATAAGGTGGGTTTATATATGATTTAAAAGCAAATGTATTGTCTAAAAATTTAACAAAGAAAGATACGATAAAACGTCTTAAATATCAAACAACTCACCTTCAATCATTTTCGCATATTTATTTGCGTAGTATGTATCGGGATCATGCTTCCGAGGTCGAACACGAATATCAAATCCCGGATCATCTTTATTGGTATTGTCAAATAGAACAAGACCGATTCCAAATATTAAACATAGTGAATCAAGTTTTGATATATCATCAGCAAGGGAATCTTTTGGTACTACAATATAGCTCTTATGGCTAAATAATTTATAGGAACAAGCTTGACCAAATGCAGTAATCAGATTATTAGAATCAGTCTTAATTTCGGCTGATATTATCTCCACTGGCAAAACTACTATATCACTTTGTCGGGCTTTACGCATACCTATCACGTCTGGGGTACCCCATTTGCTCTTGAAACGATTCCCACCTAAAGGGATAGCTTTTGTGCATTCTTCTAATTCATTGACCAACCATTCTGCAAAGGGTTTATAAAATTCCTCTTCTTTGATTTTTAGTATAATTGGCTTTCTAACAATCTGTTCCCCAGATTCTAATTCAATGTCCCGGTAATTAACATGTCGAAAAAGACCACGTGCAGGTTTATAAATCTGACTTATATTCTTATCAAGATCCCAAACGCAACCATGGATTGTATTAATGGCCATTTCAGGCAGGTGTTTTTTTATGGTTCGCACAAGATCAGAATATCTTATGCCATTTGGAGTTGATTTCAGCAACTCAACTGCTTTTTCAATAATTTTTTTCTTTTTTGTTGCCATAGGACACATCCCCTTTTTTTAACAATATCCCCTAATTTATAACCAATCATACTCGGATATCTATACCACCAACTTATTAATTATCAATCTTATACAATCGTATGTAATTACGGCAAATCATCCATATAAGTATCATCAAAATCTGATTTTGTAATACAGTATATTTTATCACAATTGCTACACATAAACTTGTAATGAGTAATGGGTTCTTCAGGTAGCCTTTCTAATTCATTTATTAAATTCTGAATTTCTTCAATAGCAAGTATTCGTTTATTGTCAATTTTATGATTTTGCATAAATTGCTCGCTTGATTTGGTCGCAGAGACTACCACCATATTGCTATTGTGGCATTTATGACATACCCGACAATATTTCAGAATAGCAATATCCTGTTTATTAGTCACAGTTAACTGATCTGCGTCTAAATTTATTTGCCGAAACTCCGCAACTTGTTCTTCAATAAATGATGCCATAAACTGCTTATGTTCATCTGTGTAAGTCCATTTTAATTTAATTTTTTCTGTTATTACATAAGCGGTGAAGCGATAACATAGATTGACGATAACATTTAGAAAATCCAGTTTTGGAAATTCACAAATTCTCCGTGGTTTAACAAAATTTGTTTCTTCTTTACACCATTTGGAATCGATAAGTTTCTGGCAAATTTTAATGATATTATCTTTATGTATAGGATTCTTAATTTCAATTTCATGTGCATACTCATTTCTCATATCATTTATTATCCTAAGCACCTCATATTCATTCTTGTTTATAGCACCTATTCTATAGGCGAAATTTACTGTATGGCCAAATTTAAGGGGCTGCAATACATTGTCCTCATCTGGGTTGGTAATAATCGCGCCTTGAAGTATATCTTTTAATAACACTGTAAGTAGCTCAACTGCTATGATTGTACCAGCGCGAGGAGTTGATATTTCAATTTCCTTTAGATATGGTTTACAATCATCAAATGTATATTTTTTTTTACCTAATTTACCCATTCCATTGGATTATATCAGAATTTTGGCTGTTTGTCAATTCACAGTCTTTTCGGAACAGGCAAGTAAATTAGGCAATATGAATCCAGTAAAATATATTAATGGTATCAATCAAACCAAACATTTTATTTCCCGATTATAAAACAAAAGACATTCAGGCAAGTGATGGAAATACATTCATTTACCTCAACATAATTAATAAATTCATCGACAAAAGACGTGAATGTTGGACTTATCTTGGGTTTCTGATAGTACCATCCACTCATAGATTAGAAATAGCAGACTATCTTAAAAACACAAGAGAAGAGGCTGAATATCAAGATAAAATCCAATTCAATGAAATGAGAAGTCTTTCTCGCTATTCAAGAAAGACATTACTTTGCAGAAAGTGGCTGAAACTCGCTTTATCTGAAGATAACAAACGTATGATCCATTTTCGCATTCTGGGTCTAAAATTATCAAAACTTCAATATCAAGCTTATGGTAGCATTACACAAAAACAAATACAGGAAGTGTATAACAATTTTCTTAGGTCAATAATCATTGGTTGTTTTGAATATGACTACAAAGGCTATGGCATGACAATAACAGATGTGTTTATCAACAACGAATTGAAAAACGACGAACTGTTTGATTGGCATAAAATCTGGTCTGTCATAATTCCTGAAATTGGAATATTTGCGAACCATAAGAATATTCGCTTTATTGACATAGACCACCAGACAGAGGAACGATTTCCAACAGAATCCCACTTCATGCAGTTATTGGATTTGATACTTGGAGCAACTCGCCAGTGTCTTGATAATCTTATTCGGACAGATGGTTGTGTGGAATTAGGTCTTATGTTCCTCCCCCTGATCGAACAACTTAATGATGGTAAAATGGCTTACAATCCTTATAGTAGATTTAGTCTTTATAGACAATGTTCCTTATGCTTCTTCCCTAACAAGTATTATTCCCTAAAGAATTTGAAGGCGAATTACAAAGAACTGTGGCACGGAATGTACAAAGAAAGACCACTTCTTATAAGAGGCAGTATTAGTAAACAACCAAGACTATTCTGATATACTATGATAAATAGAATGTTATTGTCTGTGGTGAAAAGTCAATCAGTCTTGTATCGTTTGGCTACTTCAAGGGCATCGTTTAAGAACTTAATCAATTTGTTTATATCCTCTGTCTTAGCACTGGTCAGTTTCTTGTCATCTGGGAAGACAAATAGTTCAGGAAGGGATATATTAAATGCTTTGGCAATCTTGTCTAAAAATACCACAGAAGGATTCATCTCCCCTCGTTCAATCTTGCCAATATATGTCGGATGGACATCTGCCTTATCTGCAAGTTTTTCCTGTGAGAACTTATTGAGTTTTCTTAACTCTTTAATGCGTTTGGCTAACCTTTGTAGAATCTTTTGCATAAAAGACTATATTGATGCTGGTCAGCTATTCCAGAGACGATTAGCATTAAAATGCTTGACATTCTACCTAATTGGGTATAATTTAGTGGGAAGTATAGGAAGGGAGGAACAATGAAGATAATAATAGTATTATTGGCACTGAGTTGTATTTGTTTTGCGGAAGTATGGTATGTGCATCCAGACTCAGTAATGAATACCATACAAGAAGCAATTGATTCTGCAGGGGTATATGATACTGTGTTAGTTGCCACAGGAACATATCATGAGAATATCTATGGAGAGGGTAAGGCATTATACTTAATAAGTGAATCTGGTCCTGCTGTTACTATAATAGATGGAGATAGCGTTGATCGTGTTATCTGGTCTCGGTGGGATGGTTTTGCAGAAATAAGAGGTTTTACTATTATGAATGGTATTGCTGATTGGGGAGCTGGGGTAGTAATTGCTGATAATTTTCATTTTCCACTGGTCTTTGTTGATAATATCGTTGTCAATAATGTTGCGACTCTTGTTGGTGCTGGTATGCGTATACACGGTTCTTATGCAATAGTGCGTAATTGTTATATACTTAATAATACCACACTTGGGGTTGGTTATGCTGGAGGCATTTGTGTTACTAATGATTCTGGAACAGTAATTGATAGTTGCAGGATTTTAAATAATACTGGAGATGGTATTCTTGCAATGTATTCGGAGCCTGTAATTATAAATTATAATGATATCTATGGTAATAGTAGATACGGTGTTTGCTATTCTGATTCTGATACAACGATTACAATTAATGCAGAATATAATTGGTGGGGGGATTCAAGTGGTCCTGGTGGTGAAGGACCAGGGACAGGGGATTCAGTAAGTATGTATGTTGATTATGACCCTTGGTTAACAGGACCCGTTGGAGTAATTGAGTATCAGAAAAAGAATGTACAAACTAAGATGTTAGTATATCCAAATCCATTTCAGAATAAAGTATACTTTGATGGCGAAGGCATTGTTTATGATGAATCTGGCAGAAAGATTAAAGAAGTATATAATTTTTGGGATGGATACAATTCTATGGGTAAAAAGTTATCTAGTGGAGTATATTTTCTGAGAAAGGATAATTTGTCGGTAAAATTGGTTATGGTAAGATAGGAGAGAAATGAGAAAATATATATTAATGTTTGTCCTAATAATATGCCATTGCTTAGTTTTCGCAGATGAACCAAAAAAAGAACAAGAAGAGGAATATAAACCAATTGAAGATCTCGCTCCAATAATCAATAGTTTTATGTCATCAGCAAGGTATTCAGTATCAGTAGCTGCGCCAATTGAACATGATTCATCTGGTTATAAGATAATAGTACAGGCGGATGAGAAATTTTATAGTAAAGATGATGAGGACGAATTTATAATGTCCTGCTGTATAGCCACCGCACTTGCTACCAGATTGGTAGAAGAAACTACAACTTATTTACATATCTTAGTTGATAAAAAATATTTCAAGATTGAAACAAAGTACTGTAGAAAAGCAATTCCTGGAGGAAAGAAAAAGGCAGATTTTGAAATTATCTGGGATAATATTCAGATGAAATAAATACTCATTAAGATATAGACCGTTCCCTAATAAACCCACAGTCTAACAAAATTCCAAATCGAGGTTAATATATTTTATTGGTAATGTATTACAAACTTGTTATAACCCATATAAACGCGAAATACAGGGATTCCATACTTGCTTTAAAACTAAACTACCATGAATAAGCTAATATTTACCTCTTTTAAAGAATTCAATCTGGCAGGAGTTCACTCAGATAAAGCTATGTCCATTCTGTTCTGAGAAAGTAAAGATAGATGCTGTAGTATGTAAACATTGTGGTAAAGACTTGAAACCAGAAGAACAAGTAAACAATCCTTAAATAGCCTATTCCTTAATAAAACGGTGATTTAATTGGATTCCACATAAAAATAATATATTTTATTGGTGCAGTCAAATAAATTTGTTATAACGCGTTTAAATGAGAAATAAAGCATGTATATACTAATTATTAAATAGGAATGTGTCGGTTATGAATTAAATGAACATCAAGCAAAAAAAATTCAATTTTTCATTCAATTTTTTTGCCTTCCCCCCATTTCTGTTCTCTCATATACCCTGGACCATAAATCTCGCTTTCTTTATAACTTACTCCATCTGTATCTTCGCGACGAGGATTCTTGATTATCAGCTTTGTCTTCTTTCTGGCAAACACGATATTCAGAAAAGGTTCAAGAATATGATATTCTATCGGTTTCAGCTCTTCCTTCCTCACAGCTTCTTGTATAATTATGTCTTTAGCTTGCTTTAAGTATGTCCTTATTTCACCCTCATTTTTGCCATATTTCTTACCTACCGTACTTGCGTTTTTAAATGGGTTTATAATAAGCTCCTGAAAAATTCTCAACCTCCAAGTTTCTCCTTTTCTACGTGCTAATGCTCTTCTGATTATATCATCAATTTTAACCTTAAAAGCCAAGTAAATAGGTAAATAAATCAAATATATATCCAATTTTTCTTTATGCCTTATATAGCGCATATAGGACATTTGGCAAAATTTAGCACACTCATGAAGTTCAAATGTTCCTTCATCCTCAACCGACTCCGCATATCTTGGTTTTGATTTTTTCTGCATTGCATATTCAGGGTCATCATCCTCAAAATAAACGCTGTCGTAATCAATACGTGACGCTTTATACTTTATACAATTACAGATATATACGCGAGGGTATTTACCCGGCAATCGCAGTGCATATTTACGGAGTAATTTAGATTTATCGTCTTTTGGTTCATTATTGAAGAAACGATATAAAGCATATTGAATGTCTTCAATTGGCAAAGAAGAAGATGGAGGATACCGAAAGGTAAAGACTACTTTATCCTTAAGTATATCACGCACTTTTAAATACATTACGTTTTCTGATTGTTTGTCAATTTCTATTATATACCGCTCTTCGATCACCAGCTATTATACATCATCAAGAGCTATAAGTCCAGCCTTGCCATCGATTTCGAGATGTTCTGATGCAACATATACGCAGGTGAAATAAAACAATGATGCCAGCTAATCTTTAAATAGCTTACTATTGTGAAAATTAGGTATACGGAAATGAAAAATATTGGACTCATATATAGGCATCTGTCGTCACAGAGGAGGTTATAGTGGAACGAGATAAGCCATTCAAAAAATATAAAGGAGCAATGTGCCCGAATTGGTTACTGAGAAGGCAAGGCGTTTCTTGTGGAGCCAAAATCTGTTATGCAAGATTGGCGCAATTTTCAGGCCAGCGTGGTTTTAGTTTTCCAAGCCATTCAACCCTTGCTCGAGAGCTCGGTGTTAGTCGCGATAGTGTTGTTCGTTATCTTAACGAACTCAAAGAACATGGACTGATCGAAACCAGAAAATCAACCCGACGACACACTTTATTATACTTTTTCATCTTTAAAGGTGAATGGATAGGCAAAAACGATTATCTGAAACAAAATAAGAAGAAGAATGAGGATAATACCTATTGAAGAACTACAATACGAATAGATTCTATAAATATATAAATAGATTCAAAGGAGAAAGAAATACAATACATAATCATGCCTGCGAACATGATCAAGGGGTAGGGGATTTCATCCCCTACCCCCTCTTCTCTGATATAATAACTCTTTATATGATTGTTGTTGGAATCTAATTACAACTAGTACATGGATAAATCACGTCAGATAATAATCAATTGGGTCAAACTTGACCAGGAGGAAGATGAAAGAAAAAGTAAACGAGTACAAGACCTTCTCGTTAAGGTTTTAGTAAAAGAAAGTAACAAATCAAAGGTAATGGATAACCATAAGGAGGTATAAAATGTTACCATCAGAGGATAAAGAAAAAAATGTATCCAAAAATAAGAAAAAAGCTGGTTTATGGCTCTTTGTAGAGGATTATAGGGATGGCAAAGATTTAGATATGCTGGATATTCAAGAAGTGATAGGTAATTATTATGCAAAAGTGTACAGTCTTGATATAATTAATGTGTATCGAGTCCGTTGTCCTGAAGAAGGTATATTACATTGTGGCGAAACTCACAAAATGTTCGAGGACGTTAAAAACAATAGAATATCAGCATTAGTCTTTCTTAAATTAGATCGATTAGCTCGAAGTGTTGAAGATATAATAACATTAGCGAATTATTGTAAAAAATTTTCTGTGGAATTAATCTCAATTTCGGAAAACATAGGTTATTCAGGTGATCCTACTATAGATCGAATGGCAAATGTTATAGCGGCAGTTGATAAAATGGAAACTGAAATGCTACATGGTATTTATAGACCACACATCGAAGAAGGATTGCCTTATTAAAACGGAGGAAACAAATGAAGACACAAAGCAAGAAAAAAGTGGGTATATGGGTTACTGGGATAGTAGGCCTTAAAGGCGAAAGCGACCGAGCTTTAGAACATATAAAAAGGGCTAAAGCTTATGCAGGATATAGAAGATGGGAAGTTGTTAAACAATATAGTGTCCCATCAAACACAACGAGCAAATTAAGGAGTACAGCTCTTGAAGAAATGTTACAGGATGTTAAGACAGGCACCATTCAAGGTCTTATTATACCAAAGCTGGCACGACTTAGCAGGAGTGCAAAAGACTTAATTGAAATAGCAGAACACTTCCAAAAATATGACGCTGATTTAATTTCAATATCTGAATCTATTGACACAAGTACAGCTGGAGGTAAATTACTGTTCCATGTTTTATCTACATTAGTTCAATGGGAGTATGAACAAATTAACGAGAGAGTAAGGGAATTTGAAAAACAAAACCAGGTAAAATAAACCTGTATAAAATAGTATAATATATTAATGGTTACTCACAAGGAGTCGCGATGAATGAATATTACTATTTTCCAAAGGAAGAAGAACTGACTCATTGTCGATGCCCAAGCTGTAGAAATGAATTTGCGGTTGTGAAAGGGAAATTCGAAACCATAAGACTTACTAATGGTAAGGATGTTCAAATACTATTCTGTGGTAAGTGTGAGATAGACACCTTACAGGTAGCTGATGACATTGACCAAGGAATAATAAGACTTGAAAAAATTGAGATGAGTGAAGACGATTAAAGATGAAAAAATCAAAAAACAATAGACTTGATAACATCCTCACTGAGAGAAAAAGAGTTGGCATCTGGATTCGTGTTTCTACCAAGGAACAAAACGAGAGTGATGCACCAGAAACGCACGAAAAACGAGCTGAAAATTATGCACATTACAAAGATTGGATGATTGTTGAAAGGTATAGACTATGTACATCAGGAAAATCTGCAATGGATCACCCTGAAGCAAAAAGGATGCTTAACGACATTAGAAGTGGACGTATCCAAGCACTAATTTTTTCCAAGTTAGCAAGGCTTAGCAGAGATGCTCGTCAATTAATGGATATTAGCGAATACTTCAAAAAATATAATGCAGATATGGTATCATTAGGTGAGAATTTTGACACAAGTACAGCAGCAGGTGAAATGTTCTATAACTTAGTAGCTGTTTTTGCTCAATGGGAAAGAAGGGAAACAAGCGAACGAATTAGTGCCGCAATGTTAACAAGAGCCAAAGAAGGACTACCTGTAGGTGGTGTTGCTCCATTTGGTTATAAATGGCAAGACGATACATTAGTAATCGATAAACAGGAAGCACCAACTGTTATAGAAGTCTTCAACACATTTATCCGCTTAAAAAAAATAAAAACCACTGCATCTACTCTAAATAGTCTTGGTTACAGAACAAGAAAGGGTTCCTATTGGTCAGATACCTCAGTGAGGAGGATGCTAACAAATACCACGTATATAGGTGTTCATTATCTTAACCACACAAAAGCCAATGGAAAAAGATGGAGACCAAAACACAAAGATGAGTGGATCCCGTTAAATGTTAAGCCCATTATCAAGAAAGTAATATGGAATCAGGCTAATTCAATTATACAGGCGAATAGTGCACATCGTATACGTAGAAAGAACATCTATTTATTAACAGGATTAATCTCTTGCACCAAGTGTGGATGTAAAATGTATGGATATGCATACGGCAGATCGAAAGGATATTATAAATGCCAGAAATGCACCAATAAGATTCCTATACAGGAAATAGAAGATATATTAATTGAAAAGCTCAAGAAATTCGTTTTTCGACCTAAAGACCTGACAGGATTACCAAAAAGTTCTCTAGAGATTCTACAAAGAAAACTTCGTCATCTTAAGAAAGTCAAGAGAGAAACTGAAATTAAGATTAAAGAGACTTTTGAGTTATATCATAAGAAACGCATTAGTAATGGAATTCTGGCAAATCTGATGGAGAATATTGAAAAAAAATATGAAAATGTTAATAAGGAAATCCCAGAAGTCAAAGAGGAGATTATGACAAAGAAGCTTAAAAACCACAAAAATGATATATCAAATTACATGAAATCTATTGGCGAAATATTTAATTCGTTGAAATTTGAGGAGCAAAGTAACCTGGTCAAAGACATTGTAGAATCCATCAAAGTCAATAATAATAACATATATATCAATTTTTACCTGCTGAATTTCTTTAAAAAAAATATGGATTTGTTAAGAAAATTCAATGAAAAGGCATGGGTTCATTGCCGCGGCGAGCATGAAGCGCGCCGGGTAGGTCAGGGTCACTTTGGCGCGCCCGATCGTCACACAGCCGTCCTCAAGCGGCTGGCGCAGCACCTCGATCACGTTTTTGTGGAACTCGGGTAATTCATCCAGGAACAGAATACCGTTGTGCGCGAGCGACACCTCGCCGGGCTTGGGCACGTGCCCCCCGCCAATGATCCCGGCATCGGATATTGTATGATGGGGCGACCGGAACGGACGAGTGCCCAGGAGTGCATTATTAGTCGAAAGCACTCCAGCGACCGAGTGGATCTTGGTGGTCTCGAGCGCCTCGTCCAGGGTCATACGCGGCAGGATCGTAGTGAGCCTGCGCGCAAGCATTGTCTTACCCGTACCCGGCGGTCCGATCATAAGGATGTTGTGCCCTCCGGCGGCGGCGATCTCAAGCGCCCGCTTGGCATGGTGCTGGCCTTTTACTTCGGCAAAATCCACCGCATACTGAGAAGCGGCTTCAAAGATCTGCGCGCGGTTCACCTCGGTCGGCTTAATCGTACTCTCGCCGTTCAGAAAAGCCGCGACCTCGATCAGATTATCCAGCCCGAACACTTCTACGCCTTCAACGATCGCGGCTTCGGCTGCATTGTCACGGGGTACGATCAAACCATCCAGATCATTACTTTTTGCAGCAAGCGAGACTGAAATAGAACCCTTTACCGGACGCAGGGTACCATCGAGTGATAGTTCCCCGAGCAGGGCGTACCGCTTGAGCATTGCACTCTGGATCGATTGCGATGCCGAAAGAATACCGATCGCGATCGGCAGATCAAAACTCGATCCTTCTTTTTTGATATCGGCGGGGGCAAGGTTGACCGTGATCTTTTTCCCGGGAAACCGGAATCCTGCGTTCTTGATCGCGGCGGTAACACGGTCCTTTGATTCCTTGACTGCATTATCGGGTAAACCGACCGTTGTAAACCCGGGCAAGCCAGGTGATAGATCAACTTCTACATCGACCAAATAGCCCTCAATACCGAATGTCGCGCATGATAATACTTTTGACAACATCGCGCACAGTATACGGTTGTGGCACGACATGTCAAACACGAAGTTGTGACATTTTTGTCAAAAACCTTTTGCTATTTTTCTCTCAGGGTCTTACGGATGGAGTAATGGATTATATATTAATATATAAAAAACCTTATCTTGACAATTTATCTGTTGGTTTTATAATGAGGTGGAGGATAGTTGGAAAATAAAATTAATCGTTTTTTAGGACTGTTAGTAATTTGGCTGGTGTTAACTTTGCTTGGTTATTTAATATACAAATACGTTTTTCCTGGTTATTAACCCACTCCATAACCCCTCTATCCCCTAAGCTCATGGTTGCTCTCAGGGTTTTACGGAGAGTGTAGTGGATTATATATTAATATATAAGAATCCTTTATCTGTTAACTCAAAGATAAAATTATACCGTTGAAATGATAAAATTAGACAAATGGCGTTTGAAAAGTAGACTCGATTTTAGGGTTATTTAGGCCTTAAAATGGACTACTTTGATTACTTTGTTCTTATACC
>Ga0180438_10002866_pt1 | contig 27105 bp, 22 predicted proteins | sample SS_ome_12_FD_132455 | JGI IMG/M metagenome (GOLD analysis project Ga0180438, IMG submission 132455) | Hypersaline lake sediment archaeal communities from the Salton Sea, California, USA - SS_3_D_2 metaG | ecosystem: Environmental > Aquatic > Non-marine Saline and Alkaline > Hypersaline >... | reverse complement strand
GAAAAGCGTGTCAATTGCACTTGGAACGGCTATTTTTGCCCAAACACTTAGATCTGCAAATTTATTAATAGCATCCAAATTGAAATACTTATCTTGATTCTCAAAACTCATCTTTTTCAAAAGGTCAATTCGTCTTTCAATTGTAGCAATGTATAATTCTAATTGCTCAATTGTTTGTATGTAATCATCATCAGTAAAAACAACTTGTGTTAATTCTTCTTTTCTATATTCGCTTAATTCATTATCTTGCAGAAAAATAGGTGTCCGCCAAAGGATACTCTCAAATTTATTCAAATGCAAATACTTATTCCAAACTGTAGTGCGGTTAAACTTTTTGGCTATCCAATTTCTAAAGAAATAATAATTTTTCTTAAGTTTATACTTGAAATTTCCAATTTCTTTTATTTTCTCCTTCAATCTCCGTTCAAGGTCAAATATCTGATTCATGTATCTATCTAGGTCTATATCTAAGCCCTTTAACTCATCTGATTCCAAAAAGTAGAATTCGTAATAGCGTTTAGCATCAAAGGGAGAATGTGGTCTTAATATCCCAGTTAATCGTCGAAAGAATCTTGCTAAGCCGTCTACGAACAGGCGTATAAAAGTAGACGAGTTGATTATCTTTGAATATACCTTTTCGAAATGGACACGAGTTGTTAGCTCTTCGGGCTTTAATAGTCCCATAGCATGATCTCCTGGTTGGAGAAAAACTTCGCATCCTCTTACGGCATCTTCTAATGTTTTATGTTTTCCAAGATCGTCTTTCATCAACACTGGAAAGCCGTGCGCGGCGGTATTAAGAAAATAATAGTCTTTTAGACCGCCTGCTGCTGGAAAAACGTGGAATATTACTCTCTCAAGGTCGCCTGGGTGATCTGCATCTACAACACCTTGTATAGATATGCCTTTTGAGAAAGCGAGAAATGTGTACATTACATATCTTTCTTCGACCTTAAGTCCAGGTAATTTTAGGAGAAATCCTATCATTTCTGAATAGCCTTTAGCTTTCGCCCATTCATGCGTCATTATTAGATATTTTTGTCGTTCAAGATCGGATTGGATAAATTTGAAAAGGCTAAGTGTGTCACGTTTTTCCACGAGTTTCTCTAGTTGTTTGTACATATCATCGTAGGTCGTTTCGTATTTCTCAACGACTGTATCCCTACTTTTCTCTTCATATCTTAGTTCTCTCTCTGTGATTGCTACTTTCATCTTCAATTTTTTTCTTCACCTTTGTACGAACGTATCTCTCTCGTAATGAAAATATGTTCCTTCTAAATAGAACTCAATTAATTATCTATATACTATATGCATCAAGTAATAAGAACTTACCATATAACCTTAACTTACTTTAATATCGTGTTATTTTACAGCTATAAAGTAGTCCATTCATAGTAATTAAATGCTTTTATGATTTTGAGCGTTTTTGTTGCGTTAATCGATTTAAAATCCTCAAGATGTGCCACTTTAAACTGGCAGTTTAAAGTGATAGTTTGTGATCGTTTTAAAAGAATTATTCTAAAAGGTAATCCTTTTAAAAACATGGTAACTATGCAAATTCGTTGATACTATCAACTACAAAATACCATATATCAAACTAATAATGAAGAAGATTATTTCTCGATATTCTACTCTTCATGCGTAGGAGTCAGAAATTTCCTATTATTTAGAGAATCAGGAAGAGGTGGAAAAATGAGTTTTGAAGACATGCCGGTCGAAGTCGGTGTGATATATGAGGGTGAGCGTGTTCGCAAGGCGCAGATGCTTGTTGAGTTCGGAGGACCGAAGATTGAGCACAAGTACGAACTGTGCCGGGCAAAAAAGATGGATGAAATAGAGGACATGAAAGTAATCGTAGAAGGACCAGATATTTCGGAAATGGACGAAGGAAAAAGTTATCCCTTGGGAATGGTCATAGAGGTTGCAGGAGCACAAATCGAAGAAGAACTTGAGGGTGTATTTGAACGGCGTATGCACGAATTTTGCAACTATATCCAGGGTTTTATGCATCTGAATCAGCGTTATGACATTTGGTGTCGTGTATCAAAAGATGCGTTCAAAAAGGGTTTGAATTCTTTCCAGTACATTGGTACAATTCTGATGCGACTTTACAAAGCAGAACTATCTATCATTGAGAAATGTCAGATGCGATTTATTACCGAGCCAAAGAAAGCAGAGCAGGGCTATGAAGAGGCATTGCAGATCTATGAAGCACGAGACGCAAGAGCTAGAGCACTCAGCGATGATGACGTTGAAGAATTCTATGGATGCGTTCTTTGTCAATCTTTTGCACCTAGCCATTGTTGTGTCATCACTCCACAAAGAATGGCGTTATGTGGAGCTATTTCATGGTTTGATGCTCGTGCATCTGCAAGAATCGATCCTAAAGGTCCAAACTTCAAAATTGAAAAAGGAGAATGTGTTGATCCGTTCAAAGGTGAATATACAGGGGCAAATGCAGCTGTTAAAGAGAAATCGCTCGGAGAAGTAGAGCGAGTTTATCTCCACACGATTTTTGAGTACCCACACACGAGTTGCGGCTGTTTCGAAGCAATAGCGTTCTACATTCCAGAAGTTGATGGAATTGCCCTAGCTCACAGAGATTTTCGTGGACCAACAGTCAATGGTTTAGCCTTTTCAACAATGGCGACATCTGTTGGTGGAGGTCTCCAGACTGAAGGTTTTCTTGGAATCTCTATTGAATACATGCGGTCACCTAAGTTTCTCCAAGCAGATGGAGGATGGTCGCGTGTTGTATGGGCGCCCGCGGATATAAAAGAGCGTGTAAAGGACGGAATACCAGAAGAGCTCTTTGACAAAGTAGCAACAGAAAATGATGCAATGGCCGTAGAAGACCTAAAAGCATTTTTGAAAGAAAAACAGCATCCAATAGTTGAAAGTTGGGCCGAAGAAGAAGTTGAAGAAGCAATTGAAGCAGCACCAGAAGTAACCGCAGAAGCAGCAGGACTAACTCCACAGATGCAATATCAAATGCCTCAACCGATGCAAGTACCTCAAATGAATGTGCCAGTCACAGCGATGCCTGGAATGGGTGGCATCCAACTTCAAGGATTTATATCTCTCCCAGGATTAGTTCCACCAGGCGCAGGCGATGATAAAATCACGCTAGTTTTGAAAGGTGTCAAGATCTTCGCAGAGAAAGCTTATATCAAACGAGAAAAGAAGAAGGGGAAGTGAGATGTCAAACGTACCGTTAGAGAAACTGCTTGCACTTCTGGAAGAAGTTGAAGAGATTGAGTTGGAAAACATTAAACTTGAAGCAGAAGAAATAATTCTCTCACTTGCGACGCGCATGCTTCTCCCTTCGGCATCACAAACACAAATGCCAATGCCTGTGATGCCACAACCCGCAGTACCGACACCTGAACTTGAAAAGCCTCGATTGCCAGAATTTCAGGAAGTGGAATTTAATCCTCCTGCCGTAGAGTATCCTGGTCGCATTGTCGAAGTACAAATTGGCGCCACTAAATCTGAAGGTGGTACACGGGACTATGTTTGCAAGTTTGGAGGGCAAAATATCATGCCTTTCTATAACTGGCTGGCTGAAACACCTAATCCTCCAAAGGTTTCGCTTGATGTGTTCGATATGCCCATCACGCTGGCAAAAGCGGTTCGAAGACATGTCGAGGATGTTATGGAATCTCCTGGAGAATGGGCAAAAAGATGCGTCGAGAAATTCAACGCCGACATGGTTACCATACATCTAATATCTACAGATCCTTATCTGAACGATACTCCTGCAAAAGAGGCTGCGAAAACTGTTGAGGAAGTCCTACAGGCTGTTAAATGTCCAATAGTTATTGGAGGTTCTGGTAATAAGGACAAAGACCCCGAGGTATTAACGAAGGCTGCTGAAGTCGCAGAAGGCGAACAAGTATTAATTAATTCAGCAGACGAGCATACATACAAACCAGTTGTAGAAGCTGCAAAGAAGTACGGTCATGTTGTCCTAAGTTGGACACAATTGGATATCAACAATCAGAAAAAACTTAATACTCTGATCATGGATGAAGGTTTTCCTAGAGAAAGGATGCTTATTGACCCAACAACTGCTAGTTTAGGTTACGGGCTTGAATATACTTACAGTATAATGGAAAGAATAAAACTTGCAGCGTTTAAAGGTGATGAGATACTTCAGATGCCAATTTCTTCTGGCACCACCAATGCTTGGGGTGCAAGAGAAGCATGGTTAAGCGACAAGAAATGCAAAGAATATGGTTTGCCATGGGGTTCACGAGATATGAGGGGTCCCTTATGGGAGACTCTAAGTGCCATGTCTGTGATGTTAGCAGGAGCAGATCTTCTAATGATGATGCACCCAGGAGCAGTATCAGGATTTAAAGAACTCTTGAAAGCATTCCTAAATAGAACAGAAAGTAGTTTGCCACCTATTGGCAATTGGGTCACAATGAAGTGAGGGATGAAAAATGAGCAAGAGATTAAAACCGTTAGATATTTTCAAATACCTTCCAAAAACGAACTGTAAAATTTGCGGCGAAGAGACTTGCATGGCTTTTGCTATGAAACTAATAGAACGTGGTGTAGAGTTGAAAGATTGCACACCGCTATTCGAAGAGTCAAAATATCAAGAAAATAAAGACACTCTAATCGTAATACTTCGACCTCCCGTTCAACCAGTTAAAATTGGCACTAGCGACAACGCTACCATCATAGGAGGCGAAGAAGTAGTATATCGACACGAGCTAACCTTCTACAACGAAACTAAAATCTTTGTGGACGTTCATGACGAAATGGAGAAAGCGGAACTGACTGAACGTGTAAAATTTGTTGACCAATATTTCGTGTTCAGAATTGGTCAAGATCTCAAACTCGATGGTATTGCTGTGCGATCAGTTTCAAATGATCCTAACAAATTTGCAAATGCTGTCAAAGAAGCACTCAAATTAACGAAAATGCCTCTGATACTATGCAGTTTTGACCCTAAGGTGATGAAAGCCGGCTTAGAAGCTGCAAAAGGTAAACGCCCTCTTATTTACGCCGCAACAGCATCAAATTGGAAAGACATGGCAATGTTGGCGATGGAGTATCAATGTCCTTTAACAGTCTTTTCTACCGATTTAACCACGTTAAACTCTTTAACAATCACACTGCGTCAAGCTGGACTTGAGGATCTTGTACTTGATCCGGGTACATACGGCGGTGAAAATATAGGTCACACATTAAATAACTTCACAATGTTAAGGGTCGCTGCGATTCAAGCAGGTGATGAAAGCGTCGGCTTTCCATTAATGGCTGTTCCAGCTACAGTTTATTTGGAAGAAGACAAGGGACCTGAAACTGCATGGAATGAAACGATCGTTGGATCAATGCTAATTGACAGGTTCAGCAGTGCAATGATTATTCATAATACTGAACTTTGGTCTCTTTTAGCATTGCTAACACTACGACAGACAATTTATACGGATCCAAGAATCCACCCAAGCGTAGAAGCTGGTCTAGAAGCAATTGGAAACCCCAATGAAAATTCCCCAGTGTTCATGACCACTAACTTCGCATTAACTTATTATACGGTTAAAACGGATCTTGAGCAGGCCAAACTCGACAGTTGGTTATTAACAGTGGACACAGAAGGTATTGGTGTCGAAAGTGCGGTCGCTGGTGGACAACTCAGTTCAGGTGCAATAGCTGACTTGATTAAAGAAACAGGTCTTGAAGAAAAAGTCAAACACAGAAAACTTATAATCCCTGGTATGGCAGCGCGAATTAGCGGAGAAACCGAAGATGCAACAGGTGGTTGGGAAGTTTTAGTAGGACCACGTGATTCTAGTGGAATTCCAAAGTTTTTGAAACAAAAATGGGAAACCGAAGCTACAGCTTAATTTCTTTTTTCTTTTCTTTTTTATAGGAAACGGCACAAGAAAGCCCCACAGCTTAAGCGTGGGTAGTTCACTTTGCTCTATTTGAATTCATCTAGGCTCAATTGTCGAGTTGTTTCTTTTTGAAGCGGTGGAGGGACATAATCAAGGACTCCATTCTGGTTTGACCTTCCCTCCAGCAGTAAGCGACCATATTCCCCATCATATCCTGGAGAAATATGTAATTGATGTAGACGAGTTTTTAAAATTGTATTTGCAATGTCTGCTGTGGTCACTTCAAGTAATTCTTCTAGAGAACTATTTAATAGAACTTTAAACTCGTTACCGAATGCATTTATTAGTTTTTGATATTCTGACCATATACTTTTAGCATAGATTGTAGCAATATCTAAGGCTCCAGCAATAATTTCTGAAAGTGGAATTAACGTCTTAAAATCTTGTTTATTTTCTGGTTTATATCCTTCTTCTCGATCTGCAAGTTCTTCTATTCGATGAAGAACTCCAACTGTAAAAGGTTTATTACAAATTGGACAAGGGCAATTATTTCGCCCAATAGCATAATTAGGGTGCATTCTGACACCATATTCATGTTCATTTTTGTTTCCATCTTTGTAATAAATCCGTCCTTTTCTATGACCATCATAATGGTATTTCCCATACGCAGGATCAACTTCTATAGTCATTGGAAATTCCTGGATATTTTTATTTCTTATAGCATTAATCAAATTTGAATAAGTCAATTCATTTAAGTTGAAAATATTGGCTTCTCTTCCGATACGCCAGGGCCAAGGTGAGTGACAGTCGCTATTGCTAACGAATATGTATTTATCTAAAGCTGAAATCCTCCAATTCATAGCCAAATCAGAAGAAAGACCTGTTTCAAGCGCATGAATTTCATCAATTTTGTCTTGATAACATTCTTCTAGGGAATTAAAGCCACGTGCTCCTAAAACAGAAAAATAAGTTGTCCAAATATGTGCAGGAATGCATTCGATCTCTTTATCAATTTCTTTCATTATTTCAATTAGTTCAGCAGGAGTCATCCTTAAATCTGGGCGTCCATCGCTTGATAGATTGCCAAACCTTGATAGTACATTATTTAATTGAATGGCAACATCAAAACTTGGTACAAGTAGATGTTGATGAATCTGTTTGCTTTTTCCTTCATACGTAAAAATAGTATTAACTTCTCCAGTTAAGATAAAACTCATACTATTAAATGAGAATAATTTACTGCCTTCGATCGGAATCAATTTTTCTTTTAATTCTGCAAGCCAATTAGGATGAGTTATATCTCCTGTTCCAATTAAATCTAGTCCTTTTAGTGGTCCATAATAGGCTAAATTCTCCAAATCCATTTTTTTTGAAGTACCGCCAGAGTATTTTGAATGAATATGAAAATCGACAGAAAAAACCAAATAAAGATCGCTCCATGCAGTTGCATTATTTATTCCTCGTTTTTGGGGTCTTTTGTTTAAAAGTTTTTCAAGACAGATATTTTAATTTATTTTCGAGATCAGGTTTGAAATAAATAAAACAACAACTCAAGATAGCGATAATAGAAACACAAAATGGAACGATTCGTTGCCAAAGTGGATACTCATAGAATAATAGAAGAATCTCAAATGCCATATTCTCAGAATCTATGGATAATACAATATATCCAATTTCACTCATTTTGATTTCGACATGATTTTCAGTAGTCTCAACCTGCCAATAGGGAAAATACACTTCTTTAACAAGGAGTTCTATTTTGGGAGTATTTTTTGTTACTTTAATCAATATATTTTCTGGATCAGGGCGTTCATAAGTTATTTCAGCATGACCTATTTCGACATCTATGAATGACACATTAAAGTCTGCTTCATATAGGTAGAGTGAATCAGTATTTAGTATAAGGTGAAATTGATGTGATTGAATCAATTGGAGTTTTTCTTCTGATCCAATTAAAACCCATTTTATCCCGTACAGAGAAGCACGTTCAAGTAGATATTCGTAAACCCATTCTTCTGAGGGGACGAGCTCATTGATGGTATATGATGTAAGATTCCGAAAAGGATGGAGAAACCGAGCTTGCGGGAACCAACCATCTAATAAGGGTTTATCAGTATAATATGGGAGAGAATAGATCCAAGAGGGGCTTTTTATTGAGAGAATTCGTCCATACGCCTCAGAATCTCTTAAATATGTGATAAGCTGTTGTGGAATCTCTTGGTTCGCTTGAAATATGTCTTCAGCGTAAAGTGTTCCTCCTTGCCCATACCTAGGTTGAATAAATGGAACTGAAAAAGAAAAGATGATTAGAGCCAGCAGTAAAGATAGTACAAGTCTATTTGACATTGAAATAGTTTGGTAATTATCCTTGAAGAAGCTTACAAGAAAGTGTATCATTCGAGCCCCTAGCAGCGAAACTGGTATAGAAGCATAGAGCATAAATCGTAAAATATCTAAATTTTGGTTTAAAGGAAAAATCGCGAAAAGAATGGCACGAGGACCTAGTGTCAGCCAGAAGAATAGTACAGACCAACTGAAGCAAAAAATCATATTGATATCAAGGTTAAACTGAGGTTTTGTAAATTGAGGGGAAATATAGATGAAAAGTATTAGTGTTATGCAAATAAGAAGAAGCAACATGTGCTTTATGGTGACAGTAAACCCATTGTTAAAAAAAGTGTAGAACGTGTAGGAAATAATAATCGCACAAAATACAAAAACAAACACTATTCTGATTCTTTTATCTTTTTTTGAAGGTAATATGCTATATAAAACCAAAAAAAATAGCATTACGCTCAGCAAGATGTGAGATAAACCAATCATCGAAATATAAAACCTGAGAATGACTTTAAGCGATAGAATAGGAGCTGAAGGATTCAAGAAATTACCATAATAGTTGATATTTGCGATGAATGGTATAATCCATACCGCGCCTATGGCTAAAGCTGCTAGTGTCACTAAAGATAAGAGTTTAATAATCATAAGATTGCGAGAATATACAACTTCGAATATTGAAAACATGAACAGTAAGAAAAATCCGATAAATGCACTTAAATGATGTATGAGAATTAAGGATCCCATTAGCAGAGCTGGAATCACAAAGGAGCCATTCTTTTTGTATGAATGAATGAATGATCCTAAAGTGAGACATACTATAGGAAAGGCTACTACATTCGGAAATCTCCCGTAATATAATAAATTCATAATGAAAACTGGGGACAAGCCTAAAAGAAAAGCAGCTAAAATAGATTCATTCTCCTTAAAACTTAGATTTCTTGCAAGATAATATGCACAAAAAGGTGTAGTAGAAAAGAAGATAATAGAGAGAATTTTGAAAGAAAGAAGTGCTGATGAGCCTGTTGATAAACTTGCTGCTAAATAATAACTTACTGGAGGATAATAAAGAAGAAATGGATACCCAGCATACCATTCGTGACACCAGGGATTTAAAAGACCAAATTTGGAAAGATAAAGAACCTTGAATAGATGACTATTAGTATCAACACCACCTGGAATACCAGGGGGGAGTATCCAGGATGCTATTGCAAAGAAATAGAGAGAAATGAAAAAAAGCCAGTAATAACTTTTTTCTAGTTGAATAAATCTATTCCTCATTTAATAAGGCCTCTCTCTCATTTAAGGAAAATTATTGAGTGAGTTATAAACGCAATTTTTTGAATCTAACTCTCAGCACCGTTAAAAAAAAGCCCAAAATGTCACCCAATCCAAGTTTTGACTCCCCTATACGACGATCTATAAAGGTAATTGGTACTTCTTTCACTTTAAATCCATTTCTCAAGGTTTCTACTAACATATCAAGTTGAAAAGCATAGCCAGAGCTTTTTACAGCTGACATATCAATTTTATTCAGAACTTTAGCACGATAGGCCCTATATCCGCTTGTAACATCTTTTGCAAATCTATTTATTTGCAGTATTAATGCTGCTAAAGTATTGGCACCCTTCGAGACCATTTTACGGTCAATTCCCCAGCCTACAATTTTTCCACCCACGATGTAGCGCGAACCAATAGCCAGATCATAGCCTTTAAGAACAGCCTCTACAAGTCTTGGAATATCACGTGGATTATGTGAGTGATCAGCATCCATCTCCATAACGATCTTGCCAGACGCCTTTTTGAATCCCGCTTTATAAGCTGATCCAAGACCAGACTTAACTTTTCGGTGGATTACAGTAATATTTGGGATTTTTTTTGCTAAAATGTCCGCAAATTCTCCAGTTCCATCTGGACTATTATCATCAACAATAATTAGTTCACCACGAAGATCGTTCTCCTTAAAAACGTCAATTATTTTTGGAACAAGAGTTTCAATATTCTCTCTTTCGTTATACGTGGGTAAAACAATTGAAACTAATGGGGTTTCACGATCATTCATGGAACTATCACTTATGGAATATATTATCTCTTCATATTTCACTTAAGAAGAAAACAAACATTAGAGAAATAATTAAAGGTATGCAAAATTTAAAGTTTGCCACATATTTTGAAAAGGTCTAATGATCTTCATTTCGATGATTGTTTTCTCTTTTGATCATGTTAGTAACTTTTTCTTTCCCTTTTCGGAGATATTTCGTCCAGTCAACCATAATCACTAAGAGCATTACTGAGATTGTGATAATTAGAGTAACTACTGGGACAATTGGATCTTGAGAAGAAGTTATTTGTCCATTTCGGATAGCTTCAATGTCGATTCCATAAAGAAGAAGGACTTGTCTACCTGCTTCTGTTTCCGCAGCACTACGAACAAGATATGCAATACCAACTGCAAGTAAAACTTTGCCAATGAAACAAGCAACTAGTGCATATCCAATATTATAGTTCACCATACCTAAAACAATTAGAAGCAGATCGTCAGGCAGTGGTGTTGCGGCAAAGAATATTATAAGAGGGATTCCATAGCCTTTTTTCACCAATTTCGCGAGTGAATCAAGTCGTTTTCCGTAAGGAGTATCTTCAATCATTTCGCTCGTACCTCTTCCCAGGAGCCATGCACTAAGTTCGCCTATGGAAGCTCCAAATCCAGCAGCTACGCCTACGAGTAATGGGTTGATAGGAAGTACCACAACAAGAATTGCCAGAGCAATTATGTAGGGGACTGGCATGATCACAGAGACGTTTCCAATGATCGAGATTAAAAAGATGGCTACGTAAACGCCAAGATCGCCGTAATTGGAGTGGAAATAGAGCACGAAGCGTACCATGAGTTCGCCAATGTTTATACCTATTAGAGCGATTGCAAGCATCCCCCCAAAAAAGGCAACAAACAATCCAGCTATTATCAGATTTTTTACTCGTTTACTGCGCAAGAGCTCTTTGTTAAAAGGCATTCATATCACTCTTTTCTAATTTTTGAGAAGAAGACTTTTTAGTGAAAACTCGAAATGGTCATATATAACTCATTCGCAGTCAAGAACCCCACCCTAAAGGACGGGGTTTGTGATGGTGGTAGCAATGCAAGTCTTGACTAGCCTCAGTTCGGAAGAAGTTCTTCGCGAACTACGCCTTATGGGCTATAAGAATGTCGGGGATGCCTCCCTAGTCCCCTCCTCTTCGACAGAACCACTGAATGTCATGTCTCTCATTATCGAGAGGCTAAGCCTACTTGGCATTGGCGAAGGGACACTAATAGACTAAGGCAGGGAGACCGCAATCGGTAGAATTCCTGTCGTCAGCAAAAGTGGTATACCTTTGATGCCATGCCGACCAACAAAGGCGAGGAAACTTCTTGAACAAGGAAAAGCCATCAAGAAACGGAACAAAATCGGCATATTCTATCTTCAACTGGAGTTCGATCCCAAGTATCCCATCACACAACCATTAGCAATAGGTATAGATCCCGGCACTAAATTCGAGGGCTTTTCAGTAGTCGGAACTGAGGGCACGGTGCTTAACCTCATGTCAAAAGCGGTAGACTGGGTAAAAAAGGCGGTCAAACGGCGTAGAGTTATGCGTCGAGCACGAAGAAAAAGGAAAACCCGCCGAAGAAAATGCAAAGACAACAGACGGAATAACAAAACGTTTTTGCCACCCTCAACAAAAGCGCGGTGGGACGCAAAGTTGAGAATTATCCGTCAGTTGTGCAAACTCCTACCATTAGACTATGCGGTTACAGAGGATGTCAATGCGACAACACGGAAAGATCAGCGACGCTGGAATCGCAATTTCAGTCCACTGGAAGTCGGCAAACAATATTTCTATTCAGAACTAGAAAAACTAGGGCTAATCGTCATCACCATGCAAGGTCATGAAACCAAACAATTACGGGAGGCATTTGGGCTCAAGAAAGCACACATCAAATCTAAAGTAGCGTTTGAGACGCACTGCGTGGATGCCTGGGTACTGGCAGCCGCCATTACAGGCGCGAAATATCCTACGACCACCAGTCTATATTATCTAGAACCGATACGATTTCATCGAAGGGCGTTACACAGGCTACAGTTTTCAAAAGGCGGCGTAAGAAAGAGGTACGGCGGCACAAGCTCTTTAGGACTCAAACGCGGCACCTTAGTACGCCATACAAACCATGGCATATGTTATGTTGGGGGGAATCTGAAACATCGGTTAAGTTTACATTGTTTTAGAACTGGAAAAAGATTAACACAACGCGGCAAAACAGAAGATTGTCATATTCTAACAAGGATAGCCTTTAGGACGAAATTCCTCTCCCCGTGAACAGGATAGTTTCCTTGCGGTGATTCGCAATGAACGGTAAATAGTGAAAAGAAGGAGTGAAAGCCGCAATTTACATATCTGTCTCTTGGATAGCTTGACTAACAAAGACACGTTTATTTGGTGAGATATCTTTATCTATTACAACTCCTGGTCCTACCCACACTTTATTGCCAATTTTTCGTCCAGGCATAATGCTACAATTTACTTCAAGAGTTGTTTGGTCTCCAATAATTGCGCCCAATTTAGTTCGTCCGGTATCCATTTTATCTCCGTTAACAAGGGCATATATCGTCTCTCCTGCGCTGTAATTGATGATGTGCGTTCCTGCTCCTATGTAAACATTATTTGCAATAACACTATCGCCAATGAAACTCAAGCGATTGATAAATGAACTGCCGAGTATTACTGAATTTTTGATTTCGACACCAAAACCAATTACTACATTGCTTTCAATAGCCGTGTAATCACGGATCAATGAGTTATCTCCAATAAACGTGTCTTTCCCAATGTAAACCGGTCCTTTAATAACTGCTCCTGGGCGAATTTTTACGCCGTCTGAAATCCAAACAGGCCCTTCTACTTTCCCATCTATCTCGGCATCTTTAGAGATGTATGACCCTTCTTTCATTAATCGATCCATAACGAATTGAGCGGCAGTCAATGTATCCCATGGATACTCTACATCAATCCATTGTCCTTCCCAGATAGCAGCATATACATTTCCACGTTTGCATAGCTGATTAATCGCCTGATCTAATTGCTGATTTTCCTTAAGTAGTGTAAAAATCTCAGGGCGGAACATATACACACTTGAAACTGCATATTTACTTAATTCTGATCCTAGGACAGGTTTCTCAATTATTTGTTCTATTCTTCCATCTGATGTATCAAGTTCTGCAACACCATACCGACTTACATCAGGAGCAAGTGTTAGCGCTATAGTGCTATCAGCATTGAATTCATTAAAGGTGTCTATCGTTCGTTGAACCATATCTTTATCAACAAAAAAGTCAGCATGAGCAAGCAGAAAATAATCCTCATCTTTTAATTCGTTTTCTGATTTTAAAATAGCATCTTCTATTCCAATTTGGTTTTCTTGGACTATATATTTTATATCTACTTCAAAATCAAACCCTGAGCCGAAATAATCTATAATGGATTCCTTTTGGTAACCCACAACCACCACAAGATCCGTAATACCAACAGACTTAAGCAGATCTATAATATGTTCGAGGATTGGTTTACCACAGATATTGAACATAGGTTTAGGTCTGTTTACAGAGAGCGGTCTTAGTCTGCTTCCTTCACCCGCAGCAAGGATTAATGCTTTCAATCTATTTCTCCTCCATTTTTTTAATAAGTTTGGCTTCGTTTTTGGCTAAGATATATGTTCTTATAAATCCTACCAAGCTAGGAATCAGGATTATAAATGACGCAATGGCTACATAAAGGTAAAGTTGTACTGGTTTAAAAAGAAGATAGGCAAGGAACATCCCAATAAATAATCCTGTCGCTAAGACAAATATCATAAGATAATTTAAAGAAAGAGTGTAGAGCCTAAATAATCTTTTTTTGTCAGTTTCCTTCTTTTCTTGTGTATCTGCCATTTCAGCATCCTCGTGAAGTTACGTACTGATCGATCGTAGATTTTAAAAAAATGTCATCATGTAAATTCTTCTCGCCTTAACAGATAAAAATATTTGGAGAGGGAATTGGAAAACCAAGAAGTCTACAGCTTGTATCCAATTTTTCTAAGAAATTCTTTTCTTTCCTTTTTTTCTTGTTCATCTTCAACCCCTTTTGGAGAAAAGCCATCAATAACGCCCAGTATTCCGTTTCCCTGTTCAGTAGTAGTAACAATGACCTCAACAGGGTTGGCAGTCGCACAAAAGATTCTACATACTTCTGGAACAAGTTTAATTCGATTAAGGACGTTTATCGGATAACCATTTTTCATAAGAATGACAAAGGAATGTCCTGCTCCAATTTTCATAGCATTTTTGGCTGCGGTTTGTATCAAGTTTTCATCATTACCTTCCGTTCTTATCAAACATGGTCCAGATGCTTCACAAAAAGCAATTCCAAATTTTATGGCTGGTGCAGAGTCGGCTAAAGCCTCATACAAATCTTCGATAGACTTGATAAAATGAGTCATTCCAAGAATGCAGTTAGCCTCCTCTGGGATATCAACTTTGACCGTTTTCATCATAAGATCACCTCAAGGAGACTCCTGCCCTTTAGGGCGGAGACGAATTAAGGTCGGGCGTTGCTTACACAACCCTTTCTGCGAGGACAGGTGTTTGTGTACCCAACCTTGCGGTGTTTTAGTAAAGGATACTCTCAAGTCCCGCCGCTCCCAACACCAGGGAGTAGGTCCACTTCGAGACTATTGTAAAGGCTTTTTACATCGGCAGCACCACCCCTACCCCTCAGGGCTTTTAACCATCGACGACAGAGCAGGGGGCTAGTGGAACACCCCAAGGTGTCATAACCTAAACAACTGCAGCATCTCAAGGAGAGATGCCCTCTAATCAACTAAGAGACTTGTGTGAACAAGCCTCTACCCTTTAGGGTGGGATAGTTGACTTCTATTCAGATCGCCTTTTTGATATATTTTAGAAATATAGTGTAAACTTACACTATTTTAAAATATGTCAATTCAAGTTTCATTGTAAAGGTTAAAAATTTCAAAAAGAAGAGGATCTTATGCCTTCTGAAGAAAAGGATGAAAAAATGAAGAAAATTGAAACAATGATTAAAAAAACCATAGACTATGCAAAAAAGAAAAGAATAGAGCATAAAAGATTTGATGACGTTCAAGAACCATTACGTTGCTCTAAATGTGGCAGAATAGTCTTTCGTTATAGTACCCTGCCATATAAGAGTGTGGTATGTCCTGACTGCAGTAGAGACAGAACGAAGATAGATGTTAGTACAAAAATAAAAACCTTTGAAAAAGAAAGTTCGAAAGCGGAGAGCAAAGAGACAATTTCAAGTAAAAAAACATTTGAAATTATCCGAACAGAAACTGGAATAAAGGTAAGAAAAAAAGAGATTGACAAAGATGAGCAAGAGTGATGATAAATTTCCTTGCGAAGAAGAAGCGTTAGAGTTGCTTACCAAATATGGTGTAGATAAAAACATCATTGAACATTCTAAAGTGGTTTACAAAAAGGCAATTGAAATCGCTGAAAAAATTATTCAGACTGGATTAACGACTATAAATATCGGCTTAATAAGGGCAAGTGCACTCCTCCACGATATTGGACGTTATAATGAAAATAGTATACGACATGGGGTTGTAGGAGGAGAACTACTTCGAAAGTTAGGATATTCTTCTAAATTGGCAAGAATAGTAGAAAGACATGTATTATGTGGAATCTCAGAAAGATTTGCCAAAAAATTCGAGTTCCCTAGTAGAAAGTTTATTCCTGAGACAATAGAGGAGCTTATAATATGCTATGCCGACAAGTTAGTTGCTGGCAAAAGATTAGTTGATTTAAGAACGAGGTTTAGAGCTTGGATACGAAAATACGGTATGAACCCATTACTAGATGAAAGCATCAGAAGAACGAAAAGTGTAGAGAAAAAAGTTCTTGAGTTAATGGGAAATTACCCTGAAAAAAATCCCAATAAATGAGAATTTTTTTTGGTTATTATCCACAAAGGAGACAGCAAGTTTACTCTTGGTTTCTTTTTTCAATGTACTCGGTCTCTATAATTATCACTCTTTAAAATTATTATTTTTCCCTTTTTCTCGTAAAAGACGGAATGCTTACTTTGTAAAAAGAAGCACGTACTTGTGTATGAAACTGAATCCTAGAGATCCGACGCCTCAAATGAGGGATAAGTGTGAAAAACAAAAGGATGAAAAAATGTTTACTAAGCCAAAGTCACTTCAAATTTACATACAGGATCGCCCAATGTTTTGCACTGAACTTCTCTTACATAAGCTTTCGATGCGCCCTTATAATGGACTTTATTTATAATACGCTCAAGGGTCGCTTCAAGCTCTCCTGCTATGACATCACAGACTGGTATAAAAGCTCCTTGTGGAAAACCTAATGTATAAGGACTCTCAGCTAGTATTAAAAATGCTTTTTTTTCCGCTAAAAACTGAATTTCTACATCCACATCTGAAAGGCCCACTAAAACTTCTTGGACAAAAGCTTTTAGAAGGTACATAATATTCTGGAACGTTTCGGGCAGATTTATCTCACTTTGATCGATATATTCTTGATATGCTTGTTGCCCTGCACGCCGACCTGTTGCATGTAATACTCCTTGCGTTATTTCATTTAATCCCATAATTCGCAGAATTGAACTCCAGACATAAATTATCCAATTACGATAAGCTACATCAAAACGTATTCTTTTCTTAATCCAGTTGACAACTGAGGATTGGATTTCCGAAAGTTTTGAAGACTGAGTTGGATCTTCTATCAGATCTTCAGTTATAGGTTCTACACCCTCTATAGGTTGTTCACGTATTTTGATTTCGAAGATACACGAGGGGTTATTCATGCCTTTGCATTTTCTCTCAACTACATGAGCAAAGTATTCTTTATGGCGCAATTCTTTATAATAATTAAGCATGCGCTCCAATAAAGACTCAGTAAAGCCTGATATGAAACTACATAAAGGTATCCTTGAATTTCGGACCTCATAAGTAAAAACACTTTCTCTTAAATCAAGTATAGCTGATGTTTCATTCTTTGGAGTTAATGATATCTTGCTCGAAAGAGGAGTAATTATTGTAGTTAAGAACCTTTGAATAAACTTCAGGACATCTTCAAAATTAGGTGGCGGGACAACTTCAGTTTCTTCAAACTTATTTTCTATAAAATAATCATTGAACAGAGCATGCGCAGCATATCTCCCTGAACTGTGTAATAGACCAACAGATCTTTCAGTATAGCCTAAAATTTCCACAAAAGATCTAAGAACCCACCTCAGCCAGTCACGATAAATATTTTTTATGGAGACCCTTCCTTTAAACGCACTTTCATAGCTCATTTTTCCGCCTCTAAATTGACCTTAATATTTATTTATTGAGTTCTGAGATAGTATCACAAATGTACCTCTGCTTATTTACTATTATGTCTTGACTATTATTAGAAAATTCCCTTGTTGAAAGTCATATCTTGCAAATCTTGATTATGAGAATATAAATCAAGGACTGAGATAAACTTTTTGCAATATACTTTAATTCATTAAATAATAATTTTAAGATTAAAAAATTAGGCAGAGAATCACAAAATAACTGTGCTGTAAAATCTTTAAAATAAAATAGTTGAATGCAATAGATTTCTTCGGATTGGAACTTTATATTCATGGCTTCAAAACACAATAAGCATTTAGATTTCAAGACGCATATCCACATAACGGATAACTTATGACAAATATTTGAATTTGATTAGAGACCTGAGCTAAAAAAAGATTTTAAATGTTCGTGATTAATTTTGAGAATAATACAAGTATGCTCATATTTCCCAAGTACAAAATGGATGTCATATTATGGAGGCATTGAGTCTTACATCCAAAATTTATCGAAATTTCTAGTTAAGAATGGACATAAAGTCACGGTTATTACATCGAAAATCCCTCGAAACTCCCCGAGATTAGAAAACAAAGAAGGCGTAGAAATTGTCCGTTTAACCACACCTGCCATAGTTAGTGGTTTTCCATTGATACCACATCTCTTTTTCAAATTATTTGCTATATCCAAAAATGCGGATATAATTCATGCACACATCAATTCGCCAAGTATTATAGAAATTGCCGCTTTTGTAAGTAAAATTTCAAATAGACCTCTTGTGGTGACTTACCATGCCGATCCTATACTACAAGACCTAAATACCGAATTCTCTAGATATGTTACACCTATTTTAGGAACCTATCTTAACAAATCCATGGATTTGATCTTGAAAAGAGCTCAGAAGATCATAGTTACAACTCCACTTTATATGGAGAAGTCAAATTTTTTACAAAATTATTTGCACAAGGTCGTTGTAATTCCTAATAGTATTGATATCTATTCTTTTAGAGAACAGAATCCACAAGTTATTCAGGATCTTAAGAGAGAATACAATATAAAAAATAACAGAATAATACTTTTCGTTGGTAGACTTGTAAAATACAAAGGCATTGAGTATCTTTTTAAGGCAATGAAAACCGTAATACAGACTTTTAAAAATACTTGCCTTTTAATTGTAGGGGATGGGCCTTTAAGGAACAATCTTGAATATTTATCTAGTAAAATGAACCTTGAGAGTAATATAGTCTTTGTTGGTAATGTTAATAGCCGAATATTGCCGAATATCTATAGAATTGCAGATCTTTTTGTTCTTCCCTCAATTTCTAATTCCGAAGGATTTGGAATTGTTTTACTAGAGGCTATGGCGCATGCTAAACCTGTAATTGCTTCAAATGTAGGTGGCATTCCGCATATAGTCAAAAATGGATTTAATGGACTACTAGTAGCGCCAAGAAATTACAAAGAATTAGGAAATAGAATAATTGATTTACTCTCAGATAATGTTAACTCTCAGAAATTAGGACAAAGAGGACAAGAATACATCATCAAAAACTATTCTTGGGAACAGACAATAAAGCAAATAATTGAGATCTATCAAGACATCAACATATCACAACTATGAGGAATAAGAATTTGAAACTATTAGAGTGGGATTAATCGGTACAGGTTACCTGGGGAAAAACCATCTTCGCGTATATTCCGAAATGGATGATGTGAAACTTGTTGCATTCTCAGATATAGATGAACAACTTGTTAATCACTTTAGCATTTTCATTTAAGAACTCGTTTGTGGACTAACTTTCAGGACCGTTTTTTCATTCAAACTTTTTTGAACAAGAGCGTCTATATCTATCATAGCTTCGATCTCTAAAATCGTCTCAAGACGTCCTCTCGTTACAGGTTTTTTTGGAGGTAAAGTACAAGGAGCCGATTGGCGAGCAGCAATATCATAGGTACCAATTTCCTTTGCTTTATCTACTACCTCTTGTTTATCCCATGCAATTAATGGTCGAAATATAACACAACTTTTGATTGCCTGATGAAGGATTACCAAATTATCTAACGTTTGACTGGCCTGTTCACCTATTATCTCACCTGTTGCGATCGCACATCCTCCTTCAATCCTTGCGATCTTTTCTGCAATTCGGTACATCATTCTTTTACAGAAAATGCATGTATATTTTCCGGAGGCTTTCAAGGAGTTTTTCAAAAACATGTTCATAGTAAAACCCTGAGGTACTATGTACAGTTTTGCTTCTTTGTTTGGGATGATGAATTCAGTTAGTTTTCTTGCCATATCAATAGTATTCTGTTTTGTAGATTCTCCAGTATAAGGATTATTATCAAGATATAGAAAAATTGGCGTAAATCCTTTTTTAATAAGTGTATAGCACGCTACTGGGCTATCCAGTCCACCAGAAAGCAAACAGATAACATTCTTTGCATTTAACTGGTCAATATCTAGTTCTGTCAAAGAATTCTCCTCTTGGCTTAAATGCTGAGTTTTAATGTCATTTTTCCTGAGATATACACGAAAGAGACAGTATACTTAAAAACACTTTGTGAGTTTTAAGGCTGAAGATTAGATTATAACTCAAGTTTCAGCAAAATAATAATGTTTTAATAGATCACTTATATCCTTAAAGACTTTGTATTTTCAAGGCGGATATTTTCATGCGAAAGTACTTAAAAAGATTAACGCTTCTTATTGGTGGGTTAGTTCTTTTAATAATAAGTTTTTGGTATATTGGCCTTTCTGAAATCTTTAGTGAACTCTTAAAGGCAGATCCTCTTCTCTTATTTATTGCGTATGTACTATTCTTCATTATGATGGGCATTCGAACCTTTAGATGGAAAATGCTTCTAAGACATCTTAATATTTCGGTCGGATACCAAGAGGTACTAGGAACTTTATTAAGTTCCTACTATGTACATGCTGTTTCCCCAAGAGCACTTGGGGAGATGTATAGGGCGTATATGGTTTCAAAAATTGATTCAAATATGTCCAAAACCTCTCTCGGAAACACCTTTGCAACAGTAGTAATAGAAAAAGTTTTTGATGTTCTTCTTGTCATTGTAACAGGGGTAATTGGACTTGTTTGGTTGCTTCTTTATTCAACAGGTGATCTTACGACTATACTCCTCTTTTTTGGCTTTGCAATTCTTATTGCGTGTTTGATAATTGGCGCATGTTTTAACAAAGGCATTTTTTTGAGAATTTCGAATTTTTTGCAGGCTATCCTAACTATTTTGCCAAAAAAATTAGGAAGAGAAAGATTGCAGCGTTTCTTTCAAGTCAATTTAGACAGATTTTCTACTTCGCTTGAGGTTTTAAGAGGTAACAGAACTATATTGGTTAAGACGATCTTAATCTCTACTGTCATTTGGCTGATTGAAGTATTAAAATTAAGTTTTATCTTTTTAGCCCTTGGAATCCCTCTTTCTTATTTTGAAACTGGATACATTTATTCAATTTCTGCGATTATAGGCTTTGTTAGTATGATACCTGGGGGCATAGGGTCTCAAGAATTAGCATTTATATTTCTTTGTAGCTTAAGAGGAATTTCAACAGAATCATCAGGCGCAGCAGTCTTATTATATCGCTCAATTTTTCTCATTGGTAATGTTATAGTTGGTGGAATAGCCTTCTTTTTAATTGGCTCAAGAGTGCCAATAGAATCTACGATAGAAAGCAAATTCGATGAAAACTCAACTGAATCAAACCAAAATATTAAGCCTTAATTACGTACGCTTTCTCTCTTAGAATGGTATAGATGGTATAATCTTGAACTGTATTAGTATTTGTGGAATGTTTATTGTTATTTTTATACTAACAATGGCCACAGTCTTCCTTTTAAAAAAAGACCGTTTTAAATGAATTACTTCAAGTTATCGCAAGGGTTTTTCGGCGATAAAGTTAAAAACGCTGTTTGGATTGAATTCCCAAATACTTAACAGGATTACAGTTATCTAGAATTTAGAAACGCCGAAATATAAGACGATCTCTCCAACTAAAGAGGGATAAGATACTAAGATCTTAAAAATCTGTTATGTCATATGGAGTTGGTGAATACTTTGCTATTTATCCTAATTTGTATCATGATTATAATAGCATTGTTTTTGGTCGTTTTAATCCCAAAATCAAGAAAGACATGGGGGTATTTTCTCTTTTGGATAATTATTTTACTGGCAGTCGTTTTCCCGAATTTATTTCAAAGTATTTTACGTCTATTAAACTTAGAAGGTTTGCTGAGGCTGAATTTAGCAACAGAGACTATTTTGTTCTTAGTAATAATGTTTCTTCTCTTCATATATATCGCAAGTATTAATACTCAAGTTACACAATTAAGAAAAGGAATTTTATCTCTTTTAAGGAAAGAAACAGTTTCAAAAAAGATTTCAATTATTATGCCTGCATATAACGAAGCCGAAAACCTTGAAGATCTTATACCCGTCTTAGCAAAGAATGCGCCACAACAATATGAATTTGTTATAGTTGACGATGGGAGTATTGATAATACTAGTGAAATCTGTGAGAAATTTGCTAATATGTATGAAAGTGTCAAATTCATTCGTCATCCTGAAAACCGCGGAAAAACCAAAGCTTTTGAAACTGGTGTCTTGAATTCGGACGGTGATATTTTAGTTCTTTTAGAAACAGATTGGCAATATGAGCCAAACGATATTGAACCTCTTGTAACGCCAATTGAGAAAGGATATGATATTGTAAATGGTTGGAGGATTTTAAGGGCTGATAAATTGTACCGTATCATTATGTCAAAAACCTATAATTCACTTCAAAGACAAATGCTCAACACTCCATTCCGAGATCATAACTCTGGGTTTAAAGCGTTCAAACGTGAGGCGATAGAATCACTGTTCAAACTCTTACCTAATTTGGAATTAATCGGCCCTCATCGTTTTCTCCTTGCAATTGCAAATATCAATAACTACAAAATAACTGAAGTACCTGTTCATCACTATCCTCGAAAAAAGGGTAAATCGTACATAAGGATTGATAAAACGCCATTTATAGTGATTCGTGATATGTTAAAACTACGTCTTTTACTTAGTTATAAAAAGAGTAAACTCCAAGCTCAAACTAGACAGGCAGAATAGTTTGGATATAACAGATTCTGTGGATAGACCATAATAACGCCCGAGTTGTTTCTGTTGAAAAATAAAAAACTCATTCTTCAAACGAGAACTGAAAAAAACTGTATAAAATGTGGAAAATGTTGTCAAATTGGATTAATATTGACTCATGAAGATGTCAGACCTATCGTTGAATTTCTCGAAACGATTTCTTATGATACATGGAAACAATTTGCGTTTGATTGTTGGACTGCGTTTCGACCACATCTCTTCAATGTACCTGATATAGAGAAGAAAGTTGAGGAATTTATAGAAACCATTAAAACTAAATTTCATGCGATTTTAATATACCAACTCTCTGAAAATGATCAAAATCTTGTATTTGGACTTGATCATTCGTTATCTGCAGCACATAAAACGATTTGTAGATTTTTTAATCCCATAACAAGCGATTGTCTTGTTTATTCGGTGCGCCCACACATTTGTAGGTTATATCCCTATCTAGTTCACTATAGCGATCAAAAAAAGGAGATAATGATTTCTATAGATGAAGGGTGTCCTGGAGAGGGTAAACCGATGACTAAAGAATTTCAAAAAGAATTGTTTAAACTAGCCTACCAACGATTTCAACGAATGCGCTTATATTATGCAAAATTGTACAAATTTGTCCGTGAAAACTATCCCATGGAAAAAAAACTTCTAAAACCAATCTTAGACGCGCTTCATGGTTTTGAAAAAGTTTCAGAACGGGTTGCACAAAAATCTGTAGAAAGCTTAATCACAGTTTTTCGAGAAGGGAGACACATTGGTTCAGATGATCTCTATGAAAAGATTAGTTCTAAAAAAATGAAGATAATAGATCTTTTTAATGAAACCTATGGCTCGCACCTTCTTTAGAAACTGAAATATTGCTTCTTAGCTGTGGATATGTCACATACAAAAGCTAATTAAAAAAATTTAAATTAGATATGTATTTGCTGAATACAACTCAAAAGTGGAGGACTAATTTTGTCAAAAAGACCTTTACCCGCATCACGCGCAACTAAGCCATTACTTCTCGTTTCTAAGAGAAAAGGTGACACAACACATTTAAAAAAAGATGAAGCTAGAAGAAATAATATCATGGTCGCCAAATTAATTAGTGAATCTCTGCGTACAACCCTAGGGCCCAGAGGCCGAGATAAACTGATAATAGGTGTGCTTAAAGATGAACTGGTTACTAATGATGGAGCAACAATCATGGAGAAGGTAAACCTTAAGCACCCCATTGCCAAATTAATGACGTATGTTGCAAAAACACAGGATCTAGAAACTGGGGACGGTACAACCACAGCAATCATATTAATAGGAGAATTGCTCAAACAGGCGGAATCTTTACTGGAACAAAAAATTCATCCAACAAAAATTGCAGACGGATATACTTTGGCGTTAGCAAAGGCGCTAGAACTTCTCAAAACAAATTCAATAAAAATTGATCCAGATGATGACGAACTCTTGGAAAAAATAGCAGTAACTTCAATTAATAGCAAGAACGTTGTAATTGATCTTCTCGCAAGAATTGCAATAAAAGCAGTGAAAGGTGTGATGACCCGCAGAAATGGTAAACCATACATTGATACTGAATATATTGAGATTGAAAAAAAATCTGGCAAGAGTTTAAGGGAATCCGAGTTAATAAAGGGTCTTATAATTAATAGAGGCGCAGAACGAGACGACATGCCAAAAAAGATGGAACATCTAAGGATCGCGGTGATTAATCAGGAATTTGATGTACCCAAGTCAAAAACCGATGCAAAGATAAGAATCAACTCTCCCGAACAGATGGCGACATTTCTGAATCAAGAGTACCGATTAATTAAGGGAATGGTAGATAAGCTAGTGGAAGCAGGTGCAAACGTTTTATTAACCCAGAAAGAGATCGACCCAGTAGCTGCTGATTTAATGGCGCGAGCTGGTATAGTGGGACTAAAAAACTTGCGTCGGAGATATATGCCTAAAATTGCAAAGGCTGTAGGAGCAACAATCGTCAATACTGTAAACGAAATTACCCCAGAAGACTTAGGAACCGCCGATCTACTCGAAACAAAAGTTATAGAAGATAGATATGTGACCTTCATAACAGGCTGCAAAGATTCAAAAACCATGACCATTCTCTTGAGAGGTAGTGGAAAACATATGATGGAAGAGGCGGAAAGGTCACTTCGGGATGCTATATACGTTGTTAAAGACGTTATAGAAGATGAATTTGTTGCAGTCGGCGGAGGTGCGATTGAAGAGTCCATTGCAAGTGGACTGCGTGATTATGCACGATCAATAGGAGGACGCGAACAATATGCTGTAGAGGCTTTCGCCAAGGCCATAGAAATAGTGCCAAAAACTTTGATCGAGAATGGAGGCTATGACGCCATATCACTTTTAGCACAATTGCGGGCAAAACATAACGAAGAAAACAGTAAATACTATGGTATGAACCCCTTCACTGGTAAAATTGAAAATATGTATGAGAAAGGTGTATTAGAGCCCGTGCGCGTGAAATCGCAAGCTATCTCCTCCGCAACAGAAGCTGCAGTAACAGTACTACGCATCGATGAAATATTAGCAGCTAGACGCTTCGAAGATTATGCAAAAGAACTAGCCAAAACCGGAGAATTGTCTGAAGAGCATGACACATTTGAGTCAGTGCCATCATTGTAGTAGTTACTGAGAAGAATAACCGCGCTATTTTTAATGATGCTTATTCAATTATTACTAGAACATCACCAGAACTGACTTTTTCTCCCTTGGTGACCTTTAGTTCTTTTATAGTACCAGATTTTGGAGCACGAATTTCATTTTCCATTTTCATTGCTTCTATGATCAGTAGAACATCCCCTTGACTTATAGAGTCGCCAGGATTAATCTTTATTGACACAACTGTGCCAACCAACGGTGCTTTTACTATCCCCTCTGTAGCACCTTCTACAGCATCATTAGAAGTTATTAAGTAAGTCGCATTGGAATCTGTAAAATTGATATGAGCGGAAGAAACTTGAACTTTTGATATTCTTGGCGCGAACTTCACGACGTGTGGTTTTCCGTCAAGTAAAATCGAAAATGATGAACGATGATTATCTGATTGTTCCAACTCAACAAGATGTGCTTTACCGTCAGTTACAACAGAAAAAATTGCACGTTCAGTATCCAAACTCTCTAATTCTAAATCCTTTTTGATTTTGTTTCCGCTTTCAGTTTCTATTACAACGGAGACAAAACCATCATCTGTTTCTTCAAGTTCTATTAAATATGTTTTTTCATGTACTTGAAGTTTGTATTTCTTATTCACGGTGTATCAGTCCCTTGTAATAAACATTAAAACTTACAACGGTATATTACCATGTTTTTTAGGTGGTAATGACTCTCTCTTTCCACTTAGCATCTCTAGCGCCTTTATCAGAACTGATCTCGTATTCTTAGGTTCAATTACCGCATCTATAAAACCTTTGGCAGCAGCGATATAGGGATGAGCAAAGGTTCTTCTAAATTCTTCAATCTTTTGTTGTCTCATTGCTTCTTGATCTTTTGCCGCCTTTATTTCTCTCCTAAAGATAATATTTGCTGCACCTTCAGCCCCCATAACTGCGATTTCACTCATGGGCCACGCAAAAACTTGATCCGCTTTCAGATGTTTCGATCCCATAACAACATAAGCGCCTCCGTACCCTTTTCTAGTGATTACCGTAATCAGCGGAACAGTAGCTTCCGCATAAGCATACAGGATTTTCGCCCCATGCCGAATAATTCCTCCCCATTCTTGCGAGGTACCTGGCAAAAAGCCTGGGACATCCATGAATGTCAATACTGGGATATTGAAAGCGTCGCAAAAGCGAACAAATCGCGCTATTTTATCTGAAGCATTAATATCGAGTGTTCCTGCAAGAGAATTTGGCTGATTAGCGACTATACCAACGGAACGTCCATTCAACCTAGCAAAACCAACGACAGCGTTCTGTGCGAAGAGTTCGTGCACCTCAAGGAAATCACCCAGATCAACGACCCGGCGGATAACATCCTTCATATCGTAGGGTTTGGTCGTTACCTCAGGAATGATGGTGTCCAGTTCTTCGTCGGTTCTATTGGGATCATCGCCAGTATCGACTAAGGGTGGATCTTCTAAATTATTTGAAGGGAGATAACTCAATAACTTCCTAATCATTTCCATACATTCGTTCTCGTCTTTTGCAATGAATTGTGCCACTCCACTTCTTGCGTTATGAACCATGGCACCACCTAACTCTTGATGAGTTACTTCTTCTCCCGTTACAGCTTTGATGACATCTGGTCCGGTAATGAACATATTGGCAGTCTTATCAACCATAAAGGTGAAATCGGTCACGGCGGGTGAGTAAACAGCGCCTCCGGCACAGGGGCCGCAAATCGCAGAGATCTGCG
>Ga0180438_10002864_pt1 | contig 27111 bp, 25 predicted proteins | sample SS_ome_12_FD_132455 | JGI IMG/M metagenome (GOLD analysis project Ga0180438, IMG submission 132455) | Hypersaline lake sediment archaeal communities from the Salton Sea, California, USA - SS_3_D_2 metaG | ecosystem: Environmental > Aquatic > Non-marine Saline and Alkaline > Hypersaline >... | reverse complement strand
GAAGAATCAAGATTGTAATATGGTCTCAAAGGGACAAGATTTAATGGACAGGCCTTGGCGATGATGCCTTCTTTTTTCATGGTTTGCAGCCTTCGATTCACATTGCTGATACTGGGCTGAACACCCAATTCATCTTCGCTTATTTGCTCAGATATGGCCTTTGATAATGTTCGGGCACCATAATTGCCTTTCTCAACCTCCTTACAGATATAGATGGAAAGCAGGTCGATTTTGGAAGGAGAATTATTGCCAGATTTTCCAAAGTGCTGCATGGTGGAGTCTCCAAAAACATCATTAAACCTGTCAGTAAATTCTTTTTCGATGATGAATGGAGTTATAAAATTATTTATGACATCAATATTGGGTCCTAATTGATACCCTTCTTCTATAGAATTTTTCGGCATCAGGCGGATTCTCAGATAGCCGAATGGTCTCGATATTCGAGCCAGCCGTATGAGAAACACATCTTCTTCTGCAGGAAATTCTTTGGGAAAATCCATGAGTTTTACCAATCCCAGTTTTTCATGATTGATAGTGTAGAATCCAGCAGTTAACAATCCCTTTTTTTTCAATTTACTCCTGTAATTGGCAATTCGATCTATGCGTAATCCAGTTTCTCTGGCAATCTGTTTGTCACTCAAATGACGGATGATTCCATTGAGGACATTGAGGTTTTTTTCATTGTTAAACCAGCGATGGATTATAGTTTCTATGTAGATAGGCATGAGAGAATCTGCCTCCGTTCTATTCCTTACTATCTGTATCTATTATATAATTTATTATCTCTATTTATCCTTATTTTTTTATAATGTTGTTTTAAAAAAACAAAAAAAAGAAAGAGTCCCTCCGTATGGGGGGACATCTTTCACCTCCCTTCGAGACCGGCTATATATGATTTTAACTGACTATACTGTAGTATATTGTAGGGGTATATAAATGTTTCGGTTACAGACTTACTGAATGTTATAAATTTTTACAATTTTGATTAAATTTTTTGATTAACGGTGGATAAAAAATATGATTTCCCGGAAGAAAATTACTTTTTATGTAATGAGAAATTTCCTAAAAAATTATCATAGAGAAACCGGGTAAAATGGAGGGAAGAGAAGAGTTTCTGAAGAGGAGAGCTTTTAATTATTTTTCTGAAATATTCTTATATTACAGGCGTGTACTCTTCTTTTTTCTGGTATTACAGTTATCATCTGAGTAAATACATTATATCATTTTAACGCAACATACAGAGGCCACCGTTTCAGGACACCCTTGGGAAGTTCACCTGCTCTCACCTTTTTAAGACGTTCAGAACGGGAATCTGCAGGCTGGACTGGATTCTCCTCTACCGTTCTGAGGTGGAGGGAGTGGGCCTGAATAGCTTCATGGAGCGAACCGCCACCAGGACAGGAGGACAAACAGGAGATGATGGAGGAGGGGGATGCAGAAGAGGAAACAATCATTTCCCATTCCTGTTCTTTTTTCAGCATGAGCAGGGATGAATGAGGAGTCACTTCACAGTTTTTGACCAGGCAATTGAGCAGGGTCTGGGGATCTATGAGCTCAATTCCATCAAAATCAAAATATCCACCCACATAAAGAGGACCATGAGATAAGGCAATCTTTGGCAGCAGGGATACCTTCCTTTTCAGGGGGAAGGGGGCCCTGAGAATGACTCCACTAATGGAGGGGAGGCCATCCTGATGTGAAAGGGTTATCACATCTCCGGTTGCAATATTGATGAGTGGATGGGAATCATGCATGCGAGAGATAAAGAGGTGACCCCGAAAGTTCCGGGGTTCCGAGAGCAGCGTGAATCCCGAGGGACCATGCAGGGCGGGAAGGGTCAGGGGAAAGACATACATGGATTCATGAGACCGGGTGCCGGGGTCCTGGGAAATGGAGGCTGCAAAGGGACCCACCTCACTCCCCACATAGAGATTGGTCACCCGTTCCTCTCCCTTCTTCCAGTGTAAAAAGGCTCGTAAGAGAGACCAGGATTCTGGAGAGAGGGAGGAGGTGCTGAAGATGAGAGTAGATTCTGAAAGCAGGTCTGAGAGACGATCCTGTATGATATTTACCGCGCGGTTCAGACCTTTTCTGGAAATCAATTCTAGGAGAGGCTGGGCTGTTGCATCTTCTGACCCCGATTCCAGGGATTTTTTCAGTTTTTTGTGCAGTCTCTCCCGGTGAGCCCAACCCAAAATCACCGTTGCGGGAGCAGATACCACAGATACCTTCTCCAGAGAGAGGATATGAGCCAGGGCACCGATACTGGAATACTGCTTGAATTCATCCAATACATATGATTTTGGTTTGATCAAAGATAGTGCCAGTCTCTGGGAAAATTCTGCAGAATAGAGCTTTATCACGGGATAATCATTCATATAGGAAATTCCATCCCCTTTATTCCGCGATGGAACAAAAATTATTGCAGAAGAATGGGAGTCTAACCCACTGGATTCAAATATAGCCTGCATCCCCGGTGCCCAGAGGCGTGATACCAGCTCATCAGAAAAATGATACCATTTTATATCCGATATATTCCCTCCAGATGTACCGGAGGTATGACAGAAGATCCGGGGAGTCCTTTCCTTCTTAAACTGGACAAAGGTGTGTACATCCACGGTCAAAGCTTCAGGATCTGTTCTTTCATGCTGCATCCTGTCTGGAAGATTTTCAACTGAAGAGAGACCGGATAATTCTGTGGCCAGAGCTTCATAGGCTTTACGAGAGGGGAGAGATAACCAGGACCGCCAGTCTATCAGGGGGAAGTGCCCATATTTTTTTTCGAACAGTGATTGAAGAGTCCTGTCAAAATCATAGTATGCCATCTCATCACCCATACATGCTCTCAGATACCCTCTTCAGGCTGTTCATCAGAGAGCATTCTGATATGTTCAAGATACCTCTTAAATTCTTCCACATGTTTGCATTTTCTGTGTGTCTGAAACCCCAGGCAATCGCAGGCATATTCTCCAGTATCCTTGTTGTAAGAGAGATTGTACACATGTTTTGCAAAGATCATGTGTCTGGTCTCCTTCAAGTCTTCGATCATTATTTAACCTCTCCAGTCTATAATAAAATACTTTCTGTAAAAATCTGGTGGGAGAGCATGATTCATAAAGAACGAATTCAGCAGCTGAATGATGAGAAAATACAGAATAGATCATGGGTTCTTTACTGGATGCAGTCTTCACAACGTACAGAATATAATCATGCCCTGGAATATGCAATTTTGAGGGCAAATGAACTGGAAAAACCAGTTTTAGTCTTTTTTGGATTGACACAGGTTCCCGAGGCCGGTGAGAGACAGTATGTGTTCATGTTAGAAGGACTGAAAGAAGTTACCCGGCAGCTGAACCAGAGAGGAATCCAGTGTGTTATCCAGCATACTGATCCCCCTTCGGGAGCGATGGAGCTGGCCCAGGAGAGCTGCCTGGTTGTGGTGGACAGAGGATATCTCCGAAGGGAAAGGGAATGGAGAAAAAAGGGAGCAAAAGGCATGGATTGTCCCCTCATTCAGGTAGAAACTAATGTGATTGTGCCGGTGGAGAAGGCATCGCCCAAGGAAGAATATTCTGCTGCCACATTCAGACCAAAAATTATGGACCAGCTGGAATATTATACTGCTCCTCTCCAGACCCGTACCCCCCGGGTACAGGCCGAAATAGACCTTCCCTCTCTCATTCTGGATACCGGGACCATGAAAGAGGTGCTCTCTTTGCTGTCCATGGATATTCCAGAACAGCCATCCTTTTATACCGGAGGGACTGCTTCTGCCAGAACACGGCTCAACCAATTCATCCATACCTCCCTGGATTCATATGAATCCCTCCGCAATGATCCCACTGTGGATTATTGTTCCCATATGAGTCCCTATTTACATTTTGGACAGATTTCACCCCTGTATATACTTCTTGAAATCTTGAAAACAGAGAGTCCTGGAAAGGCCCCCTATATTGAACAGCTGGTGGTACGGAGAGAATTGAGCATGAATTTCATTCACTATAATAATCACTATGACACCATGAAGGGGCTGCCTGCATGGGCGCAACAGACGCTGGGTGATCACGCAGATGATGTGAGGGACTACCTGTATACACGGGATCAGCTGGAACAGGCACAAACTCATGATCCATACTGGAATGCGGCCCAGACTGAGATGGTACAGACGGGAAAGATGCACGGATACATGCGCATGTACTGGGGGAAAAAAATTTTAGAATGGTCTGAGACTCCAGCAGAAGCATTCAACACAGCTGTGGCCCTGAATAATGCATATGAACTGGATGGGAGAGATGCCAATGGATATACCGGTGTGGCATGGTGTTTTGGAAAACATGATCGACCCTGGAAGGAGCGCTCCATTTTTGGAAAGGTCCGCTACATGAATGATAGCGGTCTGGAGCGTAAATTTGATGCACAGGCCTATGTGGAGAAGGTATCTCAGCTATAAATTGTTCGGGAATCTATTTATTACAGAGAGCGCACATGTAGTATGATGTATCCTCCGTGCTGTGTGGTCACCGGTACACTACTCCCTGAATTGAGAATGAGGGTGACACGCTATCTGGAACAGGAGGGCTACTCCCAAACCAAAATTTCACACTTTTTACATGTATCACAGGCCATGGTATCCAAATATCTCTCCCAACCCCTCACTGAATCCAATGAAGAGCTGGATGAAGTGGCAAAAGAACTGGCACAGATGATGATCAAGGGAAAAGATGAGCAGGAAATCACCCTATACCTCTGTCAGACCTGCTTCCGGTGGCGGGAAGGAGGAATGACCTGCACCCTGCATGGCTTCACCCGTTGTGCTGTATGTACCCAGCTGAGGAATCCCCGTATTATGGGAGAAAAACAACAGGTGATTGAGAAGATTAAGGAAGCAATACTCATGTTACAATCAGATCCCTCTATCATGCAGGTGATGCCCGAAGTGAGAATGAACGTGGCTATGGCACTGGAAGAATCTACCACTCCCATGGATGTGGCAGCAGTGCCGGGGCGATTGATTCCAGTCCATGGTACGGTAACTGCAGTATCTGATCCTGAATTTGGAGCTTCCCACCATCTGGCTTCTATCCTCCTCACTTGTAACAAGAAAGCAGTGGTCAATATCTGCTATTCGGAGGACATTAGAACAGCTATCACAAAGTGCGGCTTTACCTTTTCTTTATCGCCGGATACTCCAGCAGATGTGCTGGTGGATGAAGGAGGATTTGGGATTGAACCCTGTGCATATGTATTTGGTCATGATGCAGTGGATGCTGCCCTCAGGGTACAGAAGATTACAGAGCAGCTTTGATCACCTCGATGAGAGAATGGGCCAGGGACTCTGTCTGTGGAGAGGGCATGGTCTCGTAGGGCCTGTGTTCGAAAACGTTACGCAGGATCAGGGGAATTTCTATCTGTACTCCTTTTTCGGGGGGTAAATTAACGACATTTTTGGGATTCTGACCGGAAAGATTCTTACAGATTCCTCCCTCTTCTACAGCATCTACCACCTCGAACTGGTCTTTTAGAGAGTGAAGTATTCTCTTTCGCAATACATGATTGAGTCCGCCGATACACAGGATGTTTTTCTTGATAATGTGGCCGTGGATAGATATTGCCGTTTTAACATGAGATAAAAATTCGGTGAGGGTCTGTGAGTGCCGGGGATCGATTTTGTTAGAAGAAATATGATATTTCCAGTCCCTCTTCTGAGTGCGAGGTGATATAACATAGAGAGACGCCTGTGAATGATGAGCAATATAATAGGCCAGTTGTTCTGTCCCCCGTTCGATATTTCCTCCATGGATCGCCATGACTCCCAGGGGACTGCGCAGAATACTGTATTCCATGATGTCTTTTTCCAGCAACAACTCCGCCAGATTCATTCTCCCTTCTATTTTACAACTCCTTTAAAAGCTTGCGGTGATATATGCCACCTGCAGGGATTGCATCTTGCTGAATACTGTGAGTGCAGGAGCAGGTGTTCTCGTCTAGTCATCATTTCTCCATGAGTTCAAACATGGTATCTATTGCTCTTTTCGCCTTCTGTGCGATTTTAGGGTCGACGGTGATGAGATTTTCTTCATTTTTTTCTTTCAACACCCTTTCCAGAGACTCCAGGGTATTCATTTTCATGTTGGGACAGACCATATATACGGGAGTATAGAATATTTTCTTTCCTCCAGTTTCCTGGGTTAATCGATGAAGCATACCATTTTCTGTGCCAATAATAAATTCTGCTGCAGTTGAGTCTGTAACAAAGTTGAGAATGCCTTCGGTTCCACCCACATAATCTGCCATATCCACCACCTCAGCCTGACATTCAGGATGGACTGCTATCAGGGCTTTTGGGTGTTTTTTCTTTAATTGTAAGACATCTTCTGGCTGTAGAAGCTGGTGAGTTGCACAATTTCCTCCTGATGGTACAATAATAATTTCTTTTTCAGTAAACCTTCGTATATAGCTCCCTAAATTCCGATCAGGAGTGAAGATGATGCGGGGTGCCTGGAGGGCTTTTGCAATGACAGGCGCATTGGAAGAGGTGCAGACAGTGTCAGATACTGCTTTTACCTCTGCTGTGGTATTGACATAGGAAACCACGGCTGCATCAGGATATGCCTGCCTGGCGGTGGTAATCTGGTCGGCTGTGACCTGGTGGGCCATGGGACATTCTGCCAGCGGTTCAGGCACGAATACCTGTTTATCAGGATTGAGAATAGCGGCTGTTTCTGCCATGAAATCCACTCCGCAGAAGATAATATCATCACAATCAACATCTCTGGCTAATTGACATAATTTTAAAGAATCCCCTGTATAATCTGCTCGTTCCTGGATTTCCGGCCGCTGATAATTGTGTGCTAATATAAGGGTCTTCATGAATATAACACCGTTATACTTATATATAAGCATTTCTGACATGGGGTATATGAAACCTCCCTGTGAACTGGCAGTACGGGAATTTCTTCCCTCTTTACGGGCTGCAATAGTGAAGGAATTATCAGAGACCTATCATATGAAACAGCAGGACATTGCTCATGCCCTGGGAATTACCCAGGCGTCAGTGAGTCAGTATCTCAATGTGGAACGGGGGAAGGAAGAACGATTCAAAAAACTGGAAGGATTCCATGAAACAGTGGAACAGATAGCAGATGCCATCACCTCAGAGGATATTTCCAGGATCACCATACTCAAATCCATCTGCCAGTTGTGTACCACCCTGAGAAAATCTGAAGAATTCTGTCGGGAACATCAGGAGATGCTCAATATTACAGGCTGTGATATCTGTAAGAGTCTTGAATAATTCACTCATGAAAGAGCTGGTACAGAATGTGGGCCTTTTTTTTACCGATTCCCTCCACTTTTCGAAGCTGGGTCTCAGAGGCATTGACCACTGCTGCCAGGGAGCCAAAATGATCCAGGAGGTTTGCGGCGAGAACATCCCCGATGGAAGGAAGTGCAGAGAGCACATATCGTCTGCGGTCCATCTCCGGGAGATCGGGAGCACAGTGTTTACGAAACCAGCGGGGGTTGGGAGGCAGATCATGCTTTCCAGCCAGTTCTCGATTGATGAGGATTCTCATGCATTCAGAAAATTGTTCATCAGTTTCTGCTACGATGAGAGGAGTATCATACACAAAGAGGATTTCCATGTAGGCACCCATAATCTGGGGCCAGAAGGATTTTTCAGGTTCCATATAGTCAAAAGAGCCGTGGATGAGCAGTAATTTCCGTGTAATTTTTTCTCCTCCTATGGTATCGGCCTTCATGAAGCGGAGGAGTTGATCCCAGAGCCTGTTGGAACGGATGGAAGAAAGAAAATCGGGAACAGACTTTCGTTCAATGAGCACACCTCCTGTATGCAGAAGGAGAAAGTCACCCAGGGGCAACTGAGTGATTTCATAATGGAGAGGGGGTAAATGTGCTGTACAGAGTTCCTCCATGAGGGGGAGGACTGCTGTTTCTCGATAATCTATGAGTATTTTCATGACTATGAGAGTACTAAGAGCGTGAGGAGACAGATTCACTTTCGGTGAGTACGTCCTGCATCCTGTGGATTGCTTCCTCCAGTCGATCACTGACCAGAGATATTCTGTAATGGTAGGAGTAGTCTCCGAAGAAGGTTCCCGGAACTACCGATACTCCCTTGTCCAGAAGTCGGTTGCAAAAGGTCTGGGTCTCCAGGGGTATGCGGGGGAAGAGATAAAATGCTCCCTGACAGGGTACAAACTCGATTCCTACCGATGAAAGTGTTTTTTCTGCAATGCGTTTTCGTTCAGCATACATAACATGGGCCTGCTTCTGCAGGTCATCTTCGATTTCCAGTGCCTTGAGTGCTGCCCATTGAGCAAATTCCACAGGGCAGGTGACCACATGGGCCTGTATATTCTGCAGGGTTTCGATTCGTTCAGGACTGGAAATGGCATACCCAAGCCTGAATCCGGTCATGGATGCACTCTTGGAAAAACTGCCAATATAGATGAAATTCTCACACTCGAGTTCCTGGAAGGAGGTGAAGGTGTCAAAGGTGAGAAAGGAATAAATTTCGTCTGCTAGTAAGGTGATGTGATTGTCATTACAGATATCCACCAGTTCCTTCATAGATTCTCTGGGGAGAATGGTACCGGTGGGATTATTGGGATAATTGGTGAGGAGTAAATCCACATTTTTATCCAGGGTTTCAAAGGAAGGGATAAATGAGTCTTCAAAGGTGGTATGGAGAATACTGTAGGGCTTGGATTTGATTTTGAGAATTTCCTCGTAGGCGGGCCAGCCAGGATGGATCACCGCTGCCCTGTTACAGGTTTCTATGGTGGCATAAATGGGAAGCTTTCCTCCAGCAGTGACAAAGACCTGAGATTCATCTACATCGTGTTTTTCTGCCAGAGCCCGACGCAATTCAGGTATACCGTATCCAGAAGTATACCTGGTTTTACCCTCCCGGAGAGCCTGGACAGCTGCATCGATTATACGTACATCCACTGGAAAATCGGGTTGGCCAATGTCCAGCCGGATTTCTGGATTTTGCTTTCTGATCATTTCAATATATGAATACATGGTGAGCATGGTATCAACTCCTGTGTTTCAGGAAAAAATTACCTTTAAAATCCTTTGTATTCCAGAGCAGCATACAGAGGTTTTTAAGGCATGAAGGGAAGGGGAAGCATGGGCAAGCACTTGTATGTGTTACTCGTCCTCGTATTAGACGGGATGTCGGGATGTGTGCAGAATGAGAAAGCGGTGCAAGGACCCCTGGCAGTAGTATGGAAATTTGAAGACCTGCCACCAGATACTTCCCTTCCCTTTTTCTGTCTCTGTGATGACAGACTCATTCTTCACTGGCATCGAAATGAACTCTATTGCCTTTCCACGGAGAATGGTGATCTCCTGTGGTGTTATACCTCCCCGGGGAATTTTCTGGGAGATATTTGCTGTAAAGAACGAAAAATCTTTGTGATTTCAGAAGAAGGTGATTTTCAGAATGAATTGATTTGCCTTAATGTAGATACGGCAGATGTGATCTGGAAACACTCTGATATTGTTCTGCCAGAATATGCAGTCACCAGCGCATATGGTTATATATATGAGGAAGGCCTGACCTGTCTTGATTCAAATACTGGTAGCGAGATCTGGAAAAACAAACAGATATCCAGGATTCACAGTATCACAGCAGATGAGAAAACAGTAGTAGTGGGATTATATGAAAAAGAGGGAGGAGAATCACTGTATACGCTCTACTGTCTCGATTGCTGGACGGGGAAGATACTATGGCACCGACGTGATGACAACACTCCCAGTGGCCTTCTCATTGCAGGAGATGTTCTCTACAATCTGAACACTTTTGGTGTCCAGTGTCATGATCTTGAAACGGGAACTATGGTGTGGCGGAATGATTGCGGTCGGGTATACCAGGGAACTGCTGGCGCTGGAAGGATTTATGTTGTGCCGTGGGGGGAAGATGTGCTCTGTTTGGATGCAGTATCGGGAAGGGAGCTGTGGCGGTTCGAAATCGTGGGAAAGGAAGTTGGGATGTACCATCCTGTAGAATGGGTGGGCAGCTGGCTTTCTCCCTTCATCGGTGATGGGTGTGTATATACTGGATCACAGGTGCGCAATCCCTATGTCTACTGCCTGGATGCAGAGACAGGGATCATGAAGTGGCGATTTGAAAAAGGAATCCAGTGGATGTCAGCCCCTGCAATAAAGGGATCCTTGCTATTCTATGTCACAGACCATAGGGTATGTTGTTACAGAAAAAATAAGGTCAATGAATCTATGCAGGGAGACCACAATATAGATAAAAATTTTTATCGGTTCTATTTTTGAAAAAAAAGTTTGAAATACAGATACATCAGTGAATTTCATGTAAAATTCTGGGAATGTGTTATAGTTATCTGTAGCGATGAAAATATGAATTTAAAAAAAAATAATTGAGTCACGCATATGTTGCAAATACTTGTCGCTTGACCTGACTGTTTCAGAGGCTAAGCACCTCAGGCGGTTAGTACTGGTGGGCTGAACTGCTCGCCGAAGCTCGCAGCTTACACCCCCAGCCTATCAAACCCATCTTCTATGGGAGCCTTCGTCACCTGTCGGCGTTGCTGTCACCAGCCCCACCATGTGACAGGAGAATGGGTATTTCGTTTTGGGAATGGCTTCAGGCTTAGATGCATTCAGCCTTTATCCACTATGGCGTAGCTACTCGGCAGTGCCTTGTCAGACAACCGATCCACCAGAGGCCACGGCAACCTGTTCCTTTCGTACTGGGGCTACCTTCCCCTCAAATACCCGACACCCCCAACAGATAGCATCCAATCTGTCTCACGACGATCTAAACCCAGCTCATGTTCTCCTTTGATGGGCGAACAACCCCACCCTTGGGTCCTGCTGCAGACCCAGGTTGGAGAAAACCGACAGCGAGGTAGCAAGCATCGGGGTCGATATGTACTCTTGCCCGATACAACCCTGTTATCCCCGGGGTAGTTTTTCTGTCACCACAAGCCCCCACTAATGAGGACATTGTGTCTCGCTAGGCCAGGCTTTCACCTCTGGATCGCTTACTGGCAACAATCCAGTCAAGCTGGCTTTTGCCCTTGCACTCTACGATGGATTTCTGACCCATCTGAGCCAGCCTTAGGGCGCCCTTGATATCTTTTCAAGGGCGTGCCGCCCCAGCCAAACTACCTACCTACCGATGTTCCGTCCGTAAACGGTGAGTGACACAAATACAAAAGGGTGGTATCTCACGGTTGCCTCCACTTCATCTAGCGATGAAGCTTCGATGGCTCCCACCTATGCTGCACAATCATATTCGAATCACAACGACAGGCTGTAGTAAAACTCCACGGGGTCTTCGCTTCCCGTTGGGGGTCCCTGGCATGTGCACCAGGCAGTGGGTTCACTGGGTTCCAGTTGGGGACAGCGAGGCTCTCGTTCCGCCATTCATGCAAGCCACCAATTAAGCGGCAAGGTATTACGCTACCTTAAGAGAGTTATAGTTACTCCCGCCGTTTACCGGCGCTTAGCCCCGTTGAAACAGGGTTTCACGTACCGGCACTGGGCAGACGTCACAAGCTGTACACACCCTTTCGGGCTCGCAGCTTGCTGTGTTTTTATTAAACAGTCGGAGCCTCCATGTCACTGCGACGCATTTCTCACGAAATGCGCACCCCATATACCGAAGGTATGAGGCAAATTTGCCGAGTTCCCTCAACTGGAGTATCCCAACACACCTTAGGCTTCTCACCTAGGGGCACCTGTGTCGGATCTCAGTACGGACACAAAAGCATACATCTTTTCCCTTTTCACTGATCCGTGGAATCAACCAAACCCAACTTAAGTGTCAGGCTGTTGCTGTTTTCATCCAGTTCTCTGCATGACGCATCTCCCTGGATTTATACAGGTAAATGGGACGACGATCCCACTTGATTTATCCATAGATGTTAGGAAAAGATACGAACGTTACCGCTATTGCTTTTATGGCACAGGAATATTAACCTGTTTCCCTTTCGATCATCTGGAATTGCCAATGATCTTAGGACCGGCTCACCCTCAGCTGACGAACATTGCTGAGGAATCCTAGCCCCTTCGGCGGCAGAGATTCTCACTCTGCTTTGCTGTTACTACCAGCAGGATTCTCTATCCCGAAAGGTCCACTGTTGCTCTCGCAGCAGCTTCTGCCCTATCGAGATGCTTCCCTACCAAATCACTTTCGCGTTCCAAAGTATCGGCGGCGGGCTTGAGTCCCGTCCATTTTAGGCGCCCTCAACCTAGACGGGTGAGCTGTTACGCACTCTTTAAAGGTTAGCTGCTTCTAAGCTTACCTCCCCGCTGTATAGGGCTAAGGACATCCTTTCACTTAGCCAGCGCTTAGGGGCCTTAACTTTGGGTTGGGTTGTTTCCCTTTTGCAATGTGAGCTTACCCCACACCACTCACTCCAGAGGTCTACGATGTCGATAGCTTCGGAGTTTGACAGAATGCCGAGGAATTTCTCCCCCTAAACACTCAATCAGTGCTCTACTCTACCGACTATCTCGCTCTGAGCTGAACTACGGCTCATTTCGGGAAGAACCAGCTATCTCCAGTCTCGATTGGCCTATCACCCCTATTCCCAGGTCAGAGGAACGATTTGTACGTCAGAACCCCTTCAGGCCTCCGTCTCTCTGGTGAGAGATTTCACCTTGCCCAGGAATAGATCGACTGGTTTCGGGTCTTATAGCAGTGACTTCAGGCGCTTTCACACCTCGTCCCTTGCAAACGCTGCGGACTTGTTGGTTTCCCTATAACTTGGAAGTTTGAACTTCTTAATTTCGCCACTGCCATAAACTCCCTGCCCCGTGTTTCTAGACGGACGACAGGACATTGGTCATCTTATCTCAGGAACTCCTTTGCAGAAGTTACTTTCAACAAGAGTCTACCCTTTCATGCCCTGCCCAATCGTCACCATTTAGGTTCAGGCTCTTTGCACCCCCCTTCCGGGGTACTTTTCAGCTTTCCCTCACGGTACTAGTGCGCTATCGGTTTCAGAACGTATTTAGAGTTGGGAGTTAGTGTCTCCCATATTCATGCGAGATTTCCAACCCGCACTACTCTGGAATATGTACCCACAGTGTACATTTACAGTTACGGGACTGTCACCCTCTCTGGTACTTCGTTCCAGAAGATTTCACCTTCATGTACGCTGCAGTTGCACACATCCTTACACCACATCTCCTGAATAATCAGGATTCAGTTTGCCCTTCGCCGTGTTCAGTCGCCCTTACTAACGGCATCGCAATTGCTTTCTTTTCCTTTCCCTACTGAGATGTTTCACTTCGGGAAGTTCCTTCTCCTTACGGAGTAAACGGGATGTCCCATTCGGGAATCTCCGGTTCTAAGGCTACATACGCCTCGCCGGAGCTTTTCGCAGCTGGCCACGCCCTTCATCAGCGTTCTGAACCTAGCCATCCACTAAATGGTTGTGGTGCCTAGTTCTTACTAAAGCCAGGGTCAATTAGCGAGTATTTACAACATATGCATGACATCACTATCACAAAAAGTGATTCTGTCCTTCATATAAGGTAGGAAGTACCTAATATGGTGGACTCGGCGGGATTTGAACCCGCGGCCTCTGGCTTGCAAAGCCAGCGCTCATTCCACCTGAGCTACGAGCCCGGAACATTATGATATGTGACTTTATGGTGTCTGAGCCTCTAAAGGAATTTGGAGGTGATCTAGCCGCAGGTTCCCCTACGGCTACCTTGTTACGACTTTACCCCCCTTGCAGAACTTGGATTCGAATTTGCCATTGACAGATCCTCATCCAAGCCCTACTCAGGTGATATGACGGGCGGTGTGTGCAAGGAGCAGGGACGTATTCACCGCGCGATAATGACACGCGATTACTAGGGATTCCAGCTTCATGAGGGCGAGTTTCAGCCCTCAATCCGGACTGAGATTACGTTTAGGGGATTACCTTCACTTTTCAGTGTCGGAACCCATTGTCGTAACCATTGTAGGCCGCGTGTAGCCCGGGGGATTCGGGGCATACTGACCTACCGTTGCCCCCTCCTTCCTCTGCTTTAGCAGCAGCGGTCCCCTCAGAGTCCCCATCATTCCATAGGAATTTGCTGGTAACTGAGGGTGGGGGTCTCGTTCGTTACCTCACTTAAGAGGACACCTCACGGTACGAACTGACGGCGGCCATGCACCTCCTCTCGGCTCGTCAGGCAAAGTCATCAACTTGGCCATCATACTGCCGTCGCCTCCGGTGAGTTTTCCGGCGTTGAATCCAATTAAACCGCAGCCTCCACCCCTTGTGGTGCTCCCCCGCCAATTCCTTTAAGTTTCAGCCTTGCGGCCGTACTCCCCAGGCGGCGGACTTAATGGTTTCCCTTCGGCACAGAGATATCTCGTGGATATCCCCACACCTAGTCCGCATGATTTACGCCCAGGACTACCCGGGTATCTAATCCGGCTCGCTCCCCTGGGTTTCGTCCCTCACCGTCAGGTCCGTTCCAGTTGGACGCCTTCGCCACCGGTGGTCCCCCCAGGATTACAGGATTTTACCCCTACCCCGGGAGTACCTCCAACCTCTCCCGGCCTCAAGATAAACAGTATCTCCAGAAGGCTTACGCTTGAACGTAAGATTTACCTAGAGACTCATTTATCCGGCTACGGACGCTTTAAGCCCAATAAAAACGGCAACCACTCGGGCTGCTGGTGTTACCGCGGCGGCTGGCACCAGTCTTACCCAGCCCTTATTCCTCTGGCTCCTAACACCAGAGAAAAGCCCTTGCAATACAAGGGCACTTGGGGTTCCCCGCTCACTCTTTCGAGCATTGGCGAGTTTTCGCACCTGCTGCGCCCCGTAGGGCCTGGGGCCTTGTCTCAGTCCCCATCTCCGGGCTCCAGCTCTCACTGCCCGTACCGATCGTAGGCTTGGTGGGCCATTACCCCACCAACTACCTAATCAGCCGCAGGCCCATTCTCAGGCGCCGGAGCTTTCGATACAGAATCATTCCAGATTCCTGTGTCTACCGGGTATTAGCTCCAGTTTCCCGGAGTTATTCCCGACCTGAGAGTAGGTTACCCACGTGTTACTGAGCCGTATGCCGCTGACACGAAGTCCGCTCGACTCGCATGGTTAAGTCGAACCCCAATAGCAGTCGCCTTCGGCAGGATCGACCGAGGTTGCACGAATTCTAGTGGAGGCTCAGATTTCACCAAGCCATTACCATCATCAAATCTGAATATATTCCAGATTCTCATATCGTATATCCCATGAGGAGAGCGACTTATCATCTAAAGAGCATCTGCTCATCCAGAGATAAAATCCCTTATCAAAGTCGACGCCATGGTAATGGGACTATCATATAGTTAATCGTGAAACGCTTTTAAACGTTTCGGTGCAACAGGAGAGAGTCTTACTTTTAAATCTTTCGGTTCTTATGAAGAAAAAGTCGTAATCTATGAAAATGGTTGAGTTACTATCATACCGTCGGGAATTCTGTCCACAAGAGAGGGAATATATTCTCGATCATCCTCTCTCAAGAAAATCACATCATACAGTAAAATATTCATTATATTGAGAAATTTCGAGTATAGTTTATAAAGAGCCTGATGAAACCCGGTATTGGTCGTCGATGAAGGTGACTACCTGTGAAGCTGCAGTATCTCCTCTTTTCCCAAATTTGTGTATTGAATTAAAATGATTTCTACCAGGCAGTATGTAATGACGTGAAAAAGGTACTACATCATGAAAACGAAGGCTTTGAGCTTTGAGTATTACGGGATCCTTTTCTGCAACCATTACCAGGAAGGGGGGTGATTTTCCCGATACATGATACACAGGTGATGCATCCTTCCAGGTATGAGGGTTCTTCCCAAAGGCGGGAGGGATAATACTTCTCCCAAAAGAAGTGTTCATGAGTGCGGGAATATCAAAAATACCACTGATACAGACGACTCCCTTGATGAACTTGATGGGAATGTGCTTTCTGTATTCGGGATGTAATGATACCAGTGCCACCAGGTGAGCCCCGGCAGAATGACCCATGAGACATATTCCTTCAGTGGTCCCAATATAGTGGGGAGCCTCATTCATACTCCACTGGATAGCGCGGGTGACATCGATACAATGGTCTGGATACAGCACTTCTGGGGAAAGCCGGTAATTGATCACAGCAGTTCCAATACCCTTCCGAGCGAGCGCTCTTCCCACATGCTCATGCATGGATTTATCGCCAATGCTCCAGGCCCCTCCATGAACGAAAAGGAGCATGGCACGGGTGTCGGTATCCTGTGGAATATATAAATCAAGAAGATGTTTTTTATGGTGATACTCACTTCCTGTATAATAGGACAGGTCCTTGTAGGTGGTAACAGAATGCATGTGATCTCCTTATTATTCTATAAGATTCATAAAAATCTTGAGGTGGGTATTCTCCAGAGATAACACTGAGTGTAGAGAAGGAAAGGATTTTAAAGATGAACCGTCCACTATACTGGCATGAACCCAGGTCCTCTGCAAAAAGAATATCTAGCAGGATATTGTGGTGATTTTTGCGGTAAATGTCCCCAGTATCCACAGACATGTGCTGGTTGTATTCCTTCCCTGCATCCAGAGTGCACATTTATTCAATGCTGTAGATCTAAATCTATAACCCATTGCGGAGAATGTGAGGACTTCCCCTGTGAATCCTTAATCCATTTTGTACCAGATGATAGACCGGAATGCCCTCCAGGTTACCATATCGAGAATTGTAAAAAAAGGATGAGCATGGGAACACGTTCCTGGATTGAGTCTGAAACTCGAAAATGGAATTCACCATGAATTGATACTCTACTCTCTGTGAGGATTCTGCAGAGAGGATGAATTTCCTTTCTTTCAAGATGTTGTGGTGCTATTTGACAGTATTTCACCGCTTTTGAGGGTAACGTTTACCACACACCAGTGAAAAATTCCATGAAAGCAGTGTTGAATTCACAGTATTATGTAATGATGCACTTTTGAGGAAATAATGGAGTGTGCTATCGGAGAAGATATTGAGATATTTTTTCGAGAGAAAATACAGTTCCTTGCTTTCTTTTCTATTTGGAATGTGCTTTCTCTTGAGGATGAATTTGAAATAATGAATGAAAAATTTAATCACTGCAGCTGTTCTGCCCATTTTTTTATGGAATGGATCATAGGCAAGGAGCATCAGTACCCATATAGGCACCAGGGGAAGTGAGGCTACTGGATTGAACCATCCACAAACCAGGGCAGCTATTCCCACAAGTACCAGGGAGAGTATCCATGCAGCCATGTGCCCCTGATGTCGAAGTTCTTTGGCTATGAACAATCCATTCTCTCCGAGGCACCTGTGGATTTCTTTCAAAACAGATTCCAGCACATCCCGGTGCAGGACGGAGAGAAAATAATCCGAAAGGATGATGTCAAATTGTCCATCTTTGAAGGGCAGGTGATTACCCCGACAGCAGATAATTTTTTTTTCAATGGATTTCACATGGGTAATCATTTCAAATGAAAAATCAATAGCATATATATGTGCATGTGGGAGAAATGTTTTGATCAATTTCAGGAAAGCTCCGTTAGTCACACCCAGTACCAGAATGGTAAGAGCTGAATCAGGGATATGGTGTGCATAAAAAGAGTCCCATGCCCAGGTAGGGTTAACAGTGACCACATCTTTCCAGTATTTTGATGCAATGTCCCAGTAATGCAGATCTTCCCGGGATTCAACAGCTCCTGGCGAAGGGGAAGGAGCATTGATTGAGGATTTTTCCATTTTTTTCACCTGTTTTCATAGATTATGTTCAGTCCCGTTCTTTTTACACCTTAAAATCGTTTGTTCCACAAAGATGAAAGGGTAATAAACGATTTTATGGCCGTATTGTTGATTGGATTTTTCAACCGGATGAATCCATAAAGATTTTCTTTTTCAAATCCCATTCTGTCTTTGAAAGTATAGGCAGTGGTACCAAAATAGATTCTCTGTTGATTCCTTTCAATAGCACGTGTAATTTCTTCATAGTACATGAGAAAATAGGCCTGGTATTTTCTGTACCGGGGATCTATACCTGCCGCCCGGCAGTGGCAGGAGAGAGAAGAATTGAGGGTGAGTCCATAAGCCAGGGGGATGTCGTCCTTGAATATGATGAGCAGTTCGGCTGTATCCTGGCAATTTTTTTCCAGTGCTTCATAAAATCGTTCCGGGAGATACCATCGATAATCTTGATGATGTGTACACACCTGTTCCTGGAGGTAACTGGCCACAGATTTCCATTTTGAAAATTCATTGGTGACCACTGTTTTTAATTTCCATCGTTTTTTTGTTTTGTTTATTGTATTTCTCACATTTCCTCTAATTTTTCTATGTAAAGAACTGAGATAATCATCAAAATCAGTAAAGGGTAAATCAAGATAGGTATTCTCATACATGGGAAAGGGGGTAAAGGAAGAAAAATGGGGTCTCAAGTAATCATATTCTTTCTGAGCAAAATTGAGGAATAATATTCCTTTCAAGTGTTCTTCTTCTTGTATGTCATGGAGTTGTTCCAGTAATACACGAGAATGCTCCAGATCACGGGAGAAAAAGGCGTGAGAGGTGGCTAGAGGGGATCGTAATTCTAAGAAAGGCATTTCTATGCCATAGATCTTCTGCCGATACGGGTACGCACATGCTACTGCTACCAGATTTTTCTGTTCTCTGAGGAACACATATCGCATGGAACGAATGGTAGAATCTTCGACCGTTCTAAACCAGGAATGTAATCTATCTGGACGAAAGGTTCCCACAAATAGATTCCATTCTTTTTCTTGAATATCCCGGATGGTATGTGATGTTATGACTTCCATGGAAGTTCCTCAGGATTGTTATTAGAGATGAATCATGATCATGGTGTTTATGTGTCGTTATAGATTATTATGATTAATTCCTAAAAATTCAATGAAAGTATGTTGTTAAGAGATTATAGCAATTCTTGATTTATACTTTATTTTCAGTACCATATTACTTTTTTTAAGAATATGCTCCTTATAAATGTATGCCTTTCTGTTGAAGAACATTCATGGAAGGCGAGAATCCTCTCTTCACTGTGCAGACAGTCTATATTGGGATAATAATTCCCCGAAGATGAGTAATCTGGGGTGGGACATATCGGGTCATACTATCTCTATATGGGAACAATAGTTCCCCGAAGATGTGGTGCAACCGTACCGGTGGATGAGATATATTCTGAGAGTGCGTCAACAGCATGGACAGAAAGTACCTGTCGATTCTCCCCATATTTTTCAGGAACCCCCTGGGCAGTTAAAAAACAGCACCGGTATGTATGACGGGGTCCCATTCTTTTTCCATTGATAAATATTTCTAAAACCCGGTGTCCTTCTGGATTTTCAATCTTGAAGTATATATGTAATCCCATGCATCTCTTCACATATCCCCCCATCTGGTTATATGGATTACGGGAAAAGGTGTGTTCCAGATTTTCTTCTATCATGATCTTCAATTCTTCCCCGGTGATGTCACAGAGGGTGAGGGGAGGATTTGTGGGAACAATATTCCAGAGGTCATTCACTGTCAGGGGACCGGGGGAAACTGGAGCACCATATCTCCATCCATTTGAAAATGCCAGTTCAGCATGGGTGGCATGGAGGAGGGATTCCAGGAGAAGGTTATCCATGGTGGTTTCCATCACACCATAGCGATGGAGGGGAATCTGAGTTTTTCCCACTACCTGTTGGAGCAGTTCCTGGTGGGGTGCTGTAATCTCGTGAACCAGGGCATCCACGTGTGGATCGGGAGGAATTGATTCAGTGACTGGAATGAGTTCATGGGAGTGTCCGGTTATGGATCCATCTTCCACTGTGACATCCAGTCTCCCTACAAATGAACCATGGCATCCTGATTGCATGAGTACAGTTCCATGCTCGATTATGGGAGTATACATTCGGTTATGGGTGTGCCCGCTCAAAAGCACATCTATCCCTCTCACCTGGGAAGCCAGCTGTACCTCCTGAGGGAAGCCTAGATGGGAGAGAACAACTACCAGATCTACCCTCTGTTCCTCTCTGAGTTCCTGTATATATGCAGGGAGTTCTTCATTACCCAGGGTGAGGTAGATGCCTTTGCTGAAGGAGGAGGGCATTGTCTTATCCACGATGGTATTTGCCACGCCGATGATTCCAATACACAGTCCCCCTCGTTCTATAATGGTGTATGGAGGAAAAATCAATTCATGTGAGGTCTCATCATAACAGTTGAGAGCCAGGACAGGATAGGTTAATTTTTGGGAAAGAGCCTTGAAATGAGCAGGCCCATAGGCAAATTCCCAGTGGGCTGTCATGGCATCGAAGCAGAGGGAGTTGAGTACTGGAATCATGGCCTCTCCCTGGCTCTGGATGACAGGATAGGTTCCGTGAAGCGTATCCCCATTATCCAGCGTTACCACTGAATCTGTATGTTCAGATCTCACTGTGTTGAAGATGTGTGCAATACGGGCATAACCCCCACAGGTAAGAAATCGATCCTTGGACCCCTGCCAGAAGAGTTCTGGATGGGGTGATACATAAGCATGACTGTCATTTATCTGGAGAAAAGTAATCCGACCAGTTCTGGACATGATATGACTTCCTTGTAGGTATGGAAGTCCTGCAATATATAGGTATCCTCTCTCCGTATAATGCAGCAGACCAAATCCCGTAATATTCACTCTCTTTCATCTGTTCCATGAGTAACCTTTAAAAGAATTACCCGGAACATGAGCATGATGAATGTTTCATTGATAATACCTGCATACAATGAAGCTCACCATCTCTCTCACCTTCTCACTTCAATCCCCCCCTGTATTGATGAAGTAATTGTGATAGATGATGGAAGCTGTGATAATACTGCTGCTGTTGCTCAGGCGCATGGAGCAGTGGTAATTCAGCATGCGAGAAATTGGGGAAAGGGCATGGCCATGGTATCGGGTATACAGAAAGCCAGGGGAGATATTGTGGTGTTTATGGATGCTGATCTGCAGCATCGTCCTGAGGACATCTATCGATTGATAGAGCCCATTGCAGAAGATAGAGCTGATCTCTCCATAGGGGTGAGAACCCTGGGTTCCCGCAAGACCATGCCTGCTCAGAGGAGAATCACCAATTTCCTGGGAAATTTTCTTGTCTATTGTATGATCAAGCAATGGATTGCAGATACACAATCAGGGTTCAGGGCAGTGAGGAAACCATTTTTAGACCAGATGAAATTTAAGAGTAAGAGATATGAAATAGAAATAGAAATGCTCAAATGGGCAGCTCAACTCAAGATGCGAATCTCAGAAGTCCCCATCGAAATTAAATATGGACAGGAGAAATCTCACTGGAAGGTGAGAAATCTATTCCGTGTCTTGAAAATACTCTTTTAGGAGGAGATAGAATGGAAAATAAGATAATAGAATTTGTGAAAGCGCACGAAACATGGAGAAGCCAATGTATTAATCTGATCGCTTCGGAAAATATGTCCTCTCGCACCATGGATAGGGCAGTGTGTTCGGGATTCATGCACAAATATGCGGAAGGCTGGCCAGAAAATAGATATTATCAGGGATGTTTATATGTGGATAAAGCTGAATTGCAGGGAAATTCCTATTTTTATCAGCTTTTTAATCCAGATTATGTGGATCTCCGTCCAGTTTCAGGAGCTACAGCCAATATTGCTTTGTTTTTTGGGTTAACACGACCCGGAGATACTATTCTGAGCTTGAATACCTCTACAGGGGGACATATTACTCATGCCCAGTTTGGAGCGGCTGGATTGCGGGGATTACAGGTAGTAACCTTTCCCTATGATAACAGAGAAATGAATATAGATATTGATGAAACAATTAAGATTGTCCGGGAAAAGAAGCCAAAAATGATTGTATTTGGAGCATCACTATTTTTATTTCCTCACCCTGTCAAGGAGATAAAAGCAGTTGCTGATGAAGTGGATGCTCTGGTAGCGTACGACGCAGCCCATGTACTGGGGTTGATTGCAGGAAAGAGATTCCAGAATCCCTTTGCAGAAGGAGCACATATTATCACTGGATCCACCCATAAGACCTTTCCCGGTCCACAGGGAGGAGTGATCATGATAAAAGGGCTGGACCAGGAAAAAGCTGCCAATTTACAGTGGGCAATTTTCCCGGGTGTGATGAGCAATCATCACCTGCACCACATGGCAGCAAAAGGTATTACTGCTGCAGAAATGCTGGCTCATGGGGAAGCATATGCAGATCAGATTATTGCAAATGCTCAGGCTTTCGGACAGGCCCTTCATGAAGAAGGATTTTCTGTGGTGGCTGAACACAAGGGATTCACAGAGTCCCATCAGATTGCTCTGGATTTCAAAGATTTTATTGGAAAATGGGCAGCCCAGACACTGGAAAAAGCAAATGTCATCACCAACAAGAATCTCTTGCCCTGGGATCCCGTGGAAAATTCAGATAATCCTTCAGGCATGCGATTGGGTACCCAGGAAATGACCCGCATGGGCATGAAGGAATCGGAAATGAAATATATTGCAGAAATCTTTCGGAAAGTCATTTTAGATAAAAAGGATCCTCAGGATGTGAAAAAAGAAGTCAGTGAGTTCCGCAAAGAGTATCAGAAAGTGCATTACAGTTTTGACGAGGATTAATATGCGAACTGATTCTGAAATTGCAGCATATATAGAGGCCATGAAAACAAGAGAAATGCCTACCTGGGTACAGGGAAGCAGACTCAATCATGATGCGGTACGCGACGATCTTCTGGATTTCACCAAGTGGCTGCTGGAGATTGAATGACAGAAGGACCTATCATTCTTTCTTGTGGGAATCCAGTCGTGTTCTGGGCTGGAATTCTCCACATTTTCTGACACACAGGCGTGTTTGATCCATTCGTGATGGTTTTCTACAGTAAAATACCGGTCCATTGGCTTTATTTCCTCTTTTTTCTGCGAAAAGACAGCCAAAATCAATTCTACCAAAATCGTCTTCCAACCGTATGGATTTTTCTTCCTGATCACTGACCTCCACTATAGTGGTATCTTCCAGTGCATGAATTCTGTGTTTTGACTGGGGCTCGAATCGTAATGTCTTTCCAGTTTCAAAAAGATATTCGATGTCATCGATGATGCAGTAAATTTTCCCTTCCAGGAGGAACAGGGTCTCCATTTTGTGTTCATGGTAATGGTAGGAAAGGCGCTGTCCCTTTGAAATATTGAGAATTTTTCCGATGTAAAAACTTTCATTGGCAAAGGTGATCTCGGTTCCCCAGGGTTTTTCCAGGACCCGCTGCATGAATATTTTATCTTCATAAAATATATAAAGGTTTCTATATGCCACAACCAGTACAGCAGAGTGAGAATTGTCAAGTAAAATAAACGGGCCGCGAGGGATTTGAACCCCCGACCCACAGGTTAAGAGCCTGTTGCTCTGCCAGACTGAGCTAGCGGCCCATCCTGTAATGGTTTAATATCTATAAAAATGTTATGGTAATGCCTGTATACAGAGAGATGCGTACCCCCTCATTTTTCCATTCAGCCGGGAGGCTCTCCTACTATACTTTTTTTATTTTTTTCTCCTTTTTATCATCTGTACAGATGATACATAAAACCCTATGAACAAAGCATTTTTTTTCAGATATTCCTTGGATGTATAGTGGATATCTTTATATGCAATACGCAATATAGAGTGTATGTGTGCAAACACAGATAAACTATGGATCAGGAGGTATTTTTAATGGATGTAAATGAAGCAATTAAGAGTAGAAGAACTGTCAGAGAATTTAAAGATACACATGTACCCGATGATATAATATTGGAAATTTTGGAAACTGTAAAATGGTCTCCCAGTCCTGTAAACAGCCAGCCATGGAAATTTATTATCATACGAAATAAAGATACACTCAAGAAATTGAAAGCGTATGCAAAATATGGAGGCCACCTCCTGGAGGCCCCTATGGCTATTGCGGTAGTTGTCACGCATATCGAAGGATTTCACTGGTACAACGAAATCCAGGAGAATAAATACGCAGGTGCGGTAGTAGCTGCCAATCTGATGCTGGCAGCATGGGAAAAGGGAATTGGAACTGGATGGGTCTCCATTGAACGTGATAAAGTAAATACAATACTCCAGATACCTGAAGGAAATACAGTGATTACCATCATGCCCATTGGATATCCTGTGCATGTAGAACCCCATGCCGAGGATGATAGAAAGCCGCTGGACTGGATGGTCTTTGCTGAACAGTATGGGGAACGATTTCCGCGGTTAGCTGAATCCAAAGTAAAGGAAAAATGGAAGAAGTAATATATTTTTTCCATCTCTTTTTCATTCAAGTATGAAAATTTTAAAATTTTGTCATCTGAGAGAGTGACTATCATGCACATCCATCATATTCACATGATAGTGGTTCTCAAAGATGAATCGATAAAAAAAGGAGAAAAATAAAAATTAAAAAAGGAAGAATAAAAAAAAAGAGTTATTCGATTTCCTGCTCGAATTTCTTGATGAGGGTATTGAGTTCGGTGAGTTCCTTCTGGTCCAGTACGTTCCTGATGAGTTCATCAGCTACTGCATCTATTTCTGAACGAATTTCTTCCAGGGTATCAGGGTCAGAAATGTGTACAGATTTTCCTTTTTTCTCCATTGTCCCTGCAGTTTTCCGGATAGTTAATTTGAACCCATCAGACTGAAGAATTCTCTTCTCGCCTTTACTGTAGAGTTTGAAGGATTCAGAACGAAGGATTTTCTTGTCTTCGTCTATGACAAGATCGATATTATCGGTGCGGATTTTTATTCTGTGGTTGGCGATGATGTGCTGGTCTCCTCTGATGAATTCTGTATCTCCATTGGTCCTGATGGTTATATCTTCATCTTTACTCCGTATGGTGATGATCAATCCCTTTGATCTGAATCGTTTACTCTCTCCATAATCGTTAAATTCCCAGGGACCCACTCTGACATGTTCGTGACCTGGTCCATCTTTTATCTCAATGGGACCAACCTTGACATGACTTCCATGAGCAGTCTCTCTCACCTTGATAAAGGGAAGATCGATCTCTGTTTTTTTGAGTTTTCGTTTCACTTCATCTGTGAATTTTCCTTTGAGCTGCAGACGGGCCAGTTCCAGCACTTCATCCTTGGACAATCCAATAGTGTCAAAGTCCTGCTGTTCAGCACTGCGGAGAGTATGTGATGATCTCACAGACTCCCAATCGCTTCCCGAAATCATGGTAATCCCCCTGTACACATCGGAGTATTCCTTGATGGTGGCATCTACACGATAGGAACCGGCACCAAAGTAGATTCCTCCTATTTCTTTTCCTCCCATCACCGGAATGAAGATGGAACCTTTCTGTATATCCACCTGAGCCTTTTTCTGGGCTATTTTTATGTCCTGGTCGACCACATGGACTTCTTCTGAAATGTGGGGTTCTTCCTCTTCTTCGATTTCAACGAAGAAGGCAGGACGTTTGCGTATTCCTCCCAAAATGAATCCCAGTCCAATGGAAAAGAGACCCACTACGATGATGGGATCTGAATAGGCCTGGAATATATCAAAGAGGTGGATGAGCACCCAGAAGAAAATAGATACTGTACCGATGGCGAAGAAAACCGATCGTGCAGCCCAGAACGGGCTTTTCTGTCGTGCAGATTTTACTGCATAGCCAATAACTACCAGGAAAATACCTCCTGCCAGAAAGTAGTTGATGTCCACACCGATTTCCAGATCACCGAACCAACCAATCCATCGCAGGATGGAAAAGAGGATCCATAACCCAATCAGTGGCCACCCAATATTGGTGAGTACTTTCTGTACTTTCTTTCCAGCAGTGTATCGCTTCCTGAAGGCTGTGGGAATACGTGAGAGGATATGGAATCCCACAGCAAGCTGCAGAAACTCTATTTCATAGTCATATGCGCCCAGAATATTTGTAACAGCTGCGATGAACCACAGGATGGCAAATAAGCCTGCTATTCTTCCTAATGTTTCCTTTGCTACATCTAATTGGTCTTTCATTCAAATACACCTTCCATGGTTTTCAATTCGCTAATAATTTTGAGAATGTCTGAAAAGCCAAGATTGATTTTCATACCGTGCTCTGTGATATCAAATTTACCCTGGGATTGGAGCTCTTTGAGCAGGTCCAAGATATTTTCCAGTTTTTCAGATTGCACTGTTTCAACCCCCAGAAAATGAGTTCCACAGGGGCAGTGGAATTCTTCCATATCAAAATCGGAGAGAATACTGTCTCCTTCATTACAAAACTCACGGAATGAAATTTTTTTCTTGACATGCAGGGATTGTCCGCATTTCGGGCAGGTAACTCTAATGGTGATATTATCCTTCATGAGCATCACCTTTCTTTGCACATAAGAACCCAACCAATCGGAGGGCAATTTTACCGTAAACAGTGATCAGATATCTACCACGGGATCGTTCTTGCTCTGCATATGCTGCTTCCATCAAACTGGAGAGATGAAATCGAAGGGGGCTGTGTTCCAGTCCGGTGATTTCAACCAGGTCTGTAAAATATTTTCCTTCATGATATAGTCCCTTGAGAATTTTCAGTCGTTCTGCATTAGCCAGTGGTTTTAAAAGACTGGAAGCCTTCTCTGGATCAAATTCGATGTATTCTGTGAAATCCATTTTCTGCTCAGAGAGTATTTTTCTCACATCTGCGGTGATTTCAGATAGAGGCTCTGTGACAGTGGGTTCAGGCTGTTCATATTGCTGGAGCAGTTCATCTCTCAATGCTCTCATCTCGGCTTTCAATTCTTCTCTGAGTTCTTTTTTCACCTGTTCTATGTCTTCCATGTGAACACCATGTATATTTTTATGTACTTTTAGTATTCTCTATTTATAAATCTTTCGGTAAAAATGTATTTAATATATATATTTATAATACTTAAGTTCATTATAGTAAACTTTATATATACATGACATGTAGATAAAGGGAGGTGATGCTGTATGGATCTTTCATATTACTGGCTGGCCCGAATACGGGGTTGTCAAATCTTGTGGGGATAAATGTGTTTGATACAAGGTTACCATTGAAAAAGGCTTCCAGAATGATCTATATGATATTTGAAGATTCAAAAATGTCTTTGAAAAATTTTTTTAT
>Ga0180438_10002863_pt1 | contig 27111 bp, 16 predicted proteins | sample SS_ome_12_FD_132455 | JGI IMG/M metagenome (GOLD analysis project Ga0180438, IMG submission 132455) | Hypersaline lake sediment archaeal communities from the Salton Sea, California, USA - SS_3_D_2 metaG | ecosystem: Environmental > Aquatic > Non-marine Saline and Alkaline > Hypersaline >... | reverse complement strand
GCGAAAGAGATGGCCCCCTGGGAAGCCCGACTCGACCGGTCAGCAAAGCTTCCCAAATACGACATTACCATCAGGCCAAAGAGTCAACCAGCGGCGGTATTTTAGTTCCTGCCGCTCGCCTTTCAGGTATGACGGAACCTCTGTCGTTGGCTCACCAAAAGCCGTGGAATGAAACATTGCCACGCCCGCGGCGCCTATCTTCATCATCTTTCTTCTACTTATCATGGTTGGTTCCTTTTATGCTCATCCCCAGACACGCACACACCGGTTGCATACGTTTCATAGAACTTCGGGACCGGGTTCCCGGTGCGATCGCAGAAAGGCAGCGGACGAGGAACATCGGCGTTCCCGGCATTCGCTGCGCTCTCCGGCCTTCGCTGCGCTCTCCGGCCACTGAAGGCAACCCTGAAACTTGTCAACTGCATCTACTCCTTGCCATTCAGTTTCCACAGCGGATTTCAGCCGGTGGATTTTGATGTTGCTGATGACGGCCTTGCGGCCTTCCGCAAAGGCTTCCAACGCCGGCTTGCCCCGGTTCGGCTGCATCCCGGCCATCAGGAAGGCGCGGCCGTCCTGCGCACACACATCGACCGTGCAGCAGTCAACGAAAATGCGCAGCTTGAGTTTCCCGTCCACCGGCGCCACTCGGGTTCCGGCGCGGCCGCCCACGTGAAGTTCCCCGGATTCCACGTCGTACCGCGTTCGACGCCCCCACACGCCGAGCTCGATCCTGGCGACGCCGTTCAGATCGATTGTCAACTCGACGTCCATCAACTCCCAGGGCAGGTCCACGATCTTCAACGATCCTTTCGACAGGTCCGCGTCCGGGTCCGACCGCGGTCGGTGCTGACCGCGTGGCCCCAGTGCATGTTGTGGCCGATATCGCCGCCGCGGCTGGGGTCATACTGGTAAAACAGGTGGTACTCACCGTCATGGTAGACGGTGCCGTTGACATCGTTGTTCCAACCCTGGATGGGCGTGAAGTGAAACTGCGGCCGGTTCGGTTCGTCGAAACGGTTGTCCAGCCCGCGGATGCAGTCGTCCAGAACCACGCCGCCCAGCGGGTCGGCCGACGCGCTCCAGCCCGTCATTGCCAGGGTGACATCCTTTCCCCGCCACGGTTCGAGGTCGATGAACTGCCAGAACTCCGCGTCCTTCGCATCGCAAACCGACATGCAGATCTCCTGCACGACCCGGCCGTCCGGCTTGGGCACAGTCCCCTTGTCGGTCGGCCCTCCCTCGAAGGCCTCTCCCTCCACCGACCAGTTCGCGAATGTTCCCAACTCGAATCCGCTGTTCTCGAACAGCGGCGAGGCGGTCCCGGTTACCGCGCAAAGACGCAGAGCAATCAATCCGGCAGTGCCTTGAAGAACGTATCTTCTCATCATGGTTCCTCTTTACTTGAAAATGACGACGAAGTTCGGCTTTTCGGCCGCTGGGACGGAAGGACACCATCCGACACCAGTCAACACGACCACAAGCCAAATGCGGCGTATGAGAGACATGGATACAGCCATAAGGCAGCAGGTTTGCCCGCGCATCAATGGTTCTATTATGTTCATTGTGTTCGCCCTATCTTCCCGTGTTGATTGCCTCCTCCAAACATCCCTGTGTGCGGCGTTGCCTGCGCGCCGCCTGAGCCAGGGCATGGGCGATATACGGAATGGTTATTTCGATTTTCAAAACTCCTACTTCCGCTGGAGGACGTATGCGGCCTGGTCTTCACTGACCGATGTCAGGAATTCGCTCATCGCCTCGGCTAGCCGCGCGTAAATCTCTGGCTCCTCTTCCGTAATGTCGATGTCCTGCTTCTCGTCCTCGTCGAAACGGAAGAGCCGGCCCTTCTGGAACCGGTGCTCGTTGTCGACGATCCGGACGTTCATGCCGGAGACCAGCGGGATCGGCCTGGGCCGGCGTTGCATCTTGCCATCGATCAGCGGCAGCAGACTGATGCCATCGATCGGTCCCGCCTCATCGGGCATCTCGACGTTTAGCAAGTCGAGAATCGTGGGATAGAAGTCGAGCGTGCAGGCGGGAACGGTCGTGGCGGAGGGCTTGGGAATGCGGGCGGGCCATTCCAGAATGCCCGGCACGCGTGTGCCGCCCTCCGTGAGCCACTTCTTGCCGCCGGGGAGGCCGCCGGTCGAAAGCGGAAAGGCGCCGCCGTTGTCGGAGCAGAACCAGAGCATCGTGTTCTTGGCAATCTCCATTTCACGCAGGGCCGTTCGCAACGTTCCCATCGCATGATCGACGCCGGCGAGTTCCCCGTAGTAGTTGGCCTTCGCGTCGCCGTACTGCCGGTACGGCTCGGCGTATTCGGGCGTGGCCTTGTGCGGACCGTGCGGAGAGGAAAACCAGATGAGCGCCAAAAACGGTTTCTTCTCATCCGCCTGCTTGCCGATCCACTGAAGCGCCACGTCCATGAGCACGTCCGACGTATCGCCTTCCCGTGGGGGGACATGCTTGCCGTTGTGGTAGATATACTCGTGGCCGCTGTCGTACCAGTTGCCTGCCGACCACCATTCGTCAAATCCCTGGTTGCCCGGGTGACGTGGCTGGGGACAGAAGCTCTCGGGCAACCCACGGCCGGTTCCGCCGTCGGCGTGGGGAATGCCGCCGACGTGCCACTTGCCGAAGTGGGCGGTGGTGTAGCCGGCAGTCTTGGCGGCCTCGGCGATGGTCACCTCGCGCAGCGGCAGGTCGTGCCCCCAGGTCATGCATTTGTAGCGCGTGGGACTCCGCCCGGAAAGGCAGCTCGCCCGCGTCGGCGAGCACATGGGGTGGGCCGAGAAGAAGCGGTCGAAGCGGATCCCCGCCGCCGCCATGGCATCGAGGTTGGGTGTCTTCAGTTCCGGATGCCCGTTGTAGCCGGTATCGCCCCAGCCCTGATCATCCGTCATGCAGAGGATGATGTTGGGTTTGCCGTGATCGGCCGCCGAGGCGAGACCGGGGCACAATAGCGCCAAGCCGATGACAACCGCCGAGCAGTGAACGTGGAATCGCTGCATTTGTCACACTCCTCAAATTGTTGCGTGGCGCCGCGGCGTCGTCCGCCCGCCTCCGTCGGCGGCCAAGCGCGGACGCCATTTCGTGACTGAACCGCGTCATTGACAAGTGGGTATCAGCCCGCGGGCGTTAGCCCTGGGGCCGGAAGCGGAATCAGAGCCGGAAGGCCCTTCCGGACCGGACGCTAGCGCGTTCCGGCTGATTACCCACCCATCTGTCTACCTGTCTCCGTCATCGTCATCCCCGACGACCGGGCGGATGTACACGTAATAGGCGCCCGTCAGCACGTTGTCGTCGGTGTCCAAAAACGCTGTTACCAGACGGGTGGCAGGCCCGGCCGGGACATCCCTTTCAAACACGACCATGGCGTCGCCGGCGCTAATCGATTTGGTCTCGGTGGCCACGCCTTCGATAATAAGCCGAGCCTTCGCCGCCGGCACGAGCTTTCCGCCACCCGCGGAGTTCGGCCCATCGATGGCGCCGCCGTCCTCCCGCGGCCAGCGGCGGAGTTCGAACCGGTACCGCCCGCCGACATCGAATCGCACGACGTGCGTCCGCGTGCCGGCCGCCGCCCCGTTGACGTGGCCTTGATTCCAGGGCGAGAGGTCACCGCCGATCCAGCTATGCGAGAACAGCGTCAGTTCCGCTTCCTTCTCGGGGTTGATCACGAAGGGTGGATATGCCTCGGCGCCCTGGGAGACGTCCGCCCACCACGTCTCATACACGTCAACCAGTTCGTCGATCACTGCTTCGTTGTCGCCGGCCAGGTCGTGATCCTGATGCCGGTCCACCTTAAAGTCGTAAAGCTCGATGCGGGAGCTGGCCGAGCCGCGGATCAGCCGCCACTTGTGCTTGATTTCGCCGTCGGCCACCTCGTCTTTCGCCACGCAGGCCAGCCGCCACTTGTGCAGGTCGGCCAGCCGCTGCGTATCGACCACCAGCGTCCGCTCCTGCGGGGTGAAGTCGGGCCGAAGCAGCATCTCCTTGATGCTGAGACCATGCAGGGGTTTGCCACCCGCCGGCCGCTTGAGGTTGAACAGTTCGATGAACGTCGGCAACAGGTCCATCCCGGCGGTCAGGGGCGTCACGTCGCGGGCGGACTGCGTTGTGCCCGCCATGCCGCCGGTTTTCCACCGCCAGAAGCAAGGCACATTGTGCCCGCCGTCGAAGAGACTGCCCTTGGCGCCCCGCAAGCCGCCGTGGCGACTGCCGGTGGTTCCGTTATCGGTGGTGAAGATCAGCAGCACGTCATCCTTAAGGCCCTGCTCGGCGAGAAACGCGTCGAGCCGGCCCATGTTGTCGTCGACGTTTTCGATCAGCCCGTCGAAGCCGCCCTTGTAACCGTGCGGGGCGTTGAAAGGGCCGTGGGCGGCGTTGGTCGGCAGGTAGCAGAAGAACCGCTTCTCCTCGCTCACACACTGACGAATGAACTGCGTTGCCCGGTGAAACCAGTAGTCGGTGCAGAACCGGTCGGCTTCGACGGGTTTGCCGTTTTCAAAATACACGTCCGCCTTGGTCGGCCTGCCGCTGCGGTCCACGCCCGAGTAGTAGTCGTTGCCCCAGTAGTCCGGCTGTTGGCTCACGCCTCCGCCGCCGTGGATCACGGCGACATCGAACCCGCGAAACCGCGGCGAGAACGGATACCCTTCGCCCAGGTGCCACTTGCCGAAGACGCCGGTCTTCCAGCCGTTGGCCCGGAAGACCTCGGCCATCGTCTGCTCGTCTTCCCGCAGCAGTTCGCGGCCGGCGACAGTGTGCCACACGCCCGTGGCGTTGATCGCCCGGCCGGTCATCAGCGACGCGCGGGTCGGGGCACACGTTGTGCCGACGTGGAAGTCGGTCAGTCGCAGGCTTTGCCGGCAGAGCGTGTCGAGGTTGGGCGTCTCGAGCGCGCTGGGATAGAGGATGTCGATGTCGCCGTAGCCGATGTCATCGATCAAGACCAGGATTATGCCCTTGGGCGGAACGGGCTGCTGTGCTGCGGCCGCGGCGACGCATGATGCGGCGGCCAGCAACCCCGCCGCCAGACTCGGCCAGGCCTTCATTCCCAGGAAAGCCGCGGTCTGCAATAAACGTTTGAAGCTGTCGATCATAACTCGTCTCCCAGTTCGCCTTCGGCCGTGACCAAGCGACGTTGATTTCGGGGTTCGGGGTTCGGGGTTCAGGGTTCGGGGGGGTCCCGCCGTTGACGATGTCGTGTGTCTTGGGCTCGGACCTTCGCGGCGAAGCCGTTGATCGCTCCCCCAAGGTGCGAAGCACGAACGCCCCGATCCCCGAACATTTGCGCACGCTTCAAAAACCTGAGTTGTTTGTAATGCAGATAGCTCGGAAGCGAAATACATCCTCCGAAGCAATCCACGTCCATCTGCGGTTCTTACTTTGGTGGCGGCCGACGGCGGCGTTGGGAATCTCCGGAATGGTAGTGGCCCAATAGCTGCCGCAACCGCGGCGCGACAGGTTCCCATCGACCTCGCGCGGCGTCTCCATGCAGCGACGCAATGGAGCGATTTGTGAATTTTTTGCGCGACTATTCGCCGCGTGCGTCCATTAGACTACTGAAGGGCCGCTTCTTCTACCCCTGCCTGATCAGCGGAGATGGACGAGAACTTCCGACAGCGCGAATTCGCGGCGCAGCTTGCGGCCGCCCAGCGGCGGCTGTTTACGTACATTTTCTCGCAGATGTCCAACCTTGAGGAAACCCACGAGGTCTATCAGCAAACCTGTCTGGTGTTGTGGCAGAAATTCGGCGACTTCACTCCCGGAACCTCTTTTGCCGCTTGGGCTTGCGCCGTTGCCCGCAACGTAATGCGGGACCACCTGAAGAAGCAGCGGCGGTATCGGGCACGCTTTTCCAACGCCTTTCAGGAGCGCCTGGCAGAGATGCTGGTCACCATTCCCCCCGCGGAACTGGACGATCGCGAAACCGCCCTTCGAGCGTGCCTGCAAAAGCTGCCGGAGGATCGCCGCACGCTGGTTGAGTCCTGCTACTGCGGCCAGAAGAGCGTGGCGGAGGTGGCGGAAGATATGGGCCGCTCGACCCGCGGCCTGTACGGAACCTTGCGAAAAATTCGCGAGTGGCTGCTGCGGTGCATCGACCGCGAACTTGGCGGGGAGGGCCATCCATGAACGCGGAGCGTTACGACCCGGCATTGCTGCGACGGATCGCCGCCGTTTGCGACGGGAACGCCAATCAAAAACAGGTCGATCAGCTCGAAGAGCGACTTCTGGGCGACCCCGCGGCGCTGCGGCTGTATCTCGACTACCGCAAGCTCGAGCTGGACCTGGAATTGGAGTGCCACGCCGGCGCCGCCACCGGCGCCGCGTTCATGCGAATTGACGAAGGAGGGCGCGCCTCGCCGACCTGGAGGGACCGTTTCGATCTGGTCGCCCGCCAACTCCATTGGCAGACGCATCCCGGGCGGTTTCTGGCGGTTTCGCTGGCCATGCTCGCGGCCTTCTGGCTGGCGCTGCTGGCGATCGTCGCTCCCCACGTCCACAGCAACCACCCGGAAGCGTCTTTCGAGGTGGCGGCGCCGACGACTCCGGCGGTCGCGCGGCTGCGGCAAGCGATCGGCTGCCAGTGGGAGGAAGCGGGGGCGATGCCACCGCCGTCGGTCGGCCTGTTTCTAGGGCAAGGCCGCACGCTGCGGCTCAAGCATGGCCTGGCCGAGCTGGTGTTTGGCCGGGGGACGATGGTCATTCTGGAAGGCCCCTGCGAGTACACGCTGCTGGGCGACAACGCCGGCGAACTGGCAAGCGGCCGGCTTGCGGCCCACGTGCCGGAAGAGGCGGTCGGCTTTCTCACGCATACTCCGCACGCCACCGTGACGGACCTGGGCACGCAGTTCGGCGTAGAGGTGGCCCAGGCGGATACGCAAGTCGTTTGTTTCGAGGGCGCCGTCCGCCTGTCCGCCGGGCCGCGAGCTCAGGTCGACCGCGCGACCAGCGTCCTCACGGCGGGAAACATGGCCACGGTAGCCGCCTCGGGGAAACTGCTGGTCAAAGAAGACGATCTCGCCCGCCGCCAGTCGGTCACGCCGCTGCCGCGGCATTCCTGGGCCAGCACGGCGCCGCTAGCGCATCGCTACAGCTTCAACGGCAACGTGCGGGATTCGGTCGACCACGCCCATGGCGCACTGGTGAATGTCACCGGGGCGGCCAATTTCGGCGGTGGTTGGCTCCACCTGGGCAACGACGGAGCCCAACTCGGCGCCGACGTCGATCACGTGCGGCTGCCGGCGGGCATCGTCTCCCAGCTTGGCGACTCGGCCACGTTCGAAGCGTGGGTTATGCATCGCGAGCATCATCGCTGGCAACGCATCTTCGATTTTGGCGAAGCGGGGGGCAACGGCGAATTCCAGGATGCGCTGTCGCTCACGCTCGATGGCTCGGATTACCGGGGGCTCTGGCGGGGGGTCGTTGCGGAATACCGTCGCGGCGCCGACGACGAGGCCCGCCAGCTTCATCGCGGCAGCGGCGCGGCCACCCCGCTGGGGCAGCCGATTCAAATCGTGCTGACCTGGGACGGGCCGAGCCGCACCGCCGCGCTCTACGTCAACGGAGGCAAAATTGCGGAGGACACCGAGACCCACATCGACCTGCCGTCCCTGAAGGACGAGGAGAACCTTCTCGGCCGGTCCCGCTGGCCGCAGGACGCCGGTTTTGTGGGTGGTTTTGATGAACTGCGAATGTATCGGGGCGTGCTGACGGCCGCCGAGGTGGCGGCCAGTTACCGCGCCGGCCCGGACGCGACGATTGTCGGTCCGGCCGGTCAGTGGTCGAACCCGTAGACAATTTAACTGCGCTGGAAAGCGGCGGCGGCCGGGCGAAAGTGTCCCACCGGCGGCCGGGCGGGGGTGATGCTGGATTAGCCAGTATTTCTTGCGTAGAGCGTGTGGAATCATCGACTTATGCGTGAACGATTGTATTTTCATTGTTTGCCAAATGCTTGACAATTCTGCTGGGGCAAGTAAAATACAGATTCAGCGGATGGAAAAGGCCACGGGGCCACTCGCCGTGAAATCGAAGAGCAGCGAAGGGAAATCGAAGAGCAGCGAAGCCATCCGCTTGAAAAATGGCCGGTGCATCAGGAGGACCGGCAGTGTGATGCCTTGCAAAGGCGCGCGAGCAAGGGGAGCCCATCCTTCCCGCACGGCGCCACGAACCGCTAACCCAATATACTGTTGACCCGATCCAGCCATGCCAAGGGTTTTTTCACGTCAGCGCGTGCCGGCCCCTGTGGCGTCGCTGAAATTCCTTTTTAGGGAGACGAAGAGATGAAACGCAATCTGTCCAGTTGCTTAGTCGCGGCATGCGTCCTGGCCTGTTTGGGCTCAGTGGCCTCTGTGGCTTCAGCGGCGATCGTGACGCAACCTGGCGGCTTGAACCCGGGCGAACAGTACCGCCTGGTGTTCGTAACGAGCCAGGAAACCTATGGCCGGTACTACAAACGCGGCACGACGGATCTGACGGGCGGACCGATCGACATCGCAGGTTACAACACCTTTGCCACCGGCGTGGCCGAATCCGTGACGGAGTTGAGCGATCTCGGTACGACCTGGAAAGCTGTTGTCTCCACCGAACAGCCCCCCCCGGGCGGAGGCACTCTCTTTTCAGCCAAAGCGAATACGGGGACCGACCCGAACGTGGAAACGGGCGTGGCGATTTACAACCTCGCCGGTGAACTGGTGGCCAGCAATAACGCGGATCTGTGGGATGGTTCCATTAGCAACGCCATCGATGTTGACGAACTCGGCAACGGGCCGGTTGATCAAAGCACCAATTCGTCAGGCCAATATCTGGTTTGGACGGGCACGGGCGCTGACGGTACCGGCAACGGTGACACCTCTCTGGTGGCGCCTTCCGGGGGGTACATCCGCTATGGTCATGCCGACCTTACTGACGATCACTGGATAGCTCGCGTCGGCGACCGGTCTGGCTGGAATGCCAATAACGAGACCAACTCCGCTATGCCCATTTACGTCATGTCCGGTGTTTTGACTGCGGAGATTCCCGAACCGAGGAGACCGCTAATCAAGCTCAAATGAAGAACAGAGCAGAGGCCGCTCACTTCCGTTTAACGACAATTTCCGTATGCCCGCTATCGCGGGCGCCCCTTTAGGAGAAGAACTCATGAACCGCTATCACTTGGCTCGCGTGTTTGTTGCACTGTTTGTGTTTTCCGCGTTCTTGGTCAGTGCAGCGCTCGTGGCCAACGCCGCCACCTACACGTGGACCGGCGGCGGCGGGGATGACCTGTGGACCAACCCAAGCAACTGGGGCGGAACCGCTCCCGTATCGGGCGACACGGGCCGCTTCACTTCGACCGGTGGAGGTGGAGATATCGACACCGGGTCGGCGACCGACACCTGGGGGGTGACCCTGGACAGCGGTGCGGACGGGTACAGCATCTTGGGCAGCGGGACACTGTCCGGTCCCTTCGCCTACAACACTTCGGGGACCAACACGCTTAGCACGACGATCACGGCAAGCAATAACTTTGCCCTTACTGGTGGCGGCACTTTGACCATCGCCAACGGCGGTAGGCTAACACGTGGTGATACCATGAGCTTGAACAATGCCACGGTCACCGTGCAAAGTGGCGGGCAATTCGGTGGCCTGCAATCGGACGGCAGTACCGCGGACCGGCTACGTATCGAGAGTGCCAGTGGTACCAACGTCGTGAATATCGAAGCCGGTGGCTTGCTCGGACTCAGGAACCGACTTCACATGACCGGCGGCAATAGCAACTTCACCACCATCAACAATAGCGGATTGATGACCGTCCTGGAGATTGAGCTTAACAACGACAATAAGCGGCTGTTGATCAATGACGGCGGCGAGACGGAAGTTACCCGTGTCGCTTCGGGTGGACTTCTCAAGGAAGGTGGTGACGGCACTATTGACATGTGGACATCTAACGCCACCCTGGCCTTAAGAGGTGGTGACGCCACGGTCGACACATTGCCTGAGTTCTACGCCTTAACCGGCGGCGGCGTGGGTATGGACGGCAATGATTTTCGTTATTGGGATGGGGCCAGCTACGTCACTTTCGACAGCATGACAGGCAGTGACTGGTACACGATCACCCACGACACGGATTACAAGGGAACCGGGCAAGCGTACACGATCCTGCAAACGCAGGCGATTCCCGAGCCGACCACCCTGGCCTTGGGCTGCTTCGGATTGCTGGGCCTGCTCTGCTGCCGTCGCCGGCGGCGGTAAGAGCACGGATGGGCATGAACGGTGCAGGCTGAAGCGCCGCCAGGGGGGCGGCGCCGACGTGACGTGTGTAGCCAGATGAGCGCGGGAGGCGACGCCACTCGCGTTGGTCGGGCATTGCAGGCGGCGGGGTTGTTTGTGTCCACCGCCCGGTCGTCCGTGGGCACGATTTTGCGCCTGACAGAAGGATCGTGACGTCCATTTAGTATGTGCGAGCGGCTCGCGAGAAGTTTTGGCCGCCACCCCCACGTCGCTCCCGTTTCACCTCGCCCCACCCTCACCAGCGCAAGTCACAGTCGCGCTTACGCGGCTTGGGTTGCTTTGAATCGCGACCGTTCCCGCCGAACAAGGAGAATCCGATGGCTTTGCGAACCGTGTTGACGCTGTGTTTGATGGCGGGGATCAGCCATGCCGCGGCCACGGGCGGAGCGGATGATGTCGCCGCTCCCCCTAATTCACCCGCCCAGGTCCAGTGGAACGCCGCGACCGGCAAGCTAAGCCTCACGTATCACGGCCGAACCATTCTTCAATCCACTGCGGAGGCCCTCGATGCAAATGGTGATCCGGTTCCGAGCGCCGTCATCAGCTTGACGTCGACCGAGACGCGCACTGCCGACGACAAGGTGGAGCAACGGCTGAAGTTCACGATGGCCGAACCCGCCGCCGGCGCCGTGGTGGTCCTGCGCGGCGCCATTACTGGCAGCGACGAGGCCTTTCCCGCCGAGACCGAAAGCCCGGCGCAACAGCGCTTCCCGTTGGTCCGCAATAGCGTGGGCCTAAGCCGCAATCTGCGCAACAACGCTGTCTACGACCGCCGCTGGGACTGGGTGTTGATCGGTCCGGCCGACGGAGCAACCCGCATCACGCCGCGGATCGACGAAGAGAACCGGCGAGCGTTTGCGATCGAAGGCCAGGGCGCCAACCTGGAATTCGTCTTTCGTCCGCGGTTCTACCAGCGGCATCACGGCTACGAACGGTTCGAGCCGTGGACCTACACGGTGTGGCAGGGGTCCTTAACCGGCTATTGCACCTGGTGGGCCTACCGGAGCGGTTTTACGCAGGAAACACTGGACGCGATGCTAGCGGTGTTTGTCGAAAAACGCCTGCCCGATTTCGGTTACGATTACATGCAATTCGACAACACCTACCAACATGGCAACGGCAGTTGTCCCGAGAACTGGTTGAACTGGAACAACAAGTTCCCTGGCGGTTGGCGGTATGCCGTGAAGGCCATTCGCGAGGCGGGCATGAGGCCGGGTATCTGGGTGCATCGCATCCACCGCCCCAGCGACCCGCACGTGAAGGGCATCGGTGAAGAACATCCGGCGTGGTTTGTGCGCAAGGCGGACGGTTCACTCGTCACGAACCGCGGCTTCTACGTACTCAACACAACCAATCCGGAGGCCGTCGAGAACATGGTCCGCAAGCTCTATCGCGGGCTCAAGGAGCAAGGTTGGGACTACGTGAAAATCGATGGGACCGGGGACCTGTTGCACGCCTATCAGCACCCGGACTGCGCCGAGTTCTTCAAGAACCACCCCACCACGCCGGAGGAGTCGCTCCGTGCTTGGGATGTCGTCGCCCGCGAAGAATTAGGGCCGGACGTCTACATCCTCGCCTGCCACACCGTCGGCAATGCCCGGCACGTGATTGGTTTGGTGGACGGCGCCCGGCTCAGCAACGACGGTTTCCAACCGCGGACGTTGGCGCAATACAGTTTTTTGGAGGGAGTGGTTTGGCGGAACGACGCCGACCATTGCGATATTCTGGGAACATGGCTGATGGATGAGGACGCGATGATGCCGGTCTTCGGGGTGAAATCGCCCGTGCCGGCGCGAACCGTCATCCGGCCAGCGATTTGCGCGATCTCGGGCACGGTGTTGATGCTCAGCGACAAGGTGGAGGCGTACCAGGACGACGGCAATATCGAAGGCATGAAGCGGAGCTCGCCGGTATTGTTCACCGTGCCGGGGCAGCTTTACAGTTGCGGCCGGCAGCCGGCGCCTTGGTGGCTGCAGGAGATCGACCGGCCGTTCGACCACTGGTCGGTGCTGTCGCGGATCCAGTGGGGCGAACAAGAGAAGGGCAAGCACGTCTATCATTTCAAGGGGGCGCCGCAACAGGAGGTCAAGTTCGCCGACCTGGGTTTGCCCGCCGACCGAGAGTACGTCGTCTTCGAATTCTGGTCGCAGAAGTACCTCGGCAGGTCAAAAGGATCGTTCACCGCCCCGGCGATGGATGACAACAACGGCATGCAGGTGTTCGCTATCCGCGAGGCCCGCGAGCATCCGTGGGTGCTCTCGACCACGCGGCACCTTTCGCAAGGTGGCGTCAGTTTGTTGGAGGAAGGGTGGAACGCGGCTGACAAGACGCTTTTTGGCAAGAGCGCCGTGGTCGTCGATGACCCCTACGTGCTGACGGTCCATGTGCCGGAAGGCTTCGAGTTGACCAGCGCCGAGTTCAGTGGCGAAAAGGCGGAGATCGCGAACCAGCAGGAGACGGCCACGGTCCGCATCGTTCCTTCGACCACACGGACCGTGGATTGGAAGCTGACCTTCAGCAAGTAGTTCGAGCACCGAAAGGACGGGCCGACATGCGAATGCCCACTTCAGGGATTGCGAGGCGACTGCCGATCGTCCTCGTCGTTGCGGTTTTCCTTGCCTCGCCCGCGGCGGGAACGTATTGGAAGGCCAACGTCCGCACCGGGTCTGACATTGTGATGAAGGACCATCGCTGGCCGATGAAGGACCGGGGCACGTATTACGCCTTCTGGCTGATGGGCTTTGCGCCCAGCCACCCACGGCTGGGCAGCATGTACGGCGGGATGCACCCCAACGCGCCGGGGCAGCCACCCGGCATGTTCATGTCGTATTGGGGCGAGGTGAAGAACGTGTGCGAGGGCGAACTGTTCTACCCGCACGGCTACGGGGCGGAAGGGGCCTCCGGCGGCGCCCACGGGGAGGCGGTTTTTATCCGACCCGGCGCCTGGTACCGGATGGTCAAGCGGATATTTCCCGCCGGCAGCGGCGCCGAGGACCGGTCGTGGGTCGGCTGGTGGGCCAAGGACGTCGAGCGGAACCACTGGTACCTGCACAGCGTGGTGGAACTGCCGGCGGCGGCGACGGGCTTCTCTGTCGGCAGCAGCGGGTTTGTGGAAGCCCTCGGCCCACCGACCGAACCGCGGGCCTTCGAACGGCGGCTGGGTTACTGCCGCAAAGATGGCAAGTGGTACAAGGCCGACACGGTCAGCAGCAGCGGCTGGAAGTTCTTCAAACTGATTGAGGACGGCACGGTGCTGCGCTACGACCGGATGGAAAAGGACGACCCCAGCGTGCGGACGGTCAAGGAGTTCACGACAAAACAGCCGGATGAGCCGCCGCTCGATCCGCCGGCGGTGAAGAACGTGCGGGCCGTGTCGCTGGGCAACCAGGTGGCGGTGAGCTGGGAGGCGCCGGTCAGCGCTTCGCCGCAGCTTGGTTACCAGTTGGAGGCGTTCGACAATCCGGAGGCGAAGGGCGAACCGGTGGCGGTCGTCGAAGCGTTGGTTCCGTACATCCGCGTGCGGCGGTTTGCTACGCCGCAAGCGGCTCGATCGGTGCGGGTAACGGTTCGCGATATTTTCGATCAGGAAGCGGCGGTGGTGGTTCCCGTAAGCCCTGAAGAAGCGACGCCAGCGGTCGAAGATGTCGGCAAGACGCAGCCGGGCCTGACCTACTCCTACTACGAAGCGGCGGGCGGCGTTGACTGGACGGAACTGCCCAACTTCGACGATCTTGCGCCGGCGCGGCAGGGCGATGTGGCGACCATTGACGATACCGTGCGGGAAGCCCGGGATCGGCTCTACGCCTTCCGCTATACCGGCTACGTGCAGGCGCCGGCGGATGGGCTGTACGTCTTTACGCTGGCCACTTGCGACGGCAATCGGCTGCTGATCGACGGCGAAGTGGTGGGCGAGCATGACGGCCTGCACGGCCGGGCGCCGCGGCAATATGCAGTCGCCTTGGGCAAGGGGCTGCACGCGTTCGAACTACAGTATTTCTACGGCGCCGGCCGCGGGCATCATGGCAACCTGGCAGATATCTTGCAGGTGAGCTGGGAAGGCCCCGGGTTTGAAACGCGGCGAATGGGGCCGGGAGATTTTCGATGCAAGCCCGCCGGACAGCCGCCGGCGGTGACGCTCTCCCTCGAGGGTCGAGATATTTCAAGCGACAGCGAGCCGGTATCGCTGGACGATAATCTGGTCACGCTTCAGGCCAGCGTTTCCGCCGCCGGGCGAGCGCTTAACAAACTGCAACTCTTCTCGGATCAAAAGCTGCTTGAGACGCTCGACGGCGACGCGCTCGAGCAGCCCGAGCGAATCACCATCACCAAGCTTTTCCCCGCTGGTGGGAATCGCATCTGGGCCCGGTTGTGGTACGACGAAAACCACTCGGTCGATTCGCAAAACGCGCTCAACTTTCAAACGCAGGATTACTCGGACGGCCCGTGGCGATTCATCCGCCTGGGCCACAAGTTCCCGCTGGGCGCCCGTTACAAAGACGGCGTGGCGTCATTCGCGGGCGAAGGCTCCTGCGTGGGTTATCAAGAGATGGCGGGCGATTTTACACTCACCGCCCACATCAAGGACATTACGCTGACAACGCCCGAAAACGGCGTGCATGGACAGAACTGGCTTGGCCTTTACGCAAGCCCGGTCAAGCCGCTCGATCCCAATCGCGGGTTGGAATCGACTTTCGACGAGCACGGCTACGGCGTGTATCTGACCGCGGGCCGGGGGATGAAAGGCTGGCCGGATTTCGAGGATCTTGGCGGGGGGCGGATGTGCATTCCCACGTTTCCTTCCGATCATCGCTGGTTGCGGATGGTGCGGCGGGGCGACCGGCTACAGTCGTACACCTCTGCGGACGGCAAGATGTGGGAGAAGGCGATGGAGGTGGTTTCTCAAAACCGGCCACAGGAGCATTACGCGGGGGTGTGGTTCCGGGCGATTCCCGGCAAGGGTCGCAGCCTGTTTCAAGGGGCGGTCGATCATATATCGCTCGAACCGGGAGCGCCGGCCGAGCAGCGCGCCAAGGTTCCGGCCGAAGAAATCGACCTTACGGATCGCATCACGGCGATCGTTCAAGCCAAGGCGAATCCGGACGTGCTGGTTGCCCGCAGCCCGACGCTGGGAGTGCTGAAGTCCGCCGATCGCGGCGAAACCTTCAAGCCCGTAAACGATGGATTGACCACGGCGGACGCGTTGGCCGTGCGTTCGGTCGCTGTTCATCCACAGAACGCCGACATCGTGCTTCGCGGCGGCGGGGCGACGGTGGATGGCAGGCTGAACAGCGGCCTGTGGCGGAGCGAAGATGGCGGCCAATCGTGGAAGCTCGTTACCCACGAGATTGATTTCTGCGGCGACGGCCCGACCACGCTTTTCGGCGAAGTGATCGCATTCTGTCCGCAGGATCCAAACGTGGTGGTCGCCGCCGGCGAGACGAAGGGCGCGTTTCTCAGCCGCGACGCGGGGCTTACTTGGGAAAACGTCGGTCTGGCCGGCAAGCGGATTACCTGTCTGGGTTTCAACGCCGACACGGTCAACGATGTGCCGTTGCTTGTGGTGGGCACGTCGGCCGACAACGAGCTACATTCGCTCGGCATGAGCAGCTTGGCAAGTTCGGTCGATTCGCCCGGGGGAGTCCACGCCGCTCGTATTCACAACGACAAGTTGAACTGGAACACCTGGTTCGAGTTGAGCGACATCGCAGTGACCAATCTCACCTTCGGCGCTTATGAGAACTTCGTCGTCATCGCTACCAGCCGCGGGCTCTACTACACGTGGCAAATGGGGCGGACGTTCTCGCAGCGGCGGCATGATGTGCCGGCGGATCAACTGATCACGGCGCTCGGCTACCGGCAGTATCCCAAGCGGGTCGGCCCGGGCGACATCCGCACCAAATCGGACACGTTTGCGACAGCGTTCTCGCAGGCTGGCGCCGATTTCATCCGCTGGGTTCCGGAGCGAACGGCGCTACCCTGGCGGAAGTGGGCCGAAAAGCCACAAATGGAAGGCCACACCAGTAGCGCCGTGCTGCGCGTCGGCGTCACGTGCATCCTTCCCGATCAGGAAGACGCCGACACGCTGTTTCTCTGCAATCGCCACGGCGTGTTCAAGACCACGGATCACGGGAAAACATTTCGACACGTTTACGGAAGGTAAGCGACATGCGTATTCCTCTCACGCGACGCACATTGCTGAAAGGTTCCGGTGTCGCCATCGGCCTGCCCATGCTGGAAGCGATGGCGCCGAAAGCGCATGCCGACGCGGTCGGCAAACGGCCCGTCAAGCGGCTGGTTTGCCTGTCGAATAACTACGGCGTCTATCGCAAGGCGTTCTTTCCGGAGCAACCAGGGCGGGACTATGAAATGTCGCCCACGCTGGCGCCGCTCGAAAAGCATCGTGAGGACTTTACGGTGTTCTCCCACCTGGATCACGGTATCTCCGGCGGTCATGCCTGCGTGCCCACGTTGTTGAGCGGCGTGCGGCCATATCTGGCGGCGCAGTTTCCCGAGGGGAACATCAGCATGGACCAGAAGGCGGCCGAGTTTGTCGGCGCGCAGACGCCGTTCGCCTCGATGACGCTGCAAGTCAACGAAGCGAACCTCATCAGCTTTACCCGCACCGGCGTACAGGTTCCCGCCATCGACCTTGCGCAGGTGTATCGGGCGCTGTTCCTGGACGAATCTCCCGAGGCGAAGGCGGCGACGTCCGAGCGACTGGCTCGGCACAGCAGCATTTTGGACGTGGTGCTGGAAGACGCCAGGAAGGTCCATCGCCAACTCGGCAAGCGGGACCAGCAGAAGTTTGACGAGTACCTCCACTCCGTGCGGTCGCTGGAACAGAAGATCGTGCAGCAGAAGCCGTGGCTTGAGAAACCGAAACCAAAAACCGAGATGAAGGAGCCACGGCCAACTGGCAGCACCGAGAAGGATTTGCGGACGATGATGGAGCTGATCGCCTTGGCGATTCAGACCGATTCGTGCCGCATCTTTACGCTGTCCAGCGGGTTCCGCGGTGGCGACTTCGGACTGGGTGGCGGCTACCACGGCTTTTCGCATCACGGCGAGCGGGAGAAGGAGGTCGCCGCGCTGAAGCTGATCGAAGGAAACCAGATCGCCGGCATGTCGTACCTCATCGATTTGCTCAAGGCCCAGGAAGACACGCGCAATGGTGGCACACTGTTCGACCACACGATGATTCTGTTCGGCTGTGGCATGGCGACCGGGCAGCATTCCACCAAGGACCTGCCGCTGGTGCTCGCGGGGGGCGGCTTCCGACTTGGCGAACATAGGGCGTATCCCGAAGAGGAAGGCCAACGCGTGCCAGCGGCGAATTTGTTGCTTTCCATGCTGCAGAACTTTGGGATCGAGATTGATCAGTTCGGGACGAGCAGCGGGACCCTCAGGGGGTTGGAATGGAGGGCCGCTTGATGCGTTGCGCCAACTTTGTCCTGTCGGCAGCGGCGTTATTTTGCATCGCGAAAGCGGCGGCAGCCGACGACTTCATAGCGACGGTCCGTCCGTTCCTTAAAGACAACTGCTACGCCTGCCACGGTCCCGACGAGCAGATGAATGACGTGCGGTTCGACACGCTCTCGGCCGACCTGTCGGACCAGCGGACACTCGAGGTATGGCAAGACATCCTCGATCAGTTGAACCTGGGTGAAATGCCTCCCGCCGGCGAACCACAGCCGGACGACAAGGAGACGGCCGAATTCATCGAACTGCTTACCGCCCAGCTCAAAGCGGCGTACGCGGCCCAGAAGAGCACCGGTGGCGAAACGGTCATCCGGCGGCTGAACAAGTTTGAACTGCGGAATACGCTCCGCGATCTGCTTTACTTGCAGGGTCCTGAGTTTCATCCCGCCAATTCCGCCAGGCTGGTCGATAGCAGCGGCAACGGCAGCGTGCGGAAGGACGCGACCGATCTGGTCGGCGACTTCCCGCCGGATGAAGAGGAGCACGGTTTTGACAACATCGGCCGACGCTTGGTGATGTCCGACTTCTTGCTAAAACTGGTCATCGCCGCAGCGGAAGACGCCCTTGAGCGGGCGACCTGGCCCGAGGAGAAGCCGGAGGTTAAGACCCGCCATTACGCCGGGCACATCTGCACGGCGGGGCCACGGTTTAGTTTGCAGGCGTTCTCGCGCGCGGCGCATCCCGATTTCGACGCCCTCTACCAGCGCTACCTGGAACCCGGGGCGTCCAGCGGCGGCTTGGGCCGCATCGCGCCGGACGACGTCAACCGGACGGGTGTCGGCCTCTCGGCTCGCTATCGTATCACGATTGAAGCCTCGGCCCACAACCAGAAGCATCCCTGGGGCGAATTGCTCGCGTCGCGACAGGATGAGCCGCTGCTGCTGGGCCTGCACATGGCCGACGCCCGCAAGGGGGGTGGGATGAATGACGGGAATCCCACCTCCACGCTGCTTACCCAATGGGCGTTGCCCGGCGACGGACAGAAGCGAACGCTTATCCACGAGACATGGCTCGACGAGCACTACACGCCGTGGCTGGGCTGGGAGAACGCTCCGTACCGGCGGGGACTGCGTCCCTCGCAGTTGGTCGAAAAATACCTGCCCGAGCGTTTCCAGCCACCCCCGCCGAAGGACGCCCCCAAGGAAGCGCACCAGGCTTACGAGCCCAACATGGCCAAGGCCTTGTTTGGAGCCGGCTACCAGGGGCCGCACATCCGCATCCACAGCCTGACGATGGAACCGCTGGTCGAAACATGGCCGCCCAAGAGCCACCGTTTCCTCTATGGAGAAAGCGACGAAACACCGGTGGCGGACCTGTTGTTGCGGTTTGCCGGTCGGGCGTTTCGGTCCCCTGTTTCCAGTGACGACGTAAAACCCTACGTGCAGCTCTATCACGCCCAGCGGGACCGTGGGCGTTCCCGGGCGGAGGCGTTGCGGGACGCCTACACGGCGATTCTGGCGTCCCCGCGATTCTATTACTTGATTGAAACCGAGGGCCGCCTCGGCAATTACGAACTCGCGTCACGGCTGAGCTATTTCCTGTGGTCGTCAATGCCGGATGAGGAGCTATTTGCTTTGGCCGCCGCAGACAAACTTCAGCATCCGCAAGTCGTTGTCGAGCAGGTCGAACGAATGCTGGAAGATCGCAAGGCCGACGCCTTCACACATCATTTCGTCGAACGCTGGCTGCGGCTGGACAAACTCGGTTCGATGCCCCCGGCCGGCGGCTTCTACTGGCATCGGCAGATGGAGCCGCAAATGCGGGCGCAGACGGTCGCTTACTTCGCGGACCTGGTCGAGCGGAACGGCCCCATCCGTGATTTGATTGACAGCGATTACACGTTCCTCAACGAACGGGTGGCCTGGTGGCTCTATGACCGGGATGACGTGTGGGGCGACGGCTTTTGCAAGGTTCCGACCAACGATCCGCGACGGGGCGGGATATTTACGCAGCCGAGCGTGATGACGGCGACCGCCAACGGCGTCGATACGTCGCCCGTGGTGCGCGGCGTGTGGGTACTGGAAAACATCCTGGGCGCCCCGCCCGCGCCGCCCCCACCCAATGTACAGCCGCTGGCGCCGGACCTCCGCGGGGCGATCACCATCCGCGAACAGCTTGCCCGGCACCGCGACGACGCTTCCTGCGCCGCCTGCCACCGCAAGATCGACCCGATGGGATTTCCCTTTGAAAACTTCGGACCGCTCGGCAAGTGGCGCGAGGTGTACGCGGAAAATCGCCTGGAGGTCGATCCCTCGGCCACGCTGCCCAATGGCGAACCGCTGGACGACATCGTCGCGTTCAAACGCATGCTGCTAGAGCGCGAAACGCAGATCACCCGCTGCCTCACCGAGAAGCTACTAGCCTACGCCACTGGGCGGACGCTGGAACCGGCGGATCGCGGTGAAGTGGATCGGATTGTCGAACAACTTGAGAAGGACAAAGGCGGCATACGCGATTTGATCGAGCTGGTGGTTCAAAGCGAGATATTTCTTGAAAAATAGGTCGAGAAGCGACACAGACAGCCCTGGGAACGGGAACCGATAACGATGACGCACACGTGGATTGGCGGCGCCACATTCATTGCCGTGGTTCTGGGCTGCGCCGGGAGTATGTCCTTGGCCGGCCTTGCCGAGGAAACGATCAACGTGACCGACTTCGGCGTGAAACCCAACAGCCGCGAGAATGCGGTACCCGCCGTGCAGCGGGCGCTGGCCGCTTGCCGCGAGTCCGGGGCTACCGCGATCGTCTTCCCCAAGGGCCGTTATGACTTCTGGCCGGAAGACGCCATCAAACGGGTCTATTACGAGTCGAACAGCTATGACAACAACCCCAAGACCTGCGCGATCATGCTCGAAGATTTCAAGAATCTCACCATCGACGGGTCGGGCAGCGAGTTCGTCTTTCACGGCCGCATGCAGCCCTTCACGGTGGAGAAGTGTGACGGGGTCACGATTCGCAACCTCTCCATCGACTGGGACATCCCGCTCACCGCGGAGGCTGAGGTCGTCGCCACCAGCGACAATACCATCGATCTGAAGATCGACCCGTTTGAATCGCCCTACGTGATCGAAAACGGCAAGATCGTGTTCGTCGGCGAAGGCTGGAAGAGCGGGTGGTGGGGGACGATTGAGTTCGAGCGCGACACCCACCTGATTCCACCCGGCGGTGGTGACGGCTGCTTGCACGGGAACGGGAACTATCGGGCTGAAGAACTGAAGCGCGGCCTGGTCCGCCTGCACAACGCCACGGGCCGCAAACCCGCGGTCGGCAATTACCTGGTGATGCGGCACAGCTCGCGCGACCATGCCGGTGTCTTTCTGCTGCACAGCAAGAACAGTGTGGTGGAGAATGTGGACATGTTTCACTGCGGCGGACTGGGGGTGCTGGCCCAGTTCTGCGAGAACGTGACGCTCGACCGCTGCCACGTGCGGCCGAACCCGGCCAAAGGGCGTTACCTCAGCGGGCACGACGACGGCGCACAGATTTCGAACTGCCGCGGGCTGGTCCGCATCGAGAACTGCGAATACGGCGGCCTGATGGACGACCCGATCAACGTGCACGGCACGAGCGTCCGCGTCATCCGCAAGTTGGCCGACGATCGGCTGTTGTGCCGGTTCATGCACGGCATGAGTGTCGGCATGCAATGGGGGAGGGCGGGGGACCGCATCGCCTTCATAGAGAATGAATCGATGCACACCTTCGCGGAAGGGACAGTGCGGGATTTCAAGCTATTGAATGAGACCGATTTTGAAGTGACGTTGGCTCAACCCGCGCCGGACGCCCTTGAGGAGGGAGACGCCCTGGAAAACCTCACGTGGGCCCCGGACGTGGAGATCCGTGGCTGCACGTTCGGCAGTTGCCGCGCCCGGGGATTGCTCGTGACCACGCCCGGCAAAGTGGTGATCGAAAATAACGTGTTCGAGTCGAGCGGATCGGCGATCCTCATCTCCGGCGACGCCAACGGCTGGTACGAATCGGGCGGCGTGCGGGACGTGCTCATCCGTGGCAACACGTTCAAGGCGCCGTGTCTGACAAATCTCTACCAGTTCTGCGATGGCATCATCAGCATTGTCCCCATCATTCCCAAGCCTGAGCAGGCGCCGGCGCCGTTTCATCGCAACATTCGCATCGAAGACAACGTGTTTCACGTGTTTGATTATCCCGTGCTATACGCAAAGTCCGTCGGCGGGCTGGCGTTCACGGGCAACAAGATTATCCGCAGCCACAAGTACAAGCCTTACCACTACCGCAAGCACATGCTTTCGTTCGAGTATTGCCGCGACGTGACCGTCTCCGGCAATCGGCTCGAAGGAGATGTGCTCGGCCGCGACGTGCACACTCAGCACATGTCGAGTTCCACGGTAACCGTCGAGCCGGGACAAGGTATTTCCGGCCCGTAACCCCTTACGCCGAGTTGCGTGACAGCAATTCACTTGACCAGGAGACCTCCCGATGATCGCCATCACCGCCAACCGTTTTTTGAGCGTGGCATTGACCGCGGCAGCTTTGGGCTATGGCGGGGCAACAGCGCCTGCCGCCGACTCGCCCCCGCCCAACGCCCCGGCGGACGCCAAATGGGATTCGCAAAGCGGACGGCTGACGCTGCGGTACCATGGTGGACCCATATTCGAGGCGACGGTCAAGGCGACCGACGCCGACGGCCGCCCGGCGGCGGTCCATTTTGAAAGCGGCGCGACGGATAACGATGGAAAGGTCGAACAGACGATCTCGTTCAAGCCGGCGGACGGGAAAGACGGCGTAACCCTCTCGCTCAATGGCGTGGTAACCGCCAGCGACGAAGCCTTTCCCGCGGAAACGCCAGGCGAAGCTCAAAAACGCTTTACCCTGGTCCGCAACAGCGTCGGCCTCAGCCGCAACCTGCGAAACAACGCCGTGTACGACCGCCGGTGGGACTGGGTACTCATCGGGCCAGGGGACGGCGCCACCCGCATATCGCCCCAGCAGGACGGCAAACAGCGAACCTTTGAATTCGTCAGCCAAGGCCCTGGCATCAAGCTCACCTTTTGCCCGCGGTACTACCAAAAGCACAAAGACCTCCCGTACTTTCAGCCGTGGACGTATCGCGTCTGGCAAGGCTCCGTCACCGGCTACTGCACGTGGTGGGCGTACAAGTACGGCTTTACGCAGGAAACGGTGGACGAATTCGTAGAACTATTCGCCGAAAAACGTTTGCCCGACTTCGGCTACGACTACATCCAGCTTGACGACACCTACCAGACCGGCAATGGCAGTTGCCCGCAAAACTGGCTGACGTGGAACAAGAAATTCCCCGGCGGGCCGGAGTACACCATCAACAAGATCCGCTCGATCGGTATGAAACCGGGCGTGTGGGTCCACCGGGTCCATCGGCCGAGTGACCCGCACGTGGCGGACATCGGCAAGGAACACCCCGACTGGTTCGTGAAGAAGGCCGACGGCTCGCTGTATATGAACGGCGGCTTCTACCTGCTCGACACCACGAACAAAAAAGCCGTCGATGGCATGGCCCGCAATCTGTTCCGCGCACTGAAGGCGCAGGGGTGGGACTACGTCAAAATCGACGGCGCCGGCGACCTGCTCTACAACTACATGAACAAGGATTGCGAGCCCCACTTCAAGAAGGTCGGCTCGACGCCGGATGAAACCTATCGCGTGTGGGACAAAGTGGCCCGTGAAGAACTGGGGCAGGAGACCTACATCCTCACGTGTTGGGGCGTATTCCCGGCCAAGCGGTCGATCGGCAACGTGGATGGCGCCCGCCTGAGCGACGACGGCTTTCAACCGCGGACTCTGGCCGACTTCAACTACCTGGAGGGCGTCGTTTGGCGGGGCGACCCTGACCATTGCGATATCCTCGGCGGCTGGCTGATGGACATGGACGCCATGATGAGCGTCTTCGGCCGCGAACAGCCGGTACCCATGCGAACGGTCGTCCGTCCCGCCACCTGCACCATGGCGGGTGGTGTGCTGATGCTGAGCGACAAGGCGGAGGTATATCGGGACGACAACAATATCGAAGGCATGAAACGCTGCGCCCCCGTGCTGTTCACCGTGCCGGGGCAGCTCTACAGTTGCGGCCGCAACACCATCGAGTGGTGGCTGCAGGAGATCGACCGGCCCTTCGATCATTGGACGGTGCTCGCCCGCTTCCAGTGGGGCAAAAAGCGCGAGAAGGAATGGGTCTTTGACCTGCACGGCGAACCGGAGGAAGAGGTTCGCTTCGCCGACCTTGGCTTGCACGAAGATCGCGAATACCTGGTCTTCGAGTTCTGGACGCAGCAGTATCTCGGCAAACACACCAGTTCTTTTGCCGCGCCCGCGATGGATGAAAACAACGGCATGCAAGTGTTCGTCATTCGCGAGGCCCGCGAGCATCCCTGGGTGCTGTCCACCACGCGGCATCTGTCTCAGGGCGCCGTGAGTCTGGAGGACGTCACCTGGGACGCGGCCACAAACACGCTTTCCGGTAAGAGCGCGGTGATTGAAGGCGATCCATTCGCGCTGACGCTCAGCGTGCCGGAGGGCTTCCAACTTACCGCGGCCAACGTCGACGGCGAACAAGCTCAGGCGAAGAACCAACGGGAGACGGCGACGATTCGTGTCGTTCCCAGCGCAACCAAGACCGTTACGTGGAGCGTGACGTTTACCCGTTAAGTTTCGAAACAATCAACGATGGAGAACGCGATGCGAACGCTTAGCCTCTACCAACACCGTGTTCCGAGATCGTTCTGCCCGGCGCTACTGCTTGCAATGGGCCTCATGGGTTTTGGAAGGGAACCCGCCGCCGCCGATCATCCCAAGCCGCCCATGGGATGGAACAGCTACACCGGCTACAGCATCGCGGTCACGGAAGAAGAGCTGCTCAAGAATGTCGACTTCCTCAGCGAGCACCTGCTGAAGTACGGCTATGACACGGTGACGGTGGACAACGGCTGGTTTCTCTCCGGCCAGGGCGAGGGCATCACCATCGCCCTCGATCAATTCGGCCGGCCCGATGCGCATCCCCACTTCTTTCCCCACGGTCTGAAGCACGTGAGCGACTATTGCCACAAGCGGGGCGTCAAGTTTGGCATTTGGCTGCTGCGGGGAATCAATCGGCGGGCCGTCGAAGAAAACCTGCCGGTCGAGGGAACGAAGTTCCGCATGCAGGACATCGTCGAAAAGAAGTCCTACTGCCCTTGGGCGGTGGCCCCGTGGTGGAACTACGGCGTGGATATGAGCAAGCCCGGCGCCCAGGAATACTACGACGGCTTGATCCAGCACTATGCCGACCTGGGCGTCGACTTCATCAAGTTCGACGACATCGTGCCCAACCCGGCAGAAGTCGAGGCCGTCGCCAAGGCGATCGCCAAGTGCGACCGCAAGATCGTTCTCAGCCTTTCCCCCGGCGACCACATCAAGGTCGAGCACAGCGACGCCTACAAGAAGGCGAATATGGTGCGGATCACCAGCGACATCTGGGACAACCGCGGCAGCCTGGAAACCACCTTCAACCGCTGGGAAGCGATGCAGAACTACACCGGCCCGGAAGCCGGCAGTTTCCTGGACATGGACATGGTCTGCTTCGGCCGGCTGTACGTGACGCGCGACGGCGGCTGGGAGTGCAAGTTCACCAAGGACCAGAAGCGGACGTTCATGGTCCAGCGGGCGCTGGCCGCCTCGCCGCTGATGCTGGGCGGGGTGCTGTACAAAATGGACGACTTCTCCCTTAGCCTGTTCAAACACCCCGATATTCTAAAGTGCAATCAAAACGCCGTCATCGGCAAGCTGGTTCATCGCGACGGCAAGCTCGACGTGTGGAAGACGCCGCAGCGGGACGCTCCGCAGAACGGCTGGATCGGCGTGTTCAATCGCAACGGGCAGCAGCCGCTTGCCGTGGAAGTTGGCCCGAAGGACCTGGGCCTCGACCCCACGGGAAAGTACGCCTTGCAGGACCTCTTTCTTGGTAACAAGCTTCCAATCGCCGATACGTACACGTTCGAGATCCCGCCGGATGGCGTGGTTTTCTTGAGTTATGCAGAGCGACGCTGACACGATGATCCGGATCGGCATTCACAGCGACGTGCCCGACAGCATCGTCGAGCAGAACCTGGGCGGCATGTTGCAATTCGCCGCCGACCACGGCGCCCTGCGGCTGTGCGATTGCCGCATTCCGCTGCGAGATTACGACTTCCGCCGCAACGACCCGCCCTGGAAGGACCGCGTCGACGGGGTTGTCATTTCTATCGGGCTGGAGCGCCGGGAGGATGCCGACGTGATCGCCGACTGGGTCGCCCGCGGCGGCGTACCGGTGGTCAGCACGGCGGCCGATGTCTTGCACCCCACCATTCCCGTGGTCTGCACCGAAGTGGTTTCAATCGCCCGGTTGGCGGCCGACCACCTGGTTCAGGTTGGTTGCCGGAGCTTCTTGCACGCGGGATACGCTTTTTCGATGGGGTCCCGCCGCCGGGCCGAGGCCTTTGCCGCGGAGCTTTCCCGGCGTGGTTTTCCGCTTGCCGAGTTCGACTTCGAGGCGAAGCTCGAAGACGAAACCGATCGTGGCGACCTGGCCGCGGACGCTGCGCGGCTGACGCCGTTGCTCCTTTCGCTGCCGCGGCCGGTCGGCGTGCTTGGGCTGGGCGACCCCTTCGCCCGCGGCGTGCTGCGGGTTTGCCAAGAGGCCGCCCTGGCCGTGCCCGACGAGGTCGCCATCGTCGGGATGGACGACACGCCGGTCGCCTTCGCCCATCGGCCCCGGCTGACCAGCATCCGCTATCCCGGCGAGCAGGTCGCCTACCGGGCGATGAACCTGCTGATGAATCTGATCGAGGGCGGCCGCCGGCCGCGCAAACTGGTGGAAGTCCCCGCCACGCAACTGGTCGTGCGCGAGTCGACCTCGCATGCGCCGGCCGGCGGCGATGAACTCGCCCAAGCGGTGCGAATCATCGCCGACCGGGCGGTGAGCGGGCTGACGGTCAATGAGGTCGTCGATGCCCTGCTCGTGTCGCGCCGCTGGTTGGAGTTGGAATTCAATCGCCACCTCGGCCGGTCCCCCAGCCAGGAGATCCAACGGGTGCGGCTCTTACAGGCGCGGCGGCTGCTCGAGCTATCCAACGTCGCGATCAGCTAGATCGCAGAAAACCTGGGGTTTTCCGCAACGTCGGGACTGACGCACTTCTTCGAGCGGCACACGGGCTACTCGCCCAGCGACTACCGCGCCTGGGCCCAGCAGGTGCGGGAGGAGTCGTGAGCGGAAGGCCACTAAGGCCGCGCACGCCAATAACCTACCGACGTTACACAGACTGCCGCGGATGTATTTCGTAGTTCCAGTCCCCGTGAAACGTGTTGGGTTTGAGGCAAACTTCAGCAAGATCGGCATCGTTT
>Ga0180438_10002861_pt1 | contig 27140 bp, 102 predicted proteins | sample SS_ome_12_FD_132455 | JGI IMG/M metagenome (GOLD analysis project Ga0180438, IMG submission 132455) | Hypersaline lake sediment archaeal communities from the Salton Sea, California, USA - SS_3_D_2 metaG | ecosystem: Environmental > Aquatic > Non-marine Saline and Alkaline > Hypersaline >... | reverse complement strand
GCAATGGCATGATTCAATCGTGTGGCCGCTGGGTACGCTGGGAGCGTGGGAGGAGGAAGAGCTGTGAAGGGGGTGTGGTGCAAGATGCTGGACACGGAGTGCGCACTGGGCCAGCTTGGAAGCGAGGCGTGCGAGTTGAGATGGAAGGTAGTGATGACCACCGATGAATGCCAAGTGCCGCTGTACTGTCTGCTGGTCTGGGAGGAGAGGGCAGAGTAGTGGAGACCGTAGTCATTCCAAAGGACATGCGTGGCCTGACGGAAATCTGGAAATGCGAGTACTGCGGAGAGGGGTACGAGTATTACATGGGGGACGGCGTGAAGATGGACTTGCCGATATGCGATTGCAAGAAGCCGACTGTGATACTGAAATGGATTGACGGGGGCGTGCTGATAATCGGCGGGGAGGAGCCTGAGTGAGAGCAAGACGCATGCGCATGTATATCTGTCCGAAGTGCGGTAACCATGGCGCTTGGCGCAGACGGCATAGCAGGTCGAAGACGGCTGAGTGCAAGCGATGCGGCTACCGGAGCTTCAAGAGCGACTTCTGGGAGCCGGACGGAACGCTGGAGGTGACTGAGGAGGAGCCTGAATGACCAAGCTGTGTGCTGGCTGTGACCATGATGACCTGTGCATTACGATGCTGGTGGGCAAGTGCAAGGACTTTGTGCCAAGGGGGTGTGTGAGTGTCTGGGATGAGCGTGACGTGCTTATCGTGTGGCCGTGGCATAGGTGGAAAAACGACAAAAATAAGCGGAGATAATTGACATGAGAACCATAATGAAAACAGTAGACGAACTGATTAAGTCGGGTGATTCTCCATTGCCGCTGGAGGTGATACCGAATCATATGGGTATTAACCTGTGTAGCGTGAACAGCGCGAAGTGGACAAGGCAGAATGACGGCCAGCTTGTGGACTTGACAATCAATTTCAAGCCAGCGGTGCCAGAGGGAAGCATGAGAGTAGCGGAGGAAAAACTACGAAAATAAGCGGAGGAAATAACATGAAACAAGTGACGATGGAAGCGATTAGAATCATGGCCAGAGACGTGGTGAAGGTGCTGGCCGTGGCGACCTTGGTGCTTGCCGGGTATGTCGGGGTGTGCGCTGTGGCGATGGTGGCGGACTTCAATATCCTTGTGGATTCGGTGAGCAACTTCTGGTCGGAGGGGTTGATGTTTGGGGTCTGTGCCGTGATTTTCGGCGTGATAGGTACGGCAGTCATACTGATTGTCAAGGCCATGGCCAAGGCGTGGTACAGGTCGGCGGTAAAGAGAGCGGAGAAGTGCTTTGCGAGACCCTTGGTGGAGGGATGACAGAGGGCGAGATAGAATGGCGGTGCCTGAGCTGTGGCCTGATTGTCCTCATGGAGGCGGTCGTGGAGGGGGAGGTCGTGCCGAAGCCGTTCTATGCGTGCCGCTGTGGAGTGGCACAGCCAAGCGTGTTCCTGCCGAGCGGGGTGCTGTTGGTACGTGATGAAAACGAAGAAAATAAACAAAGATAATTTCATAGAGATTTGCAGGAACTGCGGTGACCCTGTGGCCGTGTCGAAGCATACCGGCATGTGGAGGCATACGGAGAACAGCCATAGGTCGTACGCCTGTGACTGGGACAGGAACGGGGCAACGTGTTTTGCCGAGCCTGCGGAGGGAGCGTTGCTGGTAACCGGGGAGAGTGATGAGCTGGGAGAAGACTGACATAAGGTGTGCCCATTGCGGGGTGGAGATGGTGAGAGTCCTGTGGGGGTGCGGACTGGGCCATCCGGTATACGCAGACCACGGATACGGGCCAGTGTCGGCAATCCATTACTGCGAGGAAAGCGGAGGGCGAGATGGCCTGAAGGTGGAGGGGGTGCTGTTGGTACGTGATGAGGAGGCCGAGTGAGTGAGGAGTGGCCATATCAGCCTTACGTGATAGTGAGGTGTCCGAAGTGCCGGGCAGAGCGCATGACAAGATGGGCGGGTACCGGGCGCTATACGATGGCATGCAGGAAGTGCGGCAGGCAGGAGGAGTCTGTAGACGGTGAACATGATTGTCCAGATGGATGTTTGATGGTTTGTGGTGAGGGGCCTTGTGCGTAATTACGGGGCGTAGCCACGTTCCGAATTTTTGGTAATTGCGATGAATATTTGCGGCGAAAATGTCAGGAGACGGGTGCGGTGCTACAGGTGCAAGGCCTGCGGTGATGAGCGTGCGGTCGGCCATGTCGTGTCTGCTGATATGCTGAGGGACTTCTTCGACTTCGGCTGTCCTGAGTGCGGTGACCGGAACCGGACACTGGTATGGGCGGAAGGGCCGGATGAGTGCCTTGTGGTGGTTGCGGAGAGAGCTGAATGAATGAGTCGGAATGGGGGCTGTGTGCCAGTTGCGTTCACAAGGGGGAGGGCTGTGCGCATAATTACGCAGGGCCGATTGTGTTCTGCCATCGCTACAGTGACGGTGAGTCGCTTTGGGTGAGTGATGAAAAACTTGAAAAATAATTGCCAAGAAAGGCAATCAATGAATCAACGAAAATGCGATGACTGTGCTTACCATGCGAAACAGCCGGAGTGTCCGCTGTGCAGGCTGAGCAGTGACTATCATCCGCTGTGGGTGCCGAGGGACTGTCTGGTAGTGAAGGGGGAGAGGCCTGAATGAACCTACAGCCGAACTTCAGGTTGAGTCTGGGCTTCGACTTGGCGAATGCGCTGACGGAGAAGAGGTATCCTCTGGAGTGCTGGGAGTGTGACCATAACTGGCTGAGCGATGGGGATGACAGGGAGTGCCCTGAGTGCGGCTGTACGTTTATAGGGGTTGCCAAGAACGTGGAGGGGTACCTGACCGTCTACGAGGAGAGGCCTGAATGAGGGAGTGCGGAAACTGTATTCACTATTACTGGAGTGACCGGAAGGGGCACTGTTGCGATGTCATGGAGTGTACGACAGGGAAGCACTGGGTGCCGATTGGATGTCTGGGAGTGATGGATGAGAGGCCTGAATGAAGAAATGCACTACATGCGGAAAGCAGTGCCGCTGGCAGGGACAGCCGAGACACCGGGCATGCCGTGACTGGACGCCTGAAGGGTGCTTGGCCATAGAGGAGGAGCATACGGCCTTTGACCTGCTGAAGTCAACGAGGCTTTTGGTGAAGGAGCTGAAGGCAAAGGGAGAGGGGTGTCTGGTACCGCTGAGTGAGGGGTGTGAATGAACTTCACCATGACAAAGCTGGGCGTGTTTCATGAAATGAGCGAGGAAGCGTGGTGGGCTTTCAATGAAGGGTGTCTGGTAGTATGGGCAGAGAGGGTGTGGAAAAACAACGAAAATAAACGGAGGTTTTTTCAATGGAAAAGGCAAGGTGCTGGGAGGTGACACCGGGGAACCGGACGGACGTGGACAGCGTGATACTGGCGGATGAGGGCAACTGGAAAAACGTGCTGGCGGAAGTCGAGCTGTCACTGGACAGGCAGTGGGCTGAAATGGATGACGGGGAGAGGGACTGGAAAGGCATAGCCGTGAGCGTGAAGGCCGTAGAGCTGACGGAGGAGCAATTGGCGGAGATGGCTGAATAGCGGCCCGAGAGGGAGGGGAGTGAACGACCGTAATTACAACTGGCGATGCAGGGGGTGTGCGAGGGAGATGTTTCCTGTGACAGGGCACTGGACGTGCAACTGCGAGCAAGACCGTACAGTAGGACTGCCGGACATAGCGATACAGGCCCCGAGTGACTGCCTTATGGTAGGGGAAGAGGAGGAGCAGAAACTCGATGATTTTCCGGCCCTTTGAGGCCGCAAAACCAACGGTAAAAAACGCCCGTTTGGACTGACTGTGTGACTCGTGCTGTAAGCGCTTGCGAGGCAGGGGGATAAGCTCGAACAATTTACGTGGAAAACGCCGTGTATAAAACTGGCGCTTTTTGCAGAGCGATTTGCGAGCAGATTACTCGCAGTATTACGGAGAGGAATAAGCAGAGATTTGCGGGCCGGGGAGGCCGAAAACCTAGCCAAAAGTCAGAGAAATTATGAAAAGTTGTCAAGGAGAAAAAATCAAAAAATGAATTATTTTCGGGAGCGCCTACAAAAGTAGGCAAGCGTCTCGGGGAGACTTTGCGGAGAGGATGAGCGGTGAGCTGGAGAGAACAATGAAACTGAAATACTGTATGTATTGCGAACACTTCAACATTGATGAAACAGCCGTGTGCAAAAAATGCAAGTGGTGGGATGGCGGAAGTAATCTGAAAGACCTCTGGGTATCCGATGGTCGCATGCAAGTAACGGAGGAGCGGCCAGAGTGAGTTGGAGTGACGATTGCGGAGACTGCGGACACAAAAATTATTGTGACTCGGTGACCAGCCTGTGGGATAATCACGAGCACGAGTTCTGGATACCGTGTCTCGATGGAAAGAGCTGGACACCGGAAAATTGTCTCGGGGTAAAAGATGAAGAGGATGAGAGTAAAAATTGACAGGCTGTGCGAGGAGTGCGTGCACTATGACTACGGCTCGCCGATGAGGGGCGGACTACCCGACGCCTGTGCGGAGTGCGTGACCGGGGAACGACTGTGGACTCCGAGAGGTTGTCTGGCAGTGACAGAGGAGCGGCCCGAGTGAAAGACTGTTGGAACTGCGGACATCGTGACTACCCCGGCAAGCTGTGCAGTACCGTGCAGTGCATAACGTGGAGCCATTGGTGCCCGAAGGATTGTCTCGGGGTGTGGGAGGAAAAGGAATTCGACGGAGGTGACTGGGCGCAGGGTTGTATAAAGTGCGCACACTGGGGCAAGTTCGAGTTCGAACAGCCGTGCGCTGACTGCCGGGCCAAACCGCCGTACTGGAAACACCGGACGCCTCCCGGTTATCTCGGGGTGCGGCAGGAGCAAAAGCTTTGAAAAAAACCGGAGATTGTAACTACTGCGGGCACCTGCTTTGCAAGGTGGGTGAGGATACGGCCTGCGGTATCTGCGATGAGCTGGATGAGGAGGGCATCTCCGTCTGGTGCCCGAAGGGCTGTCTGGGGGTATGGCAGGAAAAGCGTGAGCGGTACAACTTCACGTACTACTGTCGCTCGTGCAGGAAGCTCACCTGCCTGCCCGCCAACAGTCTGGTATACTGCGGGCACTGCTATGAGCCGGACATGGTGCCAATCTCGGAGAACGTGCTGGTAGCGTGGGAGGAGGTGCCCGCATAATGGAGAAAATAAACGAAGAAAGGCCCTGCCCCAGATGCGGGCATAATATAGCGGGCATTGACCAAGATGACCCCTGCCGGATATGCTGGGAGGCTGACTGGACTGAGGAGGGCAAGCCCCTGTGGTGCCCGGTGGGGACAGTAGGGGTGTGGGACGAAACCGATGAAAAAATCTTGCGATAATTGCCGCATAGGATTCGGGGTGACCAAGACCCCCTGCCTGTACTGCATAACCGGGCCAAGCCTGTTTGCTGACAGCGACAACTGGCAACCCGCCGGATGCCTCATTGTGAAGGACGAAAAAACCTATGATAATTTCCTGCGATAATTGCCTCTTCGATAAGCTGGACAGGGAGGAGCGCCTGACCCGGTACAACCCCGACCCCTGCGAGGCATGCTGGGACAGGAGGCCCGACCGCTCCGGGGGCTACGTGCCTGACCACTGCCTGCGGGTCTGGGACGAACTTACCGCCCGGTAAGAGATATGCCCGTACGGTAACATTCCGGCCCCAATCTTACCGAACAGGAAGAGATATTACCGTACGGGCACAAAAGATTTTTCCGGATTTCGAGTGCTCCTGTGCAATAGTATTCTGGAGGTAATGATGAGAAAACTTTTGAGACGCCTGAGAGTGAGAATGTGGCGGGTGCGAAGCTATGGCGACTGGATAAGGCGCTTGGAAGCGCTGGAGGCGTTAGCGTAAGGAGGTATCATGAGCAAGTGCAAGAGATGCGGCAAGGAGTTTCATCATTGCACCGCAGGCATTCCCAGAAGGGGCTACTGCGAGGGCGAGGACGGCCCTTATTGCTCCACGGAGTGCTATGACGCTTGCGTCCCAGTCAAGACATGCCACCAGTGCGGTGAGAAGTACTCCGGCAAGACCTACGGCTGGCCGGGCTATTGCTCGGAGAAGTGCCTTGACACCGCCTACTACGAATTACCATGCGGACATATTAATACCCCATCCCTGTCTAAAAAGACGGGGTACAATTACTAAGAGGAGGTGATAGTAAATGAAGGAAGTGAGAGTAGCGAGCTTCCGAGACTTGATGGCCGGGTATGACTACGCTGAGATAGTCTGCCGGTACAAGAAGACGGTCGTGAGGAAGCTGACAGTGAATGGCGACATGGTGAACATGGACGCCATAACGGAGGCCGTGGAAGTGCCTCTGGACACCCCGGTCGAGTATGAGCCATGGTTCATGGACAGGGGGAGCATGCTGTTCAGGGCGGAGGGCCACGACGTGCCCCTGAAGCTCTGCACGGAGGCCGATGAGGTGAGATACCCGGACGGCTCCGAAGGCTGGGTGAACCCGGCCAGTGCGCTGACAGCGGCTGAATACGCCGCAATGTAAACCTTTTCAAGCAAGAGGCCCCGTGGAGGCGGGGCCTTTCTTGTATCCAGCGTAAGCCGCTTACGATAAAACCCCAATGTTTATAGGCCTTTCCAGACCCTTTGTCCTGATTCAGGACAAAACCTGTGATTATTTTTGGAAATGCCGCCAGACACCTGCTTCATATTGGATAGATGAAGACAGAAGACTACAACGAGATTGACAGGGAGTGGCTGACCGGGCTGGGCTACGAGGCCCACAAGCTAAGCCACTTCGCAACAGGCCTGCTGGAGAGGCTGGCCAAGGGTGAGGGGCTGACTGACGCTGACCGCCAGTTCATTCGAGGGCTGGCCGGGCAGGTAAGCAGGAGGGCCAAGGACTGGGAGGACGCCATACCATGAATCAACCGAACATAGCACGGAGGACTTTGTATCCATTCAGCTTCGAGCTGAAGGATACTCAATAGTGGCCGGGGGAGGGTTCGTCATTCTTCTCTCTCATTCGTTTGTCGCCCTCCCCCGCCACACCCACCACACAGGCCCCGGCTCCGGCTGGGGCCTCTTCCCTTCCCCGGCAGAAACTTCGATAATTTTCCGGATTTTTACTGGATTTTTGCAATGGGAGCAATAGGGGGGTGGAGATAGTAAGTCACGCAGGGACTTACTATCTCCACCCCCGCTTCGCCCGGCTGGTCACCGGGTGCGGAGAGTGGCTGGGCAAAACGGCGTTTATTTCCGCCGGTTTTGGCTGGAGGGTATGAAGACGCCGGGTTGGGGACGATAGGCCGCTACAGGGCCAGCCAGAGGCCTTCACGGGGCGCTAAGAGGCAGTGTATTGCCGGTTGGCTGGCCGGGCGGGCCATAACCGGAAACATACTGCCGGTTGCGGGCCTCCCCCAGCCTGCTGACATCGGCTGAAAACTGCTGATTTTGGCTGATATGGCCCAAATCTGTCGTAAGGCACTGGGCGGCATGGGATTACATTCTTTTTCATTTCGGGACAAGAAAAATGAGATTTCTGCCTTGCGGGCCTCCAGATTGGGGCCGCCCGGACAACCTGCAACCGGGCCGCCGGTTTGCAAAGATTTTTCCAGCTCATAAGTTCCAGACGATTTCGAGTGTATAGTTCGAGCGTCGTAAGGCACTGGGGCAGAGGCCATAGCTGGGAAGGAGATTTTTTCCATTTCGGGCGTTTTCCGGGCGGGCGGGAAGAGGCGGGAATTCCGGAGCAAATGGCCGCCTGAGCGACCCCAAATTGGACACCCTTGAGACCCCTGAGAGCCTTGAAAGCCTTGATGCCACTTTGAGGGTCTGGAGACCCCGAGAGCACCCCCTGTGACCGGCCTTGAAAGCCTTGAGCTGGGACTGGGAATCATGCAAGCCCCGAACGCCCTGACAGCCCTGCTACCACGTATTCCTTGTAGGCATGATGGATACTACAGGTAGGGGTGTATACAACTGTACACAAATCTACGCTTATTTTCGCCGGTTTTGCCAGTTCTTGTATAATTTCAGCATTTGCACCTCTTCTCATTCGTGAGAAAAGTTAAGTCATTGATAATCAAGGGGTTACGCCAAATATGAGTAGACATAAAATACGTTATGCGACGTTGGGTCGCCCGCTGGCCAAAACTGCGCTTATTTTCGCAGTTTTGACAGGGTGGGAAGACCGGCGTTTTTTAACGTAGGTTTAACCGGCTGTAACGTAGGTTAAAACCGGCGACAATAACCGGCGATTTCAACGTAGGTTGATGAAACTTAAACCTACGTTTATTTTCGCTGGTTTTTCTGAGCTTGAAAAAGGAAACCCGGCCCGGCCTCCGGGGTGTATAATGTAGGTCGGAGGGATACCATGCCGAAGACGGACAAGACGCTTTACGTACGGGCCTGCAAGTACTGCGGCAGGCTGGTGACCGGGGAGGCCCGGAGATTCCTCAGCCTGTGCCCCCACTGCGGAGCCGGTGCCCGGACGTTCACGAAGGACGCCGAACCCATCCGGCGCTCTGTGCCCGGCTGTCTGGCCATAGCCGAGGAGGTGCCGCTGTGAAGGAGTGGCTGGAGAAGTCGCTGGACTGGACGAAGCATCGTCAACCGGTGAGGGTCTGTCGAGCGTGTGAGGTTGTGGTGGTGGGTCATAACAGGAACGCCAATTGTCCGAATTGTAAGAGGGAGGTTGCGATTGACCCGAAGGACGGTAGTATGCGGCCATGGGATGACCCGAGGGAGTGGGCACCATATGACTGCCTCGTAGTGGAGGACGAAATCGTTGAAAATTAACGATGAAAAGCTCTGGCTGAAACCGGCGATAATTTGGGTTGCTTTCTGCGCCCACTGTGGAGCGCCCGTGACCCAGCCGGAGCTGTCCGAGACATGCCCCTCATGCAGGCAACTGCTTTGCTTCAGGGGCGACACACGCCGACCCCAGCCCCAAGAGTGCCTTGCAATTTCGGAGGAAATTAACGCTGAAAAAATCAACGAAAATGTTTGAAGAAAGTTTCACCGCCCTTATGAACCAGAGCGAGAGCAACCTGTGGTGGGAGTGCGGCTACTGCGACCACATGCACATCAAGAAGAAGCAGAGCGACCCTCTCCCTGACCAGTGCCCCGAGTGCGGCCAGAACAACAAGGCGTACGGCTGGTTGCCCGGAGTGTGGGCACCCGAGGGAACACTTGCGATTGCCCAAGAGCGTGCGCTCAGGGGCAAGGGAGGAGGCCTGTGAGCGTCGAGAGAGAGACACTGCTGGATGGGTACTGCGACCACTGCGCCTTCCATCACAAGCCCACCGAGCAGTGCCTGAGACAAGTGCCTGCCGGGGCCTGCTGGTGCCCTGCTGGTACGCTGTGGATAACTGAAGAAATAAACGGAGATTTGTGACATGCCGGTAAACGTGTTCGCTTCACTCTCGCCCAAGGCCATGATGGTCAGGGACTGCGACCAGTGTCATCGAATGATTGAGCGTGTGGACAGCAAGCCCCGGTGCGTGGGCAAGTTCCCTGTGGACTGCCACCTGTTTATTCCACTCTGGACGCTCTGGATAGCGGAAGAAGAAAGCTTTGATAATAAACGGAGTATTTGCAAATGGTTAAATCGGTGGGGCCAGCGAGGCCGCCCAGTCACGTAAGCGGATGGCCGGGGTGTGAGGGCTGTGCGTTCGATGAGACTGACGGCAAGGCATGCGGGGTCAGGCAGGTGTCCACGTACGGTGCGATGAACTGCCCGATACCGGAAGGCCTGCTGTGGACGTGGGCCGAGACACCACACACGGGCCGCCTACCCCTGCCCATCTTTCTGCAAAAATTAACGAGGCTTTTTACCAATGGTTAACCTGAAGCTGAGATGCAATGAGTGCCATCGCCGAATCGAAGCGGTGGGCGAGTGGAAGGAACACTGCGAGGGTTGGAACATGCCGTACCACAAGGCGAAGTGCAAGGCGTTCCTTCCCTTCTGGTCACTGCTCGTGTGGGATGAAGAAGACGATGAAAATTACTTGCGATAATTGTTACAAGATGCATCACCGGTTGAGAGGGAGAAGGCCGTGCATGAAACGACTGAGGCACCGCCCTCCGAACAGACCGACGTGCAAGTACTACACACCAGTCGGCCCGCTCTTCATCTGGGATGAGAAGCCAAGACCTTTGCCTACTTTCGTAGGCACTCATCCCAAGCGAGTGAGAGCGGCGAAGCCACCCGGTGCCCGGAGGGTAGCGGGGAGGGTAGGCCCGCTGGCGCTGATGTCAATTACAAAATAGGACGGTTATTATAATCATGCGGAGCCATTTTAGGTACCATGGCTGATGGGTATCGCAAAAAAAATTTCAGGAGGCATTTTTGAAAACGGCGGAAATTATTTTAGAGCGAAAGAACGGCCCCACCCCAAACTACACCTGTGTACTGTGCGGCAGGCTTGGCTTCTTCGGTCATTACAATCGGGGACAGTATCGCTGTCCTGCGTGCGTGGCTACACGGCGGACTGCTGTCAAGCATGACTGTCTGGCTGTCTTCGGGGAGGTGCCTTCATGAAACGAAAAGTCAGGCCGCCCCCTCCCTCTCTTTGCCGATACTACGGCAAGCGCTTACGAAAGGAAGCCGGGGGGATATGGCTACACCAGTCCAATGATGAATACCTCATATGCGGTGAGCTGGCCCTTCCCCTCCCCTCTGGGTGTCTCCGGGTAACCGAGGAGCAAAAGCTGTGAAAAAAATCAAAGGAAATGTCAGGCCTCTCAGCTACGCCTGTGTATTGTGCGAGACAGGCGAGCTTGTTGACTCCGGTATCCTGTGCGAGAAGTGCCGGGTGATGATTGACAGTAAGGCCGAGGGCGCTCTGGTCGTGATAAAGGAGGAAGCCCTGTGAGAGACAACCGCCCCATGCCCGAGATATGTTGTGCCATATGCGGCTGGCCGACAAGGAACAGGCTCCTGTGTGCATGGTGCCGGGGCGAGATGAAGAGGAAAGCGCCCCCGGAGGAGCAGGGGGTGCTCGTTGTCTTCAAGGAGGAGCCATGTATACAGTGAAGCCATGTGAAGAGTGCGCCTTCTACAGGGACGGCACCTGTTTCAAGAAAGGCAACTACTTGGTGGATACGGCCTACATGTGCTGGGTTCCTGACGGCTGTCTGGAGCCATTCAAGGAGGAGCCTGCATGAAAGCCAGAGCGTTTCATTACCAGAGCTTCTGTCATCGCTGTCTGAAGTCATGGCCTGAACGGGCCGCAGAGTTAAAGATAGAAAAGGCTTGCCTGTACAGTACGAGGTCAGCCGCATCGTGCTCTCAGGAATGTCCCTGTGGAGGTGTGTTCATCGAAGTAAAAACCGCTGTGGGCTGTATGCTGACAATCGGGGAGGAGGCCTTATGAATCGCTTTCATGACTCGGCAATCAGGAAGTGCGACTACTGCGGCACCCTCACCGAACGGCCCGTCTCCGTCCCCACCCCTTTTGAGTGCGTATGCATGAGGTGCATGGGAATCATCGGGGTCGCAAACAAGTTCGGCTGTCTGGCCGTCTTCCTTGAAGAGGCTGAAATGAGCTTCACCTATGAGAGGAATGTAAAGGTCACTGGTTACCTTCTCAAGGAGGGATGCCTGCACGTATTTGAAGAGGTGCAAAAACTGTGAAAATAAACAAAGGAAAAACCATACCCCCTCCCACAAGGGACTGCCCGACTTGCTCATGGTGGAATCCAAGACAGGCTGGCAGGTGTCCCCGTGCATTACTGATGTCCGCCTGCTGGGTACCCAAGGGCTGTCTGGAAATAACCGACGAAATCCTCGACCCCGAGTTCATCAGGTGCAGGACATGCGTAAGGTGCGACAGGCCGATGCTCTCGCAGGAGGATGACCTGTGTACAGGGTGCGGCTACACCATAAGCGTCTGGACGCCGGAAGGCACCCTCTCGGTCTTCAAGGAGGTTGAATTGTGAACAGGGTATGCTGGACTTGCCGTTACAATGGTGCAGATATGAGGCCGCTTATATGCCATTTTGGAACATGCCGAACCGATTATCGTGGCTGGACGCCTGCGCCGGATGGATGTCTGATAGTGTACAAGGAGAGGCTGGTATGACGATATGCCGTAATTGCGGAAAGCCAGTCCTCATGCCCAGTGAACTGAACCGGCCCGGCTGGTGGGTGCACGCCCCTCCGAACGGAAAGTGGTATAATTTCTGTAACAGTGAACTGATGTATGCCGAACCCCTGCCTGCCGGTTGCCTGCGTATAATAGAAGAGAGGGAAAAGCGGCGGAAATAATCAAACGTAATTCGTAAAATTTCGGAACGTGAGTCACGATATGACACATAAGAAGCTAATGGGAGAGAACTTGATGAGGGCTACCGGATGCGACGGATGTGCATGGCTCAAGCCTGAAGGGCACGGCGTGTATGAGTGCCGGTCGCCCAACGCCTGCGTAATCTGCAACCAGTGGACTCCAGAAGGGACGCTATGGATAAGGGAGGAGAAAGCCGAGTGAGGATAAACCCTCCCAGTATAAACTCCTGCTCGCTGTGCACGCCGGATGTTGACCACAAGGGCAAGTGCTTTGCCTGCGCCCTGCTCATAATACGGGCCGAAAGGAGAGGCTGTCTGGCCATCTTCAAGGAGGAGCCAGCATGAAGGAAAGAACAGGCGGAAAGAGAAAATGCAAGTACTACGAGTCTTGTGGAATCAGGGAAAACTGCGCACGGTGCAAGGGATTTGAAAAGAGGAGTGAATGAAGTTCGTTTTCAACCGTTGCAGGATATGCAGGAGTTCATGGGTCAACATACCCAATGCCCCGCAGGCCCTGTTTGCGTGTCGGATATACCGGCTTTACGATGCCCCTGACAGGTGCGAGGACTCATGCTGGTCTGAGGGAGGTGTCCACGTGGAACTTAAAGGGGCGCTTCTGGTATTCGAGGAGGAGCCAGTATGAGTGTCGAGGCCAAGAAGAGAATACTTCGCCTGCTCCTGAATCACGCTTACGGCGACAATGCGTTCTTTTACCAGTCATGGGTACGCTGTCGGCTCTGTGCCCGGTGCGTATTCGAATGGGTGAAGCAGGATGGCCGTGTCCTCTGTGGGTGCGACACCTGTACGGACATGGCGGATTTCAACCCGAAGGAGTTCACCGTTTGTCCTCCAAGGGCGCTTTATGTTATCGAGGAGGAGCAGGTATGAAGGCCATGTGCCGACACTGTGGAGCGCCCATTGATTACCGCTGGGACGATGATTGGATACATAGCCACAATGAGCTTTATGCATGCGATGGCGAACTGGACAAGTATGACTGGGAGTTCAGGGTGGCCAAGCCCGTGCCGCCCGGTACCGTCTGGGTGGGCGAGGAGGAGGCCCTGTGAACAATCCCCAGTGCCTTACGTGTGCCCATTCGCTTGTCTGCTGGCCCCGGTGCCTGACAATTCCGTGTTTTATGTACTCCCCAAAGGGTTGCCTGCGTATAATAGATGAGGAGGAGTTGTGACCAGTTGCAGAACATGCTCGCACAACGTCCATAACCACCAGACCTATGGCAGACATAGGGCGGTCTGTTATGACTGCGTAGGCGCAAACCTGAGAGCAACACAGAGCAACTGGTGCCCCGAAGGCTGTCTGGGAACATGGGAAGAGGTGCTTTGTGAGAGTACGCTGTAAGCGTGGATGTATGCAGTGCTTCCACCTTGAGATAGTCGTTGACAATGACGGTGCCGAGTCTCCGAACTTCGGTGATGCATGCGAGTTCTGCGCCAAGGGCTTTTACCCGCAGAAGAGAAGCAACTGGGCCGACAGGGACGGCTCGCTGGCACCATGGGATGAGAAGGCATGCTGAAAGCTTTGAAAAAAATCAAAGAAAGTGACAAGCTGTTCTTTACCTGTATCCACTGCGGCATGCGTATCGAGCGCCGGAAAGGTGAATGGGTACACATGAGCGAGAACGCTTTTTTCAAGTGGGAGTCCGCATGCTGGCCTTGGAACGGAAGGGAAGCAGAGGCCGCCCCGGCAGGATGCATGGCGCTGATTGAGGAGGTGCCCCTGTGAAGCTCTCCGATATGTACGTGGACTGCCCGCTTTGCGGACTGGTCAAGATGAGAGGTGGCAGGATGTGCCCTACCTGCTTTGTACAGGTTCATCAGGGCAACAAGATGGGCATACTGATTACCTTTCAGGAGGAGCTTCTTGATTAAAAAACTGAAAAAATTATTGACAAAAAAGCCACCGGATGTGCCGCCCAAGCATATGGGGAGTTACTGTCGCCACTGCGGCCAGAGGATTATTCTGAAGCGAATGCCTGTCTTTAACTTCGGAAGTGACTGGATGCACGTCTCACTCACCACCCCCGACCACAAGCTCTGCCTGCCCCCAGTACGCAACATCGCTGAGCCTATCCCCGACGGCTGTCTCTTTATCACGGAGGAAGATGAGTTGGTGTACACCCCGGAGCACGGATACACGCCGCTTCGCTTTTACGAGGACATAAGAACGAGCATACCGCCCGGTACCGTCTGGCATTGCCATTACTGCAAGAGGCCCCGGCCCAAAGCAGGCCAGTGCCCGGAGTGTGGCTCGTTCGGCGGAAGCTCACTGCCTGTCCCAGAAGGGGCCATAGCGATAGGAGATGAACAGACATGCTGAGAGACTGTAGAGACTGCGCTTTTCGTGGCCGTCCTACCTGCCGGTATTCAACCCGGCCACTCTTTCATGACTGCTGGGCACCTGTCGGAATCATGTGGATACTGCTGGAGGAGCCTGAATGATGACTGGCGCATACATAATACATGGTGAACTTCGGTGCAAGGGTTGTGCCAAGATAATGCGGTTGCATATGCCGACCCCTCACGACTGTAACTGCAAGCACTCGACTTTCACCGATTGTCCGCTCAACGTCCTGCTGGCGGCGGATGAGCAAGAGGAGTATGATGACAGAAGGTGTAAAAATTAACGCCGATTTGGACGGAGTGATTGAGGACGATGCTGAGTACCGCTGTCCCAACTGCCTCGGTAATCAGATGGTGCTTTGGGCGTATGGGGGGAACACTTGCGCAGGGTGCGGAAAGGACTGGAAGCCGTTGCGTATACCAAGAGGAGCGATGGCTGTTGCTGTCGAAAGCGAAGAAAATTAACGGCGAAAAAAACAGAGTTTATTTATGCAGAAAATGCGGCAGGCCGTCAGTGGATGATGACTGGGAGTTCCTTGGCAGGTACGCCTGTCGCCATTGTCATTATCAAGGCGGCAACATCGCCACGAACGCAAGATGCAGATGGGCAGACGAAGAAGGATGGGTGCCAACCGGCGTTCTTGCAGTCGTTGCAGAAAACGAAGAAAATTATCGTAGATAAGATGTTAGAGAAACTGAAGAGATTTTTCGAGATAAAGAAGCCTCCACAGGGGAGCCGGACGTATCACTCTCCCTTCCATCAGGCCGACGGCTGGTGTCGGTATTGTGGACAGCCTATCATTCTGGAGACGTACGGGCTGGCCGGGGGCTGGACGCACATTCACATTGAGGATAATGGCTGGCGTGCGGGTGCGGATTGCCCGGATGGAAAGACAAGGGCGTGCCCGGCCCCGGAGAATTGCTTGGTGGTCAGGCATGAAGTCGAGTTGTGGATACCCGGTAAGCGGGTGGAGCATCCTTTCTTTGAGGTTGCCGCCAACCCCACCATAGACCTTTCCGAGATAGCGAGGTTTGCGGCCAAGAATCAAGGCTATCTGGTGCCAGAGGATGAGAAGTCGGTGGAGACGGTGATTGATACGAGCCGGGGAGGTAACACACTGGTTATGACGGTGGCCGGAGACACACTGCTCCATTATACTGAGGTGGCCGAGGGCTGTCTGGGAATCGGAGATGAGGTACCAGCATGAGAAGGAGAAACCATAGATGCATCTGTCGCAAGTGTGGCAATGTGGTCAAAAAGCGAAACATGCCGCCGGGGATACCGGGGAACCCAAGGTGTAAAAAGTGCGGTGGAAAGTTTGACGGAATCGTAGACTGTCGTGGCGTGCGGACGCTTCCCACTGTTGCAAGGGAGTTTGCCAAGATTGAGGAGCACGATGTGAAGGTAGCGGCAGTCGAGATGAATCTGGATGACTGCCTGAAAGCCTTGGAGTGGAAGGGGGAGCCTGCGGAGATTGTGGACGGCACGCCCATGCTGTGGGGTGCCAAGATAAGCACTGGCCAGTTGTGGATAAGTGCTGAGCGGAGAAGAAAAAGCTGAAGGCGAAGCAAACTCCAAATGGTAAGTGGTGGATTAATAACCCGTGCGTGTGCCCCCAGTGTGGAAAGGAGAGTGTGTATCAGCGCTGGGCTGAGTACAATGAAACGGTTTCGTCACCCTATTGCCCCTGCGGCACCAAGACATGGTGGGACACCGATAAAGAGAAACCGAGAAGCTGGATATGGGTAGATGGTGAGCTGGTGGTTTTTGATGAGGAGTCAGTGTGAGTTGGAATCTTGAAAACTGCTCGCATGGAGATGGAACGAAGGCCCAAGTTCATAGGGAGTGCGAGGACTGTGCCTACTACCATGATTTTCCGAATGGCTCTGTCTGCTGGCACTGCGACAATAACGAAAAGAGTGGTCATACTCACTGGGCACCGCCGGGTTATCTCAGGGTTTGGAGGGAACAGGAGCTTTGAAAAAATGTTGCGATAATTGTCTGTTTAATGCGATACACTTGCCCGGCAGAATATTACGATTCGATACCAACCGGTGTGAGACGTGCTGGGAGTTGAAGCCCGGAAAGAGTGGGTGGGTAGAGGTCGGGTGCCTGTATCTCTGGAAGGAACAGAGCTTTGAAAACAAGTTGCGATAACTGCGCACACTATGAGGCACGAAGAGCTGTCATGCACTGCTACTCGCTGGTCAACGACCGCCAGTGCCGGTGGTGCCCGATGGGGTGCCTGAGAGTGGTCGAGGAGATGAGGGTGTGTTCCGAAAACTAAGAAAATTATTTAAGAAAAAATCACCGCCCCGGCTTCTGTGTAAGCACTGTGGGTATGCGATAGAGCAGGTGGACTGGATTAAGTGGGGGTGGCATCATATTGAACCGCTGGGCTATGGAATGGATACTTGTTGGTTTGGAAAGGCAAGCACGGGGCCAATGGCAGAGCCGTTGCCTGTCGGGTGCTTGTACATATGCGAGGAGACTCCTTCGTGATACAATACCACGCATGCGCCAACTGTTCGTTCAACCATGGGCCGACCGTGATAGGCAATAATGGAAAGCCGATAGAGGTCTGTTACTGGGGCCAGCCGCCGGAGAGATGTCAGACGTGTGAGAGCGCAGAGCCGTACCATACCAAGTGGTGCCCGGAAGGGTCTGTTGCAATAGAGGAGGAAAGAGAATGGGTTCGAATCATGCCTGCTTTGATTGCGCTTACATGATACAGCAGGGGCCGCCGATGACGAACACTATTGGCAAGCCGATAAATTACTGCGGCGTTGGGTTTGTACCGGACGCATGCCGGACATGTGAAAAGGGCGAGCCGTACTGGACTCACTGGTGTCCTGACGGTGCCATGTCAATCTGGAAAGAGGAAAAGCTATGCAGGCTAACTGCGAAAATTGTGACCGTGACTGGAGCGATGAAGCGCCGCTTTCGCCGCCGGACTCAGCCTGTCACGGTTGTATCGTTCGGGTAGGGGCCAGAGTTTCAATGAGTCACTGGGTACCGAAATGGTGCTTGAGGATACATGATGAAAGAAGAATGCGAAGACTGTTATCACTATTCGGGTGACCCGGATGACGTGTGCCTCTTTGAGGTCTTTGCGGTCAAGAGTGATTGCCGGAAGCCTCGTGGTTGTCTCGTGATAGCGAACGAGGAGAGGATTATCTCGATAGGAGACACGACCGTACAGGTAGGTCAGGGCCGAATGACAGTGAGGGAGACCAAGCGTGACGGCGTATGACGCATTGAGAAAGTATCCGGGCGTGCTTGAATGGATGGTTGTAAGTTACAGCATTGACACCAACAAGAAGGGTTATGAAGTCGAGTTGCAGATTGTCGGGCCGCTCGTGGAGGGTGAGCACGATGAGGCGTGTATCAGGGAGGTCGTTCCTTGGGAGGGGGTTTCGAGAGTTCAGGATGTCTCTGAGAACTTCAAGGATGATATGAAGAGGCACCAGCTCAGCTCTTTCGCTCCGATGTGTGCGTGCTTCATAGATGACTGCTTGATTGCGTGGGAGGAAAAGGTTGAAAGACAGTTGTGAAAATTGCAGTCACAGTACATGTGAGTGGCCCGGCCCGTGTGCGAGTTGTCACTCGCTGGATGAATCGAGCACTGCGCACAGACACCACTGGTGCGCTGAAGGATGTATGGGCACGTGGGATGAAATGGCATTGTGGATATATGATGTGACAGGAGACTATGAAGAAGTCCTGCGATAATTGCGCACATCAACGGAACAAGCCAAATGGTCGGTTCTGTTGGAACTGTTACCCCGGCTCCAGTCCAATCAACTGGACGCCCACCGGGTGTCTCTACGTATGGGAGGAGAGGCGAGCATGAGTGATGAGCAGAATTGCAAGAACTGCTACCACAAGCGACTGCTCACCAACACGGTGAGAGGTACGCAGGTCTACGCAGTTTGTTCGAGACATGCGACCGCATCCCATAACTGCTGGGAGCCTGAACATTGTTTGCAAATAGAGAAGGAATATGAGTTGGAATCCGAAAAGCAACAATCAACTGGCATACTGCCCGGTCTGTGGCGTGCCTTACAGCTTTGGCGTAGGCGTGATACAGCAGTGCAAATGCATGCACCATAAAACGATTGGATTGACGAAGCCGCTGACACTGTACGTCTGGGACGAATCCTCCGAGTACTGCAACATCTGCAAGCACTGGGCCAAGTACTATGACAAGGTCTGCAAATACGCCAAGGATGACAGCACCTGCTTCACCCCAACCAATCTCTTGAGGGTGACTGAGGAGGAACCCCTATGAATCGCTGGACAACACGGTGTGGAATCTGCGGAAAGCCGTATCGCCGACTTCAGGACGGTGATATGTGCCAGTGCGGCCCCGGAGATGAGCTTTTGTACCAGAAGTGGAGTCAGTCTCTGACTGAGTGCCCCGATGGTGTCCTCCATACCGTTGATGAGTGTATAATAGAAGAGGAAGATTAGAGTGAAGATTCTGCCTATTTGGATTTGTGCGTGTTGCGGCCAGCCTGTCACAACCATTACACAAGCCAGTAGAGATTGCTGTTTATCATGCGGCAGGCAGGGTATGTGGGCCGGAGGACGGGCTTGGTTTCCTGAAGGCTCGCTGGTCATAGGAGACGAAAGGGTTGAAAATGGATGACATCGTAGACACTGGTGCGGGGAAGGGGCCGGATGCGAGACCCGGAGCACATGGAAAGAAGTGGGATGCGTGTCCGCTCTGGAAGAATCTGAAGAAGCAAAAGAAGGCCAAGAAGAAAAAGAAACGATGACGGTCATAAAGCATAGCGAAACATGGCGCTGTTCCAAGTGTGGTAACAAGAGGCTCCACTGGCTGAGTGTCAAAGAAGCAGGAGAGATGGAAAGGATGGTCTATGATGGTCGGAATATGAATTGTCCGACGTGTGGTTTGCCTCTCATGGAGCCTATAAGCGGCAACAGTATACCAATTGACCCGAGACAACTGGTGGTATGGGATGAAGAAATCTTTGAAAGAGATACTGGCGAGGCCGCTCACGCATGACATTGTGCATTACTGCTCGAAATGCGAACGGCCTTTTCCTCCGAATGCACCGATGCCTCAGCCGGGTGAGAAGCCACGTAGTGTTGCTGAGTGCCCCGAGTGTGGTCATGGTGGTTGCAACATAGGTTGGGTAGGTCGGAACTGTTTGGCGGTAGGTGATGAAAGAGAGGTAAAGTGGCCATCGGATACAGTGTGTGCAGGAAGGATACCCGAGCGACAGGACATCCTTGTGCTCGGCCCTGACACGCCTCGTGGAACGATGAGTGTGAGAAATGAAAGAGGAATACCCACCGGGTGAATGGTTCTGGTTCTGTGTTAACTGCGGCAGACCCTTGAAGAGCGGCACCGGGCCATGCAGGGAGTGCGGCGAGGCTACACAGGACGGAGAGTGGGTTGACCCGAGCGTATTGGTGATTGGAGATGAGCGTGAAGACTAACGGAATATGCAAGAACTGTGGAGGCCCGATAACGTTCTTTGAGAACTTCTGGTATCACAATGACGGCGTGGATGGAACTCTCGTGATGCCCTGTTTTGACGATGGGGATTTAGAAGCCGAACCAGTGCCTGATGGTGCGTTGTTTGTTGATGATGAGGAAGTCGTTGATGGCACGTGTAAGCACTGTGGCGACCCCATACTCAACATTGGTAATAACCATTGGCTTCACCCGCTGGGCGACGGCATGGCCAGAGAAGATTGTTATGAGATGCTGAGTCTAACAAAGGCCGAGCCAGTGGCAGAGGGATACATTCCGGTTGTGGATGAGTTCCCCTATTTCGATAATCCGAAGGACGCCATCATGTGGGAAGAGGACACGAAGGTATTTGAAGCGATAAACAAAGCCAGTGTACCGGATGGTCGCATGGCAATTCGAGAAGAGAAGGGGCCGGGTTAAGTCAGAAAAGTGTCTAAAAAGTTGTACAAAAACAGGGCTTTTTTGACACAAAAAGTACCCTGTTTTTGTAGCGTGTAAAATGAAGACAACAGCAGAAATAGAAATGTATTGGAGGCCTTTGTTTGTCTGTACCAAGTGCGGCATCGTCACAGCTATCGGAGAGGTTCCATTACCCGACACCTTGCCGGACAGAGCGGACGGAATGACGTGCCTTAAGTGCAACAAGGGAAAGATGAGCCTGTGTCCTTATGGCTGTATTCTGGTGACAGAGGAGCGTGCGGCATGATAGGAGAGCGACCATACTACTCCATGTGCATCGGATGCAAGGTTGATGACTCGTATTGCAACAGGCTCAAGGGAGAGGAGGCTCTGGAGAAAGGAAACAAGTGTATGCTCAAGAGCGGCATGCTCGCCACGTATGAAGAGGAGCGCTACGAGAAACACGCTCTCATGCATAGCTCCTTTGAATACGACGGAACTGCTTACGAGATAGACATACACATCCAGCCAGCAGGCAACATGGAAGGTGTCCTCCTGTGTGATGACGAACTGCCCGGTGAGTGCAAGTTCTGCGGAGGGCCTATTGAGACGTTCCATTGGTCACCGGAGATTCACCAGCATTTTATTGAACACGATATAGAGTGGCCGCAGGACTGGCCAGATGACAGGTGCTCACAGTGCAATCTTATGAGCGCCTTCATGGAATGGTGCATGGTGCTTTGCGTGTGGCACGAGGAGGCGGTGTGACTGCACGGTGCAGATTTTGCGGAAGCGATAAGCTGGCAAGGATACCGCTGGAGCCGACGTGTCATGAATGCTTTAACATTTTGATATGGGCAGAGGACAGGTTGCTTCTCGCTGTCTTTGATGAAGACATGGTCGAGTATGGTTACTGCTCCATGTGCTTTAACAGCGGCTGGAGCTATACAGGTCTTTGCCCACACTGCGCCGAGGAGGGACACGGGTGGTACTGGTGGCCAGTAGATGAAGGAGTCCTTCTGATTCAAAATGAGGTTCCGGCATGACTGACTGCGAGCGAATACGAACGTGGGCACAGCGATGTATTATCTGTGGACACGTGCGAATTATTGAGAGTGCCTTTGAGGATGTTGTCTACAAGTATCTCAATTGTTCTGCCTGCGGAGCATCTACTGTGGATTGCCTGAAGCAAATACCGACAGGTGTACTGGCGATAGGAGATGAGTGGGGTTGCCGAAAATGAAGTTCCATTGTCCGAAGTGTTGGTCAGCCGCTTTGAATGAGCATCTTGGTATGAGTGCGCACTGGCGTTGTGAGGAGTGTGGCTTTACGGGGAACAAGTGGCACTTCGGGCCACTTGTCGCACCTCCGGGGTCTGTGCTTATCTACGAGGAAAAACCTGAGCCTGCGCTTACCGGCATCACAATGCTGGAGGAAATAGGAATCGGCGTTATCAACGGCATGGCCATACGTGCGCCCGAGGGCTGTCTGGTGGTACATGAAGAGGAAGTCATATGAGGCAGTTGTATCATTCAATGTTTATGCACGCATCCGGGTTTCGCAAGTGTTCCCTGTGCGGAAGGTGGAAGAAATTGAGTGTTCTCAATAGCCTATTTGCCCGGCTTAGTCCAAGGCCGATATGCTACGAATGCCTCAGTCCCATTGCTCGGATGGCAGGTGATGGATGTCTGGTGGTCTTCAGCGAGTGTATAATAGAGTAATGGATTACATTTATTATTCAAGAGTTGCAGTTGGTCATTCGAAGTGTAACTGGGCAACGTGGGCATGGCTCAAGCATGAACCTGACAAGTACGATGACAGGATACCACCTGAAAATTGGATATGTCCGGTCTGTAACTGTTATGGGGCGCTAATTGAAACAGAGGATGGGGAGGGTGTGCATGTGCCACTGGGTTGCATGTTCATCTATGAGGAGTATGAGGAATGACTGTTGGTGTCCTGTATTGGAGATGCGAAGATTGCGGAGCCTACCGGGTAGCGGGGGTGAATGAGACTGGTATTCTGCCGGATTCATATTGTGAGTGCAATCGAAAACCGTGGTGGCGAAACGTGCAGTTGAGTGACTGCAAGAACCGTGACGGAATGCCGGTACCGGTCTCCATTAAAGAGACAGCGCTTTTGATTTGGCATGAGGAGGCGGCATGATGGAATGGCCCAACACCATAGCTCGCTGTAATGGATGTGGTGGTTTGTTTTTTCTCAAGGGAGACATGAGAAGAAAGCCATGCCCTCTCTGCGGATTTACGGCATGGGATTATCAGAGCTGTGTCTGGGTTCGAGTTGGTCACACCACTAACGGAACGCTGTTGATGTGGCAGGAGGAGGCGGCATGAGAGTTTACGATGTGTCTCCAGTACGGTGTGTTAGCTGTCGCCCGGTTGACGATACGTGGCCCAGCTTCGAGGTGGCTTTTCGAATGCATGCGAAGTTCTCCGGCAGGAGGGACTATTACAGCATGGCTCCAGTTCCACTAGGCTGTGCGCAGTGTCCGGTATGTGGAGCGTTTGCGAGCTACACGAATTACGCAGGCGAGACAGTCACGCATGAAGTTCCTGATGGGTCTCTTTTCATTTTTCAGGAGATAGCGGCATGAGTAACATCTGGGTATCACCTTGTTACTTTTGTGCACGGCTGGAAGAAAGATGTGCATTGCTTCATGGCATCGAAAAACTTGCGGCCAGACAGGAGCGTTGTGATGACTGGTGTCCAGAAGGAACGCTGAGGGTAAAGGAAGAGAAGCAGATATGACAGACTACATGGAGCGTAAACGGTTAATGTTTCGGAAGTCCGCAGAGCGAGCAAGGAAGAAGCGGCAGGCGGAAAGAGATGGTTACTTTGTGGTGAGATATGAAAAACCCGTTAGACAGACTGAAGGAGAAAAGGACATGTGCCTACTGCGGGTCTGACCGGGGCTGGCGGTGGATTTGGAGTGACCGCATTCACCATAGCGGCCCACCAGTATGTCCGTGTGCTCCGATGGCCACAGGTGTTGACCACAGGCGACGTTGGAAGCCGGAGGAGGGAGACCTTGTAATATGGCACGAAGCTCCAGCGTAACGAAGAAGGGCTTCGCCATGATGTGCCCGAATTGTCATGCCGAGTGGAGTGCTCGGTACATCAGGAGTGTGGATGGCCAAGATGTTGCAGAATGCGAGAAGTGCAAGTATAGCACATGGCGAAAAGATTTTGTGGTTCGAGAAGGCCCAGATGGAACGATGAGTGTCTGGTTAGAGGAAGTTTATGAGATGCTTTAGAACACCTGTAATATGTGCCGTAGAGTGTTGCGAGTGCGGCAAGATTTGGCTGGAGTATGACGGCCACGCAGTTGAACGCTGTCCGTCCTGCAACCAGATTAACTTCCCCGGCGATGCTATCGTCAATAGTGAAAACTGCCCCGATGTAACGAGGCTTGGTGACCCGCACTTGCTCGTTGTGTGGCATGAGAAAGAGGACTGGGAGATAACCGACCCATTCTGCAAGACCTGTGTTGGCTGTGATGGTGGTGGAGACAAGCACTGCGGCATGTATCATCCACGTAATACCAAGACGCTTTTCACGGTTGATGTTCAGCCACCGACACCATGTCCAGAGTGTTGTAACTTTCTCTGTAGAGATGACAGCTCGGTGTCAATTACAAAATGCAAAGGCTTCATATCGAAAGGACTGCTTGCGTGCTGGGATGAACAGCTACATTAAGATAGTCGTGAAGTGCCGAGAGTGTGAAAGAGAACATGTGGCCCGGCAAGTTGACAAACCTCATCACGGCGGCGTTTACATAGAAGGCAGTTTGCAATGTCCACATTGCAGAAGCTGGTGGGTGGAGGAGGTTAATGGAGGGGGCCGAGTTGTTATACCGGACGGCTATCCATTTTTCTATTCGGAGATTCCGGCATGAAAGATGTGCGTGTGTTTTCAAACAGATACCATTGCAGGGTGTGTGCCCAGTTCGTATGGAGGTGCAGATGCAGAGATGAGGGACTTATCGAGAGTAATACTCGGCACCTTGTTATCTGTCCACCCGGCTGTCTCATGGTGGCTCAGGAGGCTTCAGAGTGAAAGAAAAGTTCTGCTCCTTGGTCACTTCAGGTATAGAATAGATAGGGGAATTATATGGAACAGATTGAAGGATTGAATCACTGGAGCGCCGGGGATTTCAAGAAATGCCCGGATTGCGGTTGTGAGGAGTTTTATGAAGGGCCAAGTGGTGGCGGCTCTCAGAATGTGAAGTGTGCCGGTAACGGCTGTGAGAGCTGGTTCAATATCATGGGGCCTTTCGGTGTTGATAGGATAAGATGGGAACCGCCAGCAGATTGCCTGCTGGTGTGGAATGAGGAAAAGGAAAATGGCAACAGGAAAACCGATATACGTGGTACTCGACTCGGATGGACAGCCCGTTGCGGCAACGCCGTTCGTGGAGTCTGCACAAAACTTCGTGGCGTCGGATAAGAGCGCAACCTTTGTGAAGGTACCAAGGCTGACTGCGCACTCGGCTGTCTCGTTGGAGAAAAGAGAGAGCGTCATCACGGAGCGCATTGTGGACATGGCTATATCGGCCAAGCTTCAGGGAACGTCCTTGAGTAAGTTCGCCAAGGCCCGAGGTGTCAGGTATGAAGAGCTGAGAGACCGGGTCAATGCAAAGTGGGGTTACTCGAAGCCGTGGCCGACTGGCAAGCCCGGCAAGAAAGCAAATGGTGGTAGCCCCACGAAGTGGACAAACCACAGGGCCATCTTTGAGGCTAAGCCGAGAGATGATTGACTGGAATGTGTTCTGGCGTGAGGTTGTACGAAATTCAATACCGGATATTATCATAATATGGGCCGGGCTGACGGCGTGCCGCTGGTACTGGGGGCGTGAGAGCGAGATACGAGAGTGGCATAAGGCGTTGTTGAATTGTCCTGACGGGTGTTTGTGCATAGGAGTGGAGAGAAGAAGGTAAGGAACTATGCCGTGGTGTGCCCGGCTTGCTTCTACATTGATGTGGTAGACATGGCCCGGTATAAGTCACGGATATGTCCGAGCTGTCGCCGGAAGCGGCTTGTACACTTTATGCAGACGGAGGATGACTGCATCTTAAGGATAGGAGATGAGCAGTGCGATTCTTGAGGTGGCTGACGTATTGGCCCCGTAGGATTCTGGCCAAGTGGCAGGGCTGTTTGGTTACCACTGACCCTTGGGACATTGATGAGATAATTGCCAATACCAAACGCAGAGACATAAGATGGCAGATGTACGAGGACGGCTACATCGTTATTCGAGATGAGCATACGCCGGAGCAGGACTGGCACGAAAAGATTGAGGAGTTGTTCAGGGATAAATGGTAATGGAAATTCAGATTCAAGACCATGAGCGGTACATATGCGTACATTGCGGCATGCGTGTTATGGGTCGAAAGAGATTTGGAGAGTGGTGTCACATCGCCACGGATGAGAATGGGACGGACTGGCCGCCGTTGTGTCCCACAGGAATAAGTCGGGCGAGGCCGATGCCCGACCAGTGTCTGAGAACATGGGAGGAACATGAGTGCAGTCCCCAGCCTTAGAGGAGCACCGATTGCATTTTCAGGGGGAGGTGTACCGCTTCCACCCAACATGAACATCATCTCGGAGTGTTCGACTTGTCACCAGATACGAGTTCGGGCTACGGATGAGACGGAATCAGCATGGGCAGTGGATTATCAGTGTTCGTGCGATGGCCTGTGGGCCGCATTGGGTTTTGCACCAAAGTATGCGCTGGTGGTGAGATGCGAAGAAAAAGAAAAAAAGGAGGAAAGAAGCGCCGTCGGAAATCCGTCATAGATGATATGGAACTTTATCGCTGTGACGGATGTGATAGCTTTGACTGTGCCCATCTACACCTGCCTTCGGTCTTGAGGAGGTCTATCCGGGGGTGTCCGTGGTGTGGGAGCCACTGCATTGAACGTGCGGCCACGTATCAGGGCCGGTGCAGGGACTGTGGTATGACCTCGACAATGAGGGCGTTCGTGGTGCCGTACCCTGAATACACACTGCCTGTCTTTCTGGAAAGGGAAGAGGGTGACAAAACTTGAGAAAATAATCGCTGAAATTGACGAACACGTTATGGGGTGTGGCGGTCAGATTTTGGCGGCTGACAGTAGAACGGAGAGGTTTCTCGGGTGGTGTTGCTTGGAGTGTGGCGAGAGGTGGAAGCTACCAATTGATGACTTTAAGAAGATAGGCAGATTTCCAGAATGGGTTTACGAGCATGCTCAGCAGGCCCCCGACCATCCGGGTCGTGTTATACGAGACCGCATCGAGCTGGACAAGGCGTTGAGCCGGGCTGGAGTTGTAAGAATGTGGAAGGAAGAGCCATGCTCCTGAGTCAGATGACAGGCAGAATCAAGAGACCTCGTTGGTTGTCCAGTGAGGAATACGCCAAGATTGGCCTGTCTGGGGGAGCCGTGTCAATTTCGCAGGCCGTCATGGTGTGCAAGGATTGCGAGTATCAATGGAGACAGTGCGAGGTTAATACAGGGTATGGCAGTATATCTTCTGAGTGTCCTCGGTGCGGAGGCAAGTGTGCGCCGGGTAGTGAGATTATACATACGTGGGCACCTGTGGATACGCTAATCGTG
>Ga0180438_10002859_pt1 | contig 27161 bp, 26 predicted proteins | sample SS_ome_12_FD_132455 | JGI IMG/M metagenome (GOLD analysis project Ga0180438, IMG submission 132455) | Hypersaline lake sediment archaeal communities from the Salton Sea, California, USA - SS_3_D_2 metaG | ecosystem: Environmental > Aquatic > Non-marine Saline and Alkaline > Hypersaline >... | reverse complement strand
GATTTAGTCGATCTTTTCCATCTTTTTCATCGCAGATATCTTCAGATATCTGCTCAAAAAAATCTGAAAAATCTCGTCTAAATCTGTCGCGCTAAATCAAAGATTTGGTAGCAAACACGGGTACAATGAAAAAGTTTATGAAGAAGACAGCTCTTTTTTTCGTGCAAAGAGGCTGAGGACATGATCGATTCTTCGGATCGATTTAGCAGCAAGGGGCGTCGTAAGCGCCCAAGCAAGGGAGAGGATTGCGATGGTGCCGCTTCCGACAATCACGTCTGAAAACCAGTGAGCGCCAACAACGAGGCGGGGAAGACAAAGGAGCCCTGCATAGAGAAGAGCGCATAAGCCAAGCCTGCCACGAACAAAGTAAGCATAGGCTGAGGCGAAGAGCAGAGCGGTCGTAGCGTGGTCTCCGGGGAAACTCTTGCTCGACTCAACTTTGACGCTGAAGCTAGAAATGTAATCAGACAAGAAAACAGGAGCATCGAGGATCAGCGTAGGGCTTTGTCTTCTCAGGCGAAGGAGATCGCGACAAAGGACCCGGTTGATGAGGAGAATGGTCATTGCTGTTAAGAGAGCGCAGAAGATGAGTTGAGCGGATCGTTTGCGGCGCTTATCTTTGGGGGCTTTAAAGACGGCTGCAATACAAAGGCCTAATAGGCAGAGGTCTTCTAGCCAGTCGGCAAGTCGGTGGTTGGCAGCAGCCCAAAAGAGGCGTGCATTGGGATGGTTTGCAAGAGGCGCATTCAGAAAACGAAAGACGCCGATGTCGATCTGATTCCAAAGGCCGTAGGGGGAGAAGAGGCTGAGGAGTAGTAGAGAGGCAAAAATGTGCCAAAAGACGAGCCGTTTAAAGGCCCAGGTTGAGTTTACATTCATCGCGCTTTTACAAAGTTCCAAGTAGAGAGTCCAAAAAGGATGGCAAAGGGAGCCAAGATCGCAATATAAGGTGGGATCGTTTCGTTCTCACCAAGAATCACCATTGCGTCGAGTAGAGCCACAAAAGCAACGAGCCCAAATAGGGAGATGCCATAGATTGGGAGTTGGTGAAGATTGCGCGTATGGACAAAACAGAACGGTGCAACGGCAATGATCACTAGTAGGGAGAGTAGAGGGATGGAGCATTTGAAGAGGATGTGGCTGAGCACTTCGCTTTTCTCATAGGTGGAAAGAAGAGGGTCTGACTTAAAAAGAGTATAGAGCTCGCTGATCGAGCGGTTTTCAAAAGGAATACCTCTACGTGGCAGATCTTCTTTCCATTGCAGATCGCTGAGGACAAGACTGGAAAAAGATTGGGTCTTTTCGAAAACTCCATCCGCGTTTCTTTTAAGGTGGTCGATCCAACTTCCTCTTGGGTTGTCTGGATCGGCTTTGAGATATTTCATCCGCCAAAGGTCACCGGAGTTTTTAATCCAGATCACATCAAAGAAAGCTTCTTTCGCTGCATCGTAATACTGGTAGACCAGCTTAGAGTGATCTTCCAGTTGCATTACATGCAGAGGGTCTGTTCGTTTCCCCCTGTAAGAGCGGCGCAAGTGGGCATCATAGAATTTATCGATGGAGTTGAGAGAATAAGGCGTGACAAACTCCATGATCGCAAGGTTGGCTAAAGTGCAAAAAACGCCCACAAAAAAGAGGGGGCGAAGGAGTGTTTTTGCTTTTATTCCAGCAGATTGGAAGGCTACGAGTTCTTTTTGAGTATTTAGCCTACACAGCACTTTAATGGTCCCAACCAAAAGGGCGAGAGGAAGGAGAATGTCGGCCCGTTTGACAAACTGGAAAAGGTAATAGAGGAGAATTTTTGTAATGGGCACCGAAGACTGTTGGACGAAGTCTTGCATGTGGGTGGAAAAATCGAGCACTACATATAGAAAAAAGAAGCTAAAGAGGAAAAAAGAACATGTTTTAATGAATTCAAGTAGCATGTAGCGGTGCCAGATTTTTGTGACCATTATCCCTCCCATCCTTGTGCAATCTGTCTAAAATTGCGAAGGCAAAAGAAGGCAATGATAAAATGAGGCAGAAGATAGCAAATCGAAGATGCTTCCCAGCTGTGCTTCAGCGATTTCGCTGAAATAAAGCAGATCAGATAAAGAGTTGCAAGGGAAGTGGCCCACACGATATTTTTCCATTTCCGCTCTCTAGAAATCTCCATTCCAAAGGCAATCCCAATGAGAGTAAAGGTGAAGGCGGCTAGGCCCAGTGAGATGCGACGGGCGATCTCTTGCCATGCTCGGCTATCCACTTTCGCTCCAGTTCCTTGCTCGCTTTTTTTCTTCGCTTGGAGCATGCGGAAACAGAGGTAGTCATAGCCGAGGTTCCAGTCACTACCTTTTAAATATTGCGAGAGGAGGTTTGCATCGGTTTGCATCTCTGCCTGGTTTTCAATGACCAGATGGTCAAAACACTCTCCTTTTTTTGGATCAATGCTCGAAATGAACGTGACATCGCTCCCCATCAATTTATTGTTATGAAGAGAAATTTTCTTTGCGAGCATAAGACCCAGTCGCTGGTTCGAAACGCTTCGGAGAGTGAAGATCACATCCTCTGCATATTGCGCCGATTTAAGCACTTTCATATCGACATACGTATTTTTCAACTTGATGAGCGTCTGCTTTTGGAGGAGGCAGAGCGGGTTAATGGCGGTCATTTGGTAGGCAAGCCCTTTGGACAGGGCGCGGCACTTTGGAGAAATCTCAGAGACGAGGGTGAAATTCAAAGCAGCGATCAGACATCCACAGGCGATCAGAGGAAAAGCTATAGGCAGGATCCCAAGGCCTGCGCAGCGCAAGGCTGTCAATTCGTGGGAGTGGCTTAGCTGCCTAAAAAGAAGAATGGCCGCGATCAGGCATGAGATGGGGATGGCAAGCGGGAGGATAAAGGGGATCTGGTAGGTGATGAACAGAAAAACATGAGAAAGAGAAGCGCCTGTTGCTGCAAAACGGGCAATATCTTGAAATCGGGTGACCAGGAGGACAGAGATAAACCCTGCAACACAAAAAGAAAAGACTTGAAGGTACTTGCGCAACAAATAGCGCCACAGTAGGGGCATAAAGTTCCTCTTCAGAGTCATTTATTCTATGAGATTACCCTCTTAATTCACAAGAAACTTAAATTTCTGTAACCTTAATCAGATGAAAAACGATCTTGTTGAAGACACAGTCTCTTCTTTTTTAGCCCTACGCTCCCCTTTAAAAAAACCTCTTCTTCTGGGATTTTCTGGTGGAGTTGACTCTCTTTCGCTAGCCCATGCCCTTTTTCTGAAGGGAATCGAGGTGCACTTGGCTCATTTTGATCATAGATGGCGAAAAGAGAGTCGGGATGAGGTAAAGCAGCTAGAAAAGTGGGCTAAAGAGCGGAAACTTATTTTTTTGACAGAGTCGAGTAGTCAGCCAAAAGCGGATGAGATGTGGGCAAGAGAAGAGCGCTACGCCTTTTTTAGTGAGCTATTTTCAAGTCGTGGCTATGAGGCTCTAGTTTTAGCTCACCAACTGGATGACCAGGCAGAAACAGTGCTGAAAAGAATTTTTGAGGGGGCTCACTTACAAAACTTAAAAGGGATGGAGCCTGTTAGCAAAAGAGGGGAGATGCCCCTATGGCGCCCTTTCCTTTCTCTATCTAAAAAGACGATTAGAGCTTTTGCCGATAAAAATAAGCTCGAACCCCTTGAAGATCGAACGAATTTTGACGAAAAATACATGCGGGCTCGGATGAGACAGACAATTGTCCGAGAAATTTCTCGCCATTTTGGCAAAGAAGTAGCTCCCCCCTTATACAGGCTGGGCCAAGAGGCTAGGGAGCTGGATGGGTACTTGGAAAGAGCGACTCAGAAATTTTTTAAGACTCCAAACCAGAGTCGGGTTCAAGGACCCTTTGGAGTGATGTGGGACTTTAATCCCTTTTTCCCGTTAGAAACAGTCGAGCTTCGGTATCTTCTTCATGCTTTTTTCAAAGAAAAGGGAAAGGGGGCCACTCGAGCTGCGCTCGATGCAATCATCGAAAATCTCAAGCTAAAAAAGCCCAATCAGAGGATTCAAGTGGCTAAGAGTGAGGTGATCATCGATCGGGGAATTCTTTTTTACCTAGAAAGGCCACTTCCGATCTTTCATGGGGAAATGTCTCTGAAGACACAGACAATTACGACACAGGATTGGCTGTGGACCATTCAAGTGGAGGGGGGAGAAGAGGCTTTTAGTTCGCCAAATTGGAGGGATTGGTGGAAAGGAAAAATTTCCCTTTCCTCCTCATCTTTAGATTGGAAAGGCCAATCTAAAATTCCGGCTTTTTTTCGGCCTAGCTTACCCTTATTTATCCAAAAAGACGGAGTCGAAATCTCCCCATCCCCAATTTTGGTGTCGATTTCAGTTAAACCTCGAGCATAAAACAGCAAATATGTTAAAGTTGATTTTCCTACCTAAGTGTGTGAAGGTAAACAGTCTCATGTATAAGATGCCTCATTTATTGTGGTTGGTGAGTATTGTTTTATCCTTTTAAAAACTCGGCGTTTGTGTTATAAAAAGGAATTATGGGCGAAGATAATAAAAAACCAAAACGTGGCTTTCCTGGAGGATTTCTCATTTTCCTCTTGGCGGGGATTCTAATCTTTTACTCAGTTCAGAGCATGAACCGAGAGAAAATGGGCAAAGTCTCATTTAGCCACCAAGTAGAGCACTTAGTCAATTTAGACCTTGTACAAAAGGACGAGAGTAAAAAAATTGCTCTGAATGACAACCTTGTCACTTTTAGCGGAAAATTTCGGGACTCAACTTCTGATGAGTCGAAAGCACGCTACCGCTACCTCGAGCTTTTGAATGGAAGCCATCAACTCAAGATAGAGCAAGCCGCTCTCGTAACTGAGCTATCTCAATACAAGAAAGACGTAATCCGCTCGGCTGACTGGTTTTTGAACTTAACCGGAATCAACATCCCTTCTCGCGGATATGTTGTCGTAGGTTCTTCTTATGATGTACCGGGCGCTGATAACTCTGTTGTTATCCACTCAGTCTCAGATCGACACATTGTCTCCCTTAGTGAATTGAATAGGCAATTTCGATCTGTTGGGAATGATTCTCAGAAGCTCAATGAATTTGGTCAGAATTTGCAAGTGCTCGTTCGCGGTTTCCGCTCGCCGAATCTAGGGATTGGCAACGAGGCCATGAAGCAGCAGCTCAAAGATATGGAAACCCAGCTGATCCGCGCTCGCGAATTTAGCCCTGCAGATCGAGTCGAAGAATATGCGCTCGCTCTTAACCAGTTGCAAGCGATCGCGACCGAGCTGGGCCAAATGGAAGATCAGATCCGGCTGACGCAGCTGCGCTCTGTTCGCACCTACCAGCAAGACCTTACCCGCTATAGCGCAATCAATGAACAGCTTTCCACAGCGACTGCTCAACTAGACAAAGCCCGCCAACAAGTTGCTGGAGTGATTTGGTATTTCAATAACAAAGAACTCTCGACAAGACAGCTGGAGCGGGAAGATCCCGAAGCTTTTAACCAGTGGTTTGCTGGTGCTAAACATGAGTGGGATAGCTACGCTGCCAATCAGGGAGCCGTTTTCAAAGCTCCTGACCAGCCTCGCAACACCGTCCTGGAAAGAACCTTTAAAAGCGAGCAGCCCGCGCCCAACTACCTAAGCTACCTCTTCACCATTTTACCGGTGCTTCTCGTCGTCTTCCTCCTCTATTTCGTCTTCTCAAAACAGATGAAAGGAATGGGAGGAGCTGGAGCCATGAACTTTGGAAAGTCTCCTGCAAAACTTCTCTCAAAGGACCGAAACAAGGTCACCTTTAAAGACGTAGCTGGATGCGAAGAGGCAAAAGAAGAGCTTCACGAGATCGTTGACTTTTTGAAAGATCCGGCTAAGTTCACTGCCCTTGGAGCACAAATCCCTAAAGGAGTCCTCTGTGTGGGAGCTCCTGGAACAGGAAAAACACTCATTGCGAAAGCAGTTGCAGGAGAGGCCGATCGACCTTTCTTCTCCATCTCAGGTTCAGACTTTGTAGAAATGTTTGTTGGAGTGGGAGCCAGCCGAATCCGCGACCTCTTTGAGCAGGCGCGTAAGCAAGCCCCTTGTATCATCTTCATCGATGAGATCGACGCTGTAGGACGCCACCGAGGTGGAGGTATTGGCGGAGGACATGACGAGAGAGAGCAGACACTCAACCAGCTCCTCGTAGAGATGGATGGATTTGATACGAGCGAAGGAGTGATCCTCATCGCTGCGACCAACCGTCCCGATGTCCTGGATAAAGCCCTGCTTCGTCCAGGCCGCTTTGACAGACGCATCATGATCGACCTTCCTGATATCAAAGGCCGCCACGAAATCCTCAAAGTCCATGCTCGCAAAATTAAGCTTGATAGCTCTGTCGATCTAATGGGTATTGCTCGCAATACACCGGGTGCCTCAGGTGCTGACCTTAAGAACATCCTCAATGAAGCAGCTCTTCTTGCTGCTAGACGTGGCCGAACAGCCGTGACTGAGCCCGATGCCGTTGAAGCCTGCGATAAGGTGCGCTACGGTAAAGAAAGACGCTCTTTAGAAGTAGACCAGCAAGAGAAAAAGACGACCGCTTTCCACGAGTCAGGGCACGCCATTGTAGGACTCGTCGTCGAGCATGGAGATCCTGTTGATAAGGTGACCATCATCCCTCGAGGGTTATCCCTTGGAGCGACCCACTTCATGCCGAAGAAAAATCGCCTAAGCTACTGGAAGAAAGAAGTGCTTGACAAGCTCGCCGTGCTTATGGGTGGACGTGTTGCCGAAGAGATTTTTGTTGGAGACGTCTCTAGCGGCGCTCAGATGGACTTTTCCCAAGCTACTAGCCTTGTGCGAAGCATGGTGTGTGAATGGGGGATGACCGACGCTCTTGGCCCAGTGGCATACGATGAGCGCAGCGAATCTGGCCAATACCTTGGAGTGGCTAGTCATCAAGAGAAAACCTACTCTGAGACGACAGCAAACCAGATCGATAAGGAGATCCGCAGGATCCTCGAAGCTGCCCATCAAAGAGCGAAAGACATTCTCGAAGAGAACCACGATAAAGTGGTCCTCATGACCGACATGCTGATGGAATTTGAGACACTTGATCGCCAGGACGTGCTTGAGATCATGGAAGGGAAGTGGGACACAGACAAGAAGCGCGAGCGTTTGAAGGATGAGACAGAGAGGCTCAAAAGGCAAGCTCCTCCGCCACCTCCGCCAGCGCCTATTTCCGATTCAGACCCGAACCTGGACCTTCCAGACCCAAGTCCTCAAGGGACCTAGTTAATTAGCTCCTGATAGTCATATCAACTTCGCTAGTCTTAGTTTTCAAAAGCTCTGCTGCTGATCTTTTGAACTAGCTAAATGTATCTTATGTGGCCTCCCTTCTCTTTCTCAAAGTAATTCTATCCATCCTGACGAGGGCCCAAATTGCGCTCGTATTCATAAAATTTGTATGGATAAATATAGAAAACTAAATAATAACGAATGTCCAGATTCTAAAACAAAGTTAGCCCCTTTGTCCCTGACCAGGTGTCAAAAGGTTTCGGATTTAGTGGGACAGCTGCGCCAGATCGGGAAAAATGGTGCTCTCTTTACAGCCAGTACTCTATTTTTCTCGTACACAGCGAGAGTGGCTTTATACAAGATGTCCCTTGATCTTATGATTGGTTCTTTCCATTGGTGTCGGCCGGAGGAGCGTACTATTCAGTCCTTGAAATGGTTCATGGGTGCTAGAACGTATTTTACATTTTAACAAAAAACAATTGGCGTGAGGAATAAATACGGGCTAAGTTTACAGCAGCCGAAGCATTTTTTCCTCATAGGCAAATGAGACAACTTGTCCGTTTTCAATGCGAGGCAGATTTTCGCAGTGTGTGAGATAGACGATGAGGGTGCGGATGACGCCTCCGTGGGTGATAATAAGAACATCTTCTTCGAGGTGTTTTTCGGCAATTTCCTCTAGCAGGGGAAGGGCTCTTTCGACGACTTCAATCCAAGCTTCTTCATCGGGGATGATTTTGAAATGGAGCTGCTCTAGATATGTGAGCTGTTTTCTTTTTTCTATTTGACTTGCAAACTGTTCATGGACCTCAGAGTAGGTCTTGCCTTCTAATGATCCAAAGGAACCTTCTCTTAAGTCATCAAAAAAATGGATCGGGTGATCCCCTCCAGCAATGATTTCAGCGGTCTCTTTTGCGCGGAGCATGGGGGATGAATAAACGCCAGCAAACGTCTTATCTGCTAGCGCCTTTTTTACATCTAAAGCTTGTAATTTCCCCCTTTGGTTAAGGGGGATGTCCTGACTTCCTTGGTAGCGCTTTTGCGCATTCCAGTCGGTCTCTCCATGTCTGATGAGATGGAGCCTAGCCATTGCTTACCCTTTGACAGGTGCTGGAAGGAGCGCTTTGTGGCTAAGGCGGATTTTGCCTCGGTCATCGATGTTAAGCACTTTCACTTCGAGCTCTTGGCCTTCCTTGAAGTTGGATTTTTGGATATCTTCAATCCTTTCGTGAGAAAGCTCAGAGATATGGCACAGTCCTTCAATGCTGTAGATCGCAACGAAGACCCCAAATGGTACGATCGAGACGATTTTCCCTTTATAGGTCTTCCCAACCTCTACTTCAGCAGTGAGGTCTTCAATCATCTTTTTCGCGATCTCCATTGACTCGTGGCTGGTCGCTGTCAAGCTGACAAGACCATTGTCATCGATGTCGACTTCAGCGCCGCTCTCTTCCACAATCGCACGGATTTGCTTTCCTCCAGGTCCAATGATGGAACCAATTTTGCTTGGTTTTACCTGGATGGTTGCAATGCGTGGAGCATGAGGAGAAAGGTGCTCGTTTGACTTAGGACACGCTTCGATCATCTTCTTCAGGATGTGCACGCGGCCATCTTTTGCTTGGCCAAGAGCAACGCGCATGATCTCTTTGGTGATCCCTTCGATCTTGATGTCGAGTTGGAATGCGGTGATTCCTCGCTCGTCTCCTGTGATCTTGAAGTCCATATCTCCAAGTGCATCTTCTGCTCCGAGGATATCGGAGAGGATCGCATATTTTTCTCCTTCGAGAATAAGGCCCATCGCAATCCCTGCGATTGGATGCTTGATTGGAACTCCTGCATTCATCAGAGCAAGGCATCCACCACAGACAGACGCCATTGAAGAGGAGCCGTTACATTCAGTGATGTTTGACTCGAGTCGGATGACATAAGGGAACACGTCTTGGGCTGGTAGTGTTGCAGTGAGTGCTCTTTCTGCAAGCTTTCCGTGACCAATCTCTCTTCTTCCTGGAGGACCAAAGCGTCCGACTTCTCCTACAGAGAAGGGGGGGAAGAAGTATTGGAGATAGAACCTTTGTCCACCTTGTCCATCGAGGCTCTCATAGCGTTGTGCCATCGTTTCTCCACCGAGGGTTGCAACGGCAAGAGATTGGGTTTCTCCACGAGTGAAGACGGCGCTTCCGTGCGCTCTTGGCAAGAAGTCTGTTTCAACGGTAATGGGGCGGATTTCATCGGGCTTTCGTCCATCCACGCGGAGGTTCTCAGAAAGAACCATATTTCTTAGAATTGCAGCTTGGACTTTTTTGAAGGCAGCGAGTACGTCATTTCTAGGGTGAAGTTCTTCTCCTTCTTCGGGGCAGAATTTGGCTAAGAGGACACTTTTTACCTCGCTTACTTTCTCTTCTCTCTCGTGCTTCCCTACGGTGCGAAGGGCTGTTTCAAGATCTGAGCTAGTGAAAGCTTCAACTTCTTTGTAGAGCTCTTCAGAGGGCAAACGTAAGTGCTCTCTGTTCTTGGACTTGCCAATGACATCCTGCCACTCTCTAAGAGCTCGGCAAATCAGCTTGATTGCCTCATGTCCTTCGTTGATTGCCTCAAGTACTTGATCCTCAGTAAGGAAGTCTGCAAATCCTTCAATCATAAGGATCGCGTCTTCTGTTCCTGCAATCAGGAGGTCGAGGCGAGATTTTTCCATCTGCTCGATGGATGGGTTCACGATAAACTGGTCATCGATCATTCCGACCTGGACAGCACCGATAGGCTTCAATAGGGGGATATCAGAGATGACAAGAGCAGCAGATGCCGCGCAAACAGCCATAGCCTCAGTAGGATAGACTCCGTCATAGGATAGGACGTAGGATAAGACCTGGAGATCATGGAAATAACCCTTTTCGATCATTGGCCGAATGGGGCGGTCGATGAGGCGAGAGGTTAAAATTTCTTTTTGAGAAGGTCGTCCTTCTCGTTTGAGGTAGCCACCTAGGGTTTTTCCTGCAGAGGAAAATTTTTCTTGATAGTCAACCCTAAGAGGGAGGAAATCGACATCTGTCAGGGGGTCTTTCGACGCGCAAGCAGTTGCCATAAGGAGGGTATCCCCGCAGCGGAGGATGATCGAACCATTGGCTTGGCGAGCAATCTGCCCTGTTTCAAAAGTGAGTTCCCGGCCGCCAATTGAGACGGAAGTAGAGTGCTTTTTCATAAGCTATATAAACTCCTAATATGTTCAAAAATAAGTTATCGACGGGCAAACTGTCCAATTGTACTGAGGATCAGAGCTCCTCAAAACAAGTGGGCATTCTACCTGCCGAAAAACAGAGTATCATTTTTAGGGACTGTTTGCAAAGCAAAAGACGGGCAGTTGCCCGTCTTTTATTAAGTTTGTATTAAGAGAAAATGAAGATTTACTTTCGTAAATTCAATCTTGTGATCAAATTTTGGTACCGCTTTGTGTCGGTAGAGTTTAGGTAATCTAAGAGCTTACGCCTTTGTCCTACCAACTTCAAAAGAGCGAGTCGAGAACCATGGTCTTTTGGGGCCAATTTTAAATGTTCTGTTAACTCGGCAATGCGTTCTGTCAGAATAGCAATCTGAACGTCTGCTGAGCCTGTGTCTTTTTCATGTAGTTGAAACTTTTTAGTGATTTCTTCTTTTGTGCCTTTATCAAGTGACATTAAAGATCTCCTTCTAGAAAATGAATTGTTCTTTGCAACTAAACAATATTATAAACAAACGATAATTTAGCTTCAACAGAAATTGTAGGTTCTATTGCTAAGTGCAAGTCTCTATGCTAACATCGAAAGTCATTTTATTCAACCCGTGATTATGTCTTCATCTGACAAAGATTTTATGAGAGAGGCTCTTTTAGAAGCGAAAAAAGCAGCTTCAAAAAGAGAGGTTCCTGTGGGAGCTGTTCTTGTTTACGAGAATAAGATCATTGCTCGCGCGCACAATTTGGTCGAAAAAAACAAGGATGCTTCTGCACATGCAGAGCTTCTTTGTATGAAAAAAGGTGCACTTGTTTTAGGGAATTGGCGCCTTTTAAACACAACTTTGTATTGCACTTTGGAACCTTGCGCTATGTGTGCTGGGGGGATGCTCTTGTCCCGCATAGGCCGTCTTGTTTACGGAGCCCGCGATTTGCGTCATGGAGCCGATGGCAGTGTGTTCGCTGTGCTTACAAGAGAGCATCCGATCCACTCCTTCTCCGTTGAAAGGGGTGTGTGCGGCGATGAGGCAAAAGAATTATTACAAACGTTTTTTCAAAGACGGAGAAAAGAAAAAGATGAGCTGTGCACTAAAAATTCTTGAGGAGATGATTGTCTCGCAGGAAGAGAAAGTATATTCTATGGGGGGCAAGATAATTCCTCAATTGACAAGGGATGATTTACTTCAACCCAATGATTTCCCTGAACTCGAAAATCACCCGCTCTTTCGGTACGAGGAGGGGGTGCTGGAGGGAATGCGCTCTGCGCTGATGGCTTTAAGAGCAGAAGAATCTTGTGGATAATTCCTATTTCCCTCTATAATACGTTGACTGTGAATAGTGAATCTTTGGAGCTATAGTATGAAAAAAGAAGGCCATCCTGACTATCAAGAAGTTTTATTCGTCGACTCGTCGACCGACTTTAAATTTGTCTGTGGGACCACCCTGAAGCCGAGTGAAACCGAGGTTTTTGAAGGAAAAGAGTATCCTGTTTACCGAGTGCCGATCTCTTCGGCTTCCCATCCTTTTTTCACAGGAAGCAAGCAGTTTATCGATACGGAAGGGCGTGTAGATAAATTCCGTAAGCGTTATGCGAAGCGGGAAGAAAAGCCGGCTCAAGAAGAGAAAAAGGAAGAGAAAAAAGCTCCTGCTAAAAAGGCGGCTCCTAAGAAGCAAGCCAAAAAGCCGAAGAAAAGCGACTCGTAATTTTCTGACGTGGAAGAGAGGATAAAGCAGCTTCTTGGTCGCTTCACTGAAGTGGAGGAACTCTTAGGACAGCCTTACATTCTGTCTGACCAGAAGAGGTATAAAGAACTTGCCCAAGAACATGCCTATTTGAGTGAAATCAAAGAGGCGTGGGGCTCTTTTCAATCCATCAAAAAGCAGCTAGAAGAAGATAAGCAGCTTCTCAAGGAGGAAACGGACGAGGAACTCGTCTCGATGCTCAATGAGGAAGTGGAATCTCTAACGGAAAAGCTGGATCAAACCCGCCTTAAAATTGAAACTCTAATTGTTCCTCCTGATCCCAACGATAGTCGAAACACGATTTTAGAAGTGCGCGCTGGAACGGGTGGAGATGAAGCTGCCCTCTTTGTAGGAGATATGGTGAGGATGTATCAGCTCTACGCTGGTGAAAAGGGGTGGAAAAACGAGCTTCTTTCGTGCGCAGAGTCCGAGGTGGGTGGATATAAAGAATACATCATGGTGGTTACGGGCAGCAATGCTCACCGGCTTCTTCAGTATGAAGCAGGTACCCACCGGGTTCAAAGGGTGCCTGCCACCGAGACGCAAGGGAGGGTCCATACGTCTGCTGTAACGGTTGCTGTCTTGATGGAGCCTGCCGAAGATGAAAAAGTGGAGCTTGACGAGAAGGATCTAAAAATCGATACCTACCGCGCTTCAGGTGCAGGGGGGCAGCATGTCAATACAACCGACTCTGCCGTTCGCATCACACACGTTCCTACAGGCGCTGTTGCCTACTGTTCACAGGAAAGATCCCAGCACAAAAACAGAGATAAGGCGATGCGCCTTTTGGTGGCAAAAATTGCCGAAGAAAAGCAGCGCAAAGCCCATAAAGAGCGCTCGGAACTTCGTCAAAGCCAAGTAGGGACAGGTGATCGCTCTGAGAGGATCCGTACCTATAATTTCCCGCAAAATCGTGTGACCGACCACCGAATTGATCTTACACTCTATAAGCTTGAGCAGATTATGGGTGGAGATCTTGAGCAGATCACTCAGGGGCTCGTCAGTTACTTTCACCAGCAAAAGCTCTCTACAAAATCATGAAGAATGTGAAAACGGTTCTCTCTCTTGCCACGAAGCTCTTAGAGGAGCGGGGGGTAGCGAGGGCTCGGTTTTGCTCTGAGGTGCTCTTGGCTCATGTTCTCAAGATGGAGCGGATTGAGCTTTACATGCATCACGATCAGCCGCTCGATGAGAATGAACTCTCTTTGTTTCGAGAGTCCATTAAGGAAAAAGCCAAGAAACAGCCGCTCGAGTATCTCCTCAAAGAAATCGAATTTTACCATTGCAAAATTGATGTGAACTCTTCGGTTTTGATTCCTCGCCAAGAGACCGAAATTTTACTCGATCTTGTGTGCAAACAAGTAAAACCGGAGGCTAAATGGGCTCTTGACCTCTGCACGGGCTCGGGGTGTTTAGCGATTGGTTTGAAAAAAGCTTTGCCAAGGCTCGGGGTTGTTGGCGTGGATCTTTGTGAAAAGGCTCTTGCAGTGGCAGAAAAAAATGGGAAGAAAAATGGTGTAGGGGTTCAGTGGCTTCTTGGTGATCTTCTTGAACCTGTGATGGGTAAGAAGTTTGACCTTGTCCTTTGCAATCCTCCCTATATTTCCGATAAAGAATTTCTTGAGCTCGATGAGGAGGTGCGTCTTTTTGAGCCAAAAAGGGCACTTGTCTCCGGTAAAACGGGTCTGGAATTTTATGAGCGGCTAGCCGAAGGGTTGCCTCAAATTTTAAGTCCTGGAGCTCAGATTTTTTTTGAAATTGGCGCTGGGCAAAAAGAGGGGGTTTTAGCTTTGTTTTCAAAAAGTTGCTTCCAAGATTCGAAGGTGGAGCCAGATTGGGCCGGCCACGATCGATTCTTTTCTTCTATTTTCCTTGAAAATGAATGATTTTTTCCTTATGATACTGTCTTAGTTAGTTATGTTTGATTCGCTCTCAAATAAATTTACTCAGCTCTTTTCCTCTCTCGCTGGCAAAATAAAGCTGACGGAGGAGAACGTGTCCGATGCTGTCCGTAAAGTGCGGCTAGCGCTTCTCGATGCAGACGTGAACTATAGCGTTGTCTCTGCTCTGATCAAGAGGATCAAGGAAAAAGCTCTTGGTGACGAGGTTCTCAAATCAGTCACACCCGATCAGCAGTTCACTCATGTGGTCCACCAAGAATTGATTGCTTTGATGGGAAGCGAAGAGGCAAACCTTAAGCTCATTGGACATCCAAGTGTGATTCTTGTTTGTGGACTTCAGGGTTCTGGAAAGACGACTACCTGCGCAAAACTTTCGGCCCATCTTAAAAAGGCGGGGAAGAAGACGCTTGTTGCCGCGTGTGATTTGCAAAGGCCTGCAGCAATCGAGCAGCTCAAAACTCTGTGCTCTCAGATTGACACGGAAGTGTTTTCGATCGATGGAGAGAAAAAGCCGATCAAGGTAGCGAAGAAGGCAATCGACAAGGCGAAGAAAGAGGGCTTCGATGTTCTGATCGTCGATACCGCTGGAAGGCTTCATGTGGACGCTCCTTTGATGGAAGAGCTCAAAGAGGTAAAGAAAACTCTCGATCCTCATGAGATCCTGTTTGTGGCCAACGCCAATACTGGACAAGATGCGGTAAAGACGGCCAAAGAGTTTGATGAAGCGATTGGAATCAGCGGATCGATTTTGACAATGCTCGATGGAAGCAGTCGTGCGGGTGCTGCGATTTCAATCACCGAGGTGACAGCGAAACCCCTCAAGTTTGAAGGGGTGGGGGAGAAGATTGAAGACTTTCAAGTATTCAATCCTCAGTCGATGGCCGATCGCGTTCTTGGGATGGGCGATGTGATCAATCTGGTCAAAAAGGCCGAAGAGCACATTAGCGAAGAAGAGAGCAGTAGTCTTGAGAAGAAGATGCGAAAAGCAACCTTCACTTACGATGACTACCTTAAGCAAATGGGAATGATGAAGAAGATGGGCTCTTTTAAGAGTCTATTTAAAATGATGCCTGGCATGTCAAATATGGGTGACCTCGACATGTCGGAAAAAGAATTTAAGAAGACAGAAGCGATCATTCAATCGATGACTCCCTCTGAACGAAGAGAGGAAAAGGAGCTCCTTCCAAGTCGCCGCCGCAGAGTGGCCGCTGGGAGCGGAACGACGATCGATGATGTGAACCGATTGGTAAAAGGGTTTAAAAACCTGAAAAAAATGTGTAAATCGATGCCGATGTCTAAACAACTTAAGAAACTAGGAATTTGAAAAGGAGAACGTGTTATGGCAGTGAAAATTCGCCTACGACAACAAGGACGAGCAAACCGGTTGACCTACCGGCTCGTTGCCTGTGATACCCATGTAAAAAGAGACGGGAAATATCTCGAAAACTTAGGATGGTATGATCCTCACATGGCTGAAAAGAACGTGGAGATCAAAGAAGAGAGAGCTCTTCACTGGCTCAATAGTGGAGCAGAAATGACTCACGAAGCAAAGCAGCTCATTGCGCGCGCCGCACCCGGTGTACTTAAGGCGTGGAATGAGAAAAGAGAAGCTAAAAAGGTTAAGCTGGCAGCTAAGCGCCGCGCGGCTCGCAAAAAACAAGAAAAGGCGACTGCTGCAAAGTAGAGCTTAAGAGATGATGCGGATAGATATCCTCTCCCTTTTTCCTGAATATTTTCAGGGTCCCTTTGGTGTGAGTATGCTGAAACGGGCAATAGAGTGTGGAGCGATCGACCCTCGATTCGTTGATATTCGTCAATTTGCCGAAAATAAACACAATCGAGTTGATGATCGCCCCTATGGAGGGGGTCCGGGAATGGTGATGACGCCAGGACCATCTATCCGAGCCATCCGGAGTGTAAAACAAGAAGGCTCACGGGTCATCTTTCTCTCTCCTAGAGGGGAGACGCTTCGGGCAAAAAAGTGTAAAGAGCTTTCCACCTCATCCCACTTGATCCTTCTTTGTGGCCACTATGAAGGAGTTGATCAGCGGGTGATCGATACCGAGGTGGATGAGGAGCTTAGCATAGGTCCTTATGTCTTGACAAATGGCTGTTTGCCAGCCATTGTTCTGGTCGATGCTCTGATCCGCTTCATCCCCGGGGTCCTTGGAAATGAAGAGTCGCCTCATCGGGATTCTTTCCAAGGCGGAGAAGGTCAAGAAGTCGAGGGGCCCCAGTATACCCGGCCGGAGGTATTTGAAGGAGTTCAGGTTCCCCCCGTTTTGCTTGGTGGGAATCACCAAGAAATTGAAAAGTGGCGCAAGAAACAGACGAAAAAAGTAAGCCTGGTCTAAACATTTAGCCAGAGAAAATTTAGGAGTAAACAATGAACCATTCTCAACTCATTGAAGACATTGAACAAGAGCAGTTGAAGACAGATATCCCTGAGTTTCGAGTAGGGGACACAGTGAGTGTCCATGTTCGAATCATTGAAGGGGAAAAAGAAAGGGTACAGGTATTCACCGGTGTAGTGATTGCCCGAAAAGGTGGAGGTCTTGCTGAGACTGTCTCTATCTATCGAGTGGCCTATGGGTCGGCGATGGAGCGGGTCTTCCCTTTGCATAGCCCCAAGGTTGCTAAAATCGAGGTGATCAAGCACGGAAAGGTGCGCCGCGGCAAACTCTACCACTTACGTGGTCTCTTCGGTAAGAAGACGAAGATCAAAGAGCGCATTGTAGCCCAACCAAAGAAAGAGAAGTCGGCTAAAGAAGCAGTCGCTCCTGTAGAAGAAAAGGCTGAGGCCCCAAAAGAGGTAACTGAGCCAAAAACAGAAAACAAGCAAGCAGAAGAGCCAAATAAAGAGTAAGCTTTTTGATGGCCAAAGCCCCAAAATCTGCAAAGAGAAAAAGGGTAGAGACTTTGCGCCTGAAAAAGCTTTGCGTGGTTGAGGAAGAGGTAAGAGCTCAAGGGTTTTTTCTCATTGCTGGTGTTGATGAAGTAGGGAGAGGACCCTTAGCTGGCCCCGTTGTGGCGGCCGCCTGTCTTTTGCCTCAGAGGTATGTACTCCCAGGGATCAACGACAGCAAAAAGTTGGCAGAGCAAGAGAGATACTTGCTCTACCAGGAGCTTGTTCGCCACCCTCAGGTCTTTTATGGGACTGGGATTGTTGAGGCAATTGAGATTGACAAGCTCAATATACACAGGGCGTCTCTCATTGCGATGGAAAGGGCAGTTAAGCATTTGCCAATGAAGCCCGAGTTTCTTTTGGTCGATGGGAAGTATGTTCCTGAGACAGAGATTGCTTCAGAAAGTGTTGTTGGTGGTGATCAAAAGGTGCAGGCAATTGCGGCAGCCTCGGTGCTTGCAAAAGTAACTCGGGACCATATCATGATCGGGTATGACGATCTTTATCCTGAGTATGGCTTTAAGCACCACAAGGGTTATGGGACCAAAAGGCATAAAGAAGCGATAGAGGCTCATGGTTATTGTCCCATCCATAGAATGAGTTTTTTAGGGAGAAAGAAACATTGTCAAGAAGCATGACAGCCTACGGGCGGTGCGTATCCCCAGATTTTGAAGGGATGAGAGTGGTGATTGAAATCCACTCTGTCAATCGTAAAGGGCTAGATATCCGTCTTCATACTCCAAGAGAATTTCTTTTTCTCGACCTTGAGCTACGAAAAATAATCAAAGATGCTCTCCTTCGTGGACAGGTAACCGTGCGTATTTCGACCGAAGAAGAAAAGGAAAAAAAGGGATCACTTGCTCTTTTGAAAAAACTGAAAAGCAACTGGGAAGAAAAGGCTGACGCTTTGGGATACGCAAAAGAGGCAATCAGTCTTCCATTTCTTATTCAACAGATGGAGCGATCTACTTTTGAAGGATCAAAAAATGAGAATGCGATCAAAGAGCTCATCTTCCAAACGACTCAGAAAGCTCTTGTCCAATTTTTAGAAATGAAAGAGAGTGAAGGGCAGGCTCTTGATGACGACATCAAAACTCGGTTAAAGACGCTTGCTCAAATTGTAGATGAGATCGAAATGCTGTCAAAAGACAGCGGAGCAATCGCTCGTGAAAAGCTGCTCAAGCGGCTTGAAGAGATTCTTCCCGATGCTGCAAAGGATGAGCGAGTCGCCAAAGAGGTGGCGCTCATGGGCGAGAAGTTAGACATTACTGAAGAGATCATACGGATGCGTTCTCACCTTAAGCAGACAGAAGCTCTTTTTACAAGCAAGGAGAAGAGCATAGGGCGCTCTTTAGACTTTCTTGTGCAAGAGATGGGACGAGAGATCAACACCATCGGATCGAAGTCAGGGCAGATTGAAGTAACCAAGCAGACTCTACTTGCGAAGCAAGAATTAGAAAAAATCCGTGAACAGGCGCAGAATATAGAATAATATGGAAAAGCTGCTCGGAAAATTAAAAAAAGGGCTCGTCTTCGTTGTGAGTGCCCCTGCTGGAACGGGCAAGACCACACTTGTTGGGATGCTCATGGACGAGTTTCCCTGTATCTCGGAGAGTATTTCGTGCACGACAAGGCCGATGAGACCCGGGGAGATTCCCGATCAGCACTACCACTTTATTTCGAAGAAAGAGTTCAGTAAGAGAGTCGAAAAGGGTGAGTTTTTAGAGCATGCAGAGGTGTTTGGCCACGAGTATGGGACTTTGAGATCTCATGTGGAGGCAAAGCAAAAAGAGGGGAAACACGTGGCCCTTGTGATCGATACGCAAGGGGCAGTGCAGCTGAAAAAATCAGGCTACGAGGCCATCTTTATTTTTATACGGCCACCCTCTTTAGCAGAGTTGCGGGCTCGACTCTTTAAGAGGAAGACCGAAAAGACAGAGCACATCGAACAGAGGCTCGCCTGGGCACGAGATGAGATCGCGATGGGCAAAGAATATGAATACCAAATTGTCAATGACAACCTGCACAGGGCGTATGAAATACTACGCAGTATCCTGATTGCAGAAGAACATAAAGAGGAGAGATATGAGTATGGACATGATGACGAATGAGGCCCTTAAGGGGATTTGTCCGAACAATTTTGAGCTGACCCATTATGCGATTGCGCTTGGGCGTTACTACATTGATTCGGGAAGGGAAGTAGAACTTGGCACTCTTTTGAAAGATGTGAAGAAGCACCCGAATCCAAACTATGTGGAAGAGCTCAAAGAAATGGAAAAAGATCTACAAAGCGAAGAGACTGAAGAGAGAAGTGGCGAATAAAGTCCTCATCACCTCAGCGCTGCCCTATGCCAATGGGCCGCTCCACTTTGGCCATATCGCAGGAGCCTATCTTCCTGGCGATTGCTATGCAAGATTCCAGAGACTGATGGGCGCGGATGTGCTTTATCTATGTGGTTCGGACGAGTATGGAATGGCGATTACGATCCATGCAGAGATGGCTGAGCGAACGCCACATGAGCATGTCGATATTTTCCATGCGATCAACAAAGCCTTCTTTGAAAAGTTGGAGTTTTCCTTCGATAACTACTCGCGCACCACCTGGCCCGGACACGTTGAGACAGTTCAGCAGTACTTTAATGATCTTCTCGAAGCAGGGTATATTGAAGAGCGGGTGACCGATCAGCTCTACTCGGAAAAAGACGATCGTTTCATGGCTGATCGCTACGTAGTAGGCACCTGCCCTAAATGTGGGTTTGAAAAGGCTCGAGGAGATGAGTGTCAAAAATGTGGCGCTAGCTACGAAGCGACCGATCTAAAAAACCCAGCTTCTAAAATCAGTGGAGCACCTCTTACCAAAAAAGCAACCAAGCATTGGTTTTTACGATTTGACCTATTTAAAGAAAAGCTTGCTGAGTGGATCAAGACCAAGGATTGGAAAGCCAATGTCCTGAACTTTGCCAAAGCCTACACAGATGAACTTCGAGCACGTGCCATTACGCGAGATTCTACATGGGGCGTTCCTATTCCGCTTGAAGAGACCGAAGGGAAAGTTTTTTACGTTTGGTTTGATGCACCAATTGGTTATATCTCAGCTGCCAAAGAGTGGGCCGAAAAGATAGGTGATAAGGATGCCTGGAAGAAGTATTGGTGTGATCCTGAAACCAAACTTGTTCATTTTGTCGGCAAAGACAACATTCCCTTCCATGGCGTTTTCTTTCCCGCGATGACCATGGGGCAAAAAGAGCCGTACAAACTCGTCGATGACCTTCCTGCCAATGAGTTTTTAAACCTTGAAGGGCGCCAGTTCAGCAAGTCAGAAGGGTGGACGATCGATCTCGAGCGTTTTTTCGTCGAATTTACCCCCGATCAGATCCGCTATTATCTAGCTGCCAATGCTCCTGAGAGCCAAGACGCAGAGTTTACCTGGAGAGACTTTCAAAGCCGTTGCAATGCGGAACTTTTAGGAAAGTATGGCAACCTTGCTAACCGGACCCTCGTCTTTGCAAAGAAACATACCGAGGGGAAAGTTCCTCGCCTGCACTCCCTTAACTTTGAAGACAAAGCCTTTTTAGAAAAGATCAAAGCTCTAGTCGAAGAGATCGCTTCTTGCTACTCAGCCTACTCTCTTCGCAAAGCCTCTCAAAAGATCATGGAGCTTGCCACACTTGGCAACGTCTACTTTGATGGGAAAAAGCCGTGGGCCTTAGCAAAAAATCCAGAGACTCGAAAAGAGATAGAGACAACGATCGCCGCTTGCCTTGAATGCATCAAAGCGCTTGCCCTTGTCTCTTCGCCAATCATCCCAAAAACAGCGCAAAAGCTGTGGGAGCTTCTGGGATTTACCAGCATACTAGAACAACAAAATTGGAAAAAAATCATGGACGAATCAATGAAACCAGGAGCTACGCTTCCCGAGCCTGAGCCTCTTTTCAAAAAAGTGGAAGATGCAACGATTGAGAAGGAAGAGGCAATCCTCAAAGAGAATTTGCCTCAAGCGCAAGAAGAGCCTCAAAAAGAGTATGCACCGCTGAAAGAGCCGATTGAGTTTGGTGACTTCATGAAAGTGGACCTCAGAGTTGGTGAAGTTCTAGAGGTGGAGAAAGTAGAGAAGAGCAAAAAGCTGCTCAAGCTTCTCGTAGACCTTGGTTTTGAAAAGCGGACCATCGTCTCGGGGATCAGTCCCTATTTTGAAGATTTTCAGACGCTTGTCGGAAAAAAAGTGATCATCGTCGCCAACCTAAAGCCTGCAAAATTAATGGGGATTGAGAGCCAAGGAATGCTCATTGTGGCTACTTGTGGAAAGTCGATTGAGATGCCCATCTTAAACGACGCATCTGCTGGTGAGTCTATCTCATAGACGATAAAAGGTCGTTGCTCCATAATCATCCCGATGACTTCAAAAAAACAAGTACTTGGATTCTTTAAACTGGTGATGATCAATGTGATTGCTGTTGATAGCATTCGCACGCTTCCCTTTTCTGCCGTATACGGATTCAGCCTTGTCTTTTTCTATCTCCTCGCGGCGCTTGTGTTTTTCATCCCAACAGCTCTTGTCTCTGCGGAGCTTGGGACCGGCTGGCCCAACAGGGGAGGGATCTACGTTTGGGTGCGCGAGGCCTTTGGCAAGAAGGTGAGCTTTTTGGTTATCTGGCTCAACTGGATCTACAACATCTTCTGGTATCCAACCATCTTGGCACTGATTGCCGGAACCTTTGCCTACTTTTTCAATCCAGAGCTTGCGCATAACACTCTCTACATGGCCGGGTCAGTGGTTGTCGTTTTTTGGATTGCGACTATCATTAACTGCTTTGGGATGCGCGCCTCAAGTGCACTAAGCACTGCCGGTGCTTTGATCGGGACCATCTTTCCCATGTTGCTCATTGCGGGGATGGGAGTATATTGGATTGCTTCCGGTCGTCCCATGGAGATTGAGCTCACCAGAGAAACTTTTTTGCCAAGTGGCGTGGACATGAATAACATCGCCTTCATGAGCACGGTATTTTTTGGCCTTTTGGGGCTAGAGATGGCAGCAACGCACGCCCAAGAGATGCGCAACCCAGCGCGCGATTACCCAAAATCGGTCTTCACATCGATATGGATCATCTTGGGGACCATCGTCTTTGCCTCCCTTGCGATCGCGATTGCTGTTCCAAACCAGGAGTTAAGCCTTGCGATTGGTATCATGCAAGCATTCACCGTATTCTTCAACGCATATGGCCTTGACTGGGCTGTTCCTCTAATCGCCGGATGTATTGTGCTGGGCGGTTTAAGTGGTGTTGGTGCGTGGAGTATTGGTCCTACTAAGGGGCTTCTTGTAGCTAGCGAAGATGGGAGTCTTCCCCCCATCTTTTCGAAAGTGAATAAGCACCATGCTCCGGTCGGCGTACTCATCATCCAGGCAGTCATTGTCTCCCTACTTGCTCTTCTCTATGTGTTGTTCCCGACGGTGAACAAATCGTTCTGGCTCCTCTCGGTCATCACCGCCCAGCTTGCCCTTCTCGTCTATGTTGCTCTTTTTGCAACAGCGCTCAAGCTTTTCCACACAAAGCCGGACGTGAAGCGCCACTATCGAATTCCAGGCAAGAAGCTGGGGATTTGGGTAGTCTGTCTTCTAGGTGGCTGCTCCTCTCTAATTGTGATGATACTGGGCTTTATCCCTACTGAGCAGATTAAGACTCAAAGCATCTTGCGCTATGAGCTGATGCTCATTGGGGGAATGGCGATTGCTTGCATCCTGCCCTTCCTCATTTACAAACGCAGAAAAGTCTCCTCAAATTGAAATTTTTGTCTTGAATCTCTAAGATAGTCGATTCCAAATCCAAGGAGAGATAGATGTCCCTACTCAATAGAAGAATGACCCAGGCCTTTTTACTTTTATTTTTAGCTGCCTTTTTGCCTTTTGCAAATAGTAGCAGCGCTGAAGATCAAATTTTTTATGCAGAAGCTGCTGAATGGGTTGAGCGGATCCCCTTTGTTGAAACAGATCAGCCAGAAGGGGTAGAAGGGGGCTTTCTCCTTCTGTTTGACCAACAGACCAATGACGTGGAAGAGTCTACTTACGTCCACGTTGTAGGGAAGTATCTTACTCAAGGAGCTATCCAAGAAAATGGCAAAGTGGTTCTCGAGTTTGACCCAAGCTATCAGACCCTTACCATTCACACTTTATCGATCTATCGCGATGGTGAGTCGATCGACCAGCTTCCGACATGTCGAAGAAAACTTGTTCAGAGCGATACCCTAGCAAAATATTTTGTTCATACCAATGAGCATACACTCCTTTTCTTTCTTGATGACCTTCGTGAAGGAGATATTCTTGAGATGTCCTATACAAAGGATGGGAAGTTCCCATCTTTTAAAGACCAAATCCAACAAGAGTATTTTCTTGCACTTGGTTTGCATGTGCAAAATCTCTCCTATCGTTTGATTGCTGATAAAGAGGCGCCTTTAAACGTTAAGGTGCACCAAGATGAAGTCGGGGGCAAGATCGAGCCGATGATTCAAGAGGTTGGGGAGGACTTCTTAGAATGGCGTTGGCAATTGTGTGATGTAGAACCTGTCAAGCACGAGCCTTATCAACCTTGTTGGCTTCTCCAAGATTCTTGGATCCAGGTGAGTAGCTATCGCAGTTGGAATGAATTTGCAAAAAGCGTTCTTCCTCTTTTTTCTTACACCGATGAATTTTCAGATGAGCTATTCGATTTGGTTGAAGGTTGGAAAGAAGAATTTCCAACTGTGGATCGCCAGGTATTAGAAGCGATCCGTTTTGTGCAGGATAAGATCCGATACCTCTCTTTAGATGATGGGGGCATGGGTTGTATTCCTCATCACCCTAATGATGTATTTACACGCAGATACGGAGACTGCAAGGACAAAACCAATCTTCTTGTTGCAATTTGCGAGATGCTCGGTGTGAAGGCCTATCCTGCGCTTGTCAATGCGTTTGTGGGGAAGCTTGTGAAAGAAGTTATCCCTGCTAATTTCTTCAATCATGCCATCTGCTGCATTGAGTATCGAGGAAATAAACACTTCGTTGACCCAACCTCGAGATCTCAGGGGGGGACCTTAGAAACGATTACTTGTCCGCCGTACTTCTCTGCGCTCATTTTAAGTGAAGAGACCGAAGATCTCACTGAGATCCCCTTAAGTCGTTTTCAGGGAAAAGCAGTTAAAAGCTATGAATACACAATTCATCCTGCTAAAGAAACGGCAGAGATGAGTTTGCATGTTGACCTTGAAGGCATTTCTGCCGATTCTGCGCGTAGAGAGCTCCTCGATCTTGGGATCGATGCCTTTGCTAAAGGAGGTAAGGAGAAATATCAAAAGTTTTATGAAGAGGCAGAGTTTATCCAGCCTCCCCAAGCCGAAGACGACAGAGAAGACAATCGCATTTCTATTCAATATGATTACAATCTAGAAGGGGTGGGAGAATTCGATGAGAAGAGCGGAAGCTTTTCATGCAAGCTCTACCCGCTTTCTTTTGATGGTTTTATCACAACAAACTTTCCACCATCAAGAAATGTCCCTCTTCAAATTCCCTATCCCCTCGAAATAGAAGAGTCTATCTTGGTGACCCTTGACCCTTATTTCTTAGCTGAGATCAAAGAAAAGGAAGAGAGTTACGCAGATGAATACATCGAATATGAGATCATCTGGGAAAGCCGCGGACAAAACCAGTTTTTGATCACGACAAAGTATCGGACTGTGCAGGATATCGTTCAGCCGGAAGATGTACGCGAGTTTAGAAAGAGACTGAAAGAGCTCTATCGAAAAGCAGCCATCAGTTTTAAAGCTGTTAAAATGGGGTAAGAAAGGGGGCGCAAAAGCCTTGAATCTGGCTTTTTAACCCCGTATGTCTTTTTTCGATCTCTTCGGTGCGAACTGCAATTCCAATTGCCTTTTTCGTGCCGACGAGGATCACCATCTTCTTCCCTCGCGTCACTCCGGTATAGAGAAGATTGCGATGGAGTAGCTTGAAGTGAGTGGTATGAACGGGGATGATCACACACGGGCATTCACTGCCCTGGTATTTGTGGATAGAGACTGCATAGGCTAGGACCAGCTCATCGAGCTCGGTGAAATCATAAAAGACATCCTTTCCGTCGAATGAGACGCGCATGCCCTGATCGCCAAGGTCGATCTCTTGAATGATTCCAACATCTCCGTTGAACACCTCTTTGTCATAATTGTTTCTAAGCTGCATGACCTTGTCCCCTTTGTGGAATCTTCTTCCCATGAGTAAGAGAGGAGTGTCACTTGGGTTGATCGCTTCTTGGATGATCCGGTTGAGATTTTCGGTCCCAATCACACCTCGCTTCATGGGGCAAAGAACTTGGATGTCTTTGAAGGGGCTTCGTTTTTTCAGCCGATGAGTGATGAGGTGAAGAAGAGCCGCTCCAATTTCCTCAGGAGTTTCCTTTTCGATGAACCGAAAATCTTTTTCTCCTTCAAGGTAGGGGAATTCACCCTTATTGATCCGGTGGGCATTGGTGATGATGTGAGAGCCTCTCGCTTGTCGGAAAATCTCATCGAGGCGCACCATTGGAATTCTCTCAGAGTCGATCATATCGCGTAGGACGTTCCCAGGCCCAACACTTGGGAGCTGATCGATGTCTCCAACAAAAACCACCCTTGCTGTGGTGGGAATGGCTTTTAGCAGGCTATGCATGAGGTGGGTATCGATCATGCTCGCTTCATCGACAATGATTAGCTCGCAGCTAAGGGGATGGTCTTTGTCTTTTTTAAACTTCCCAACGGTAAAGTCCATTTCAAGGAGGCTGTGGATGGTATACGCTTTTCGATGGGTGATTTCACTCATCCTTTTGGCGGCCCGTCCCGTTGGCGCAGCCAGATAGATCTTTCGTGTGAGCTTTTCACATATGCGTAAAATCGCATTGGTGATCGTGCTCTTCCCCGTTCCAGGCCCACCGGTCAGGATGAACACCTTTTCTTCAAGGGCCTTTTTGACACCCTCTATTTGCTGATTGGCAAGTTTGATCCTCAGCTTTTCTTGCGCCCACTCAAGAGCCTTTGGGGTATCTACCTGCCTTAGGCTGCAAGGCGCATCGAGTAGGCGATGGAGCTCTCTTGCAATCCCAACTTCAGACAGAAAGAGAGGTTTAACCCAAACCTTCTCCTCCTCTTCAACAATCACGCCCTGCTGTTTCAAAGCATCAATCTCGGTGCCCACTTGATCAGCGCTTACTTCAAGCATTTCACGCGCCACTTGCTTGAGGTCTTCTTTGGGGAAGCAGACATGCCCGTCGCTTGAGAGCTCCCATAGCGCATGCTGTATTCCACTTTGAATTCGTTCAGGCGCCTCCTTTTTAATTCCAAGATTTTGTGCAATGGCATCGGCGCTCTTGAACCCAATGCCTCGGATGTCTTGAGCGATGCGGTAGGGGTTTTCTCGCATCTTTTCAATGCTTTCATCTTTGTAGGTGCGATAGATTTTCTGAGCGAAAGAGGGGCTTACGCAATGGCCGCGCAGAAAAATCATCACCTCACGAATCTGCCTTTGCTCTTCCCAGCAGCGGATGATTGTGCCAACGCGTTTCTCTCCAATACCTGGGACAGAAAGAAGTTTTTGAGGCTTTTGATCGAGCACGTCAAGAGTGTCGACCCCAAATTTTTTGATGATGCGCTCGGCATAGGCAGGGCCAATGCCCTTGATCATCCCTGATTCAAGGTAGCGTTGGATCCCAACGAGGTCGCTTGGAGCTTCAGAGGTAAAAGAGTCGACTTCAAACTGTTGGCCAAACTTAGGATGGATCTTCCATTTGCCTTTGCACCGAATGGTTTCTCCAACTTGAATGCTTGGAAGGACACCAACGATGGGGGTGACTTCTCGTTTTTTTGGCTCTTTGATTTTTGCAACAGTAAACCCATTTTCTTCTTCAGAAAAAAGAATGTTGTCGATGTATCCAAAAATTTCTTCCACTAATCTAGGGTAACAAAAGGGGAGTTTTTATCCCTAGGCGAAATTGGGTGGGCGAAATTGGGTGTTTTTGGACCCTGTTGAATAAATCAGACAACTGACTAACCGTTCCCTTTTTACTCTTCTCGTATCATTCAACTTTTCTCAACATTTCGTTCATCATCAACCCTTTTAGGTGGCCTTCAACCTTCTGAGTGGTTAGTTTTCTC
>Ga0180438_10002856_pt1 | contig 27168 bp, 24 predicted proteins | sample SS_ome_12_FD_132455 | JGI IMG/M metagenome (GOLD analysis project Ga0180438, IMG submission 132455) | Hypersaline lake sediment archaeal communities from the Salton Sea, California, USA - SS_3_D_2 metaG | ecosystem: Environmental > Aquatic > Non-marine Saline and Alkaline > Hypersaline >... | reverse complement strand
TTTGGAGAAATCAGTGAATGGTGAGCGAATATGTATTGTCTGACTACAGCTCAAAAACCGTGTTTGAGGCTGCACTACTTGTGCGTCAGGTTGTTTTTCTTGGATTGACAAAACGTGTCCCCAAAAAACTGGTCCAAAAGAAAATTAGGATTAGAACAAAAAGGAGGCAGGCAGAATTCCAAGGAAACAATTTAAATCTGAATAAATCATTACCAAACTCCGGGAAGCCGAAGTGCTTTTGCTCCAGGGCATGACTGCATTAGAGGCTGCCCAGCAGTTGGGAATCAGCGGGCAGACCTACTACCGCTGGCGAAAAGAATATGGGGGATTGGATAAAACCCAGGCTAGGAAATTGAAAGAACTTGAAAGTGAGAACCTGCAGCTGAAGAAACTGGTGGCAGACTTGTCATTGGATAATGCGATTTTGAAGGAAGTGCTCTCAAAAAAGTGATAAGCCCGGACAGGCGGCGGGGAGCGGTAAAGCAAGTGCAGGAAGTGCTGTATGTGTCGAAGCGGCTTTGAGAGCAAAAATGCTGGACTTATGAGCTTTGTCCGTTGAGCCTGCCGCAATATATAATAGTAAAATAGGTCGGGTTAGCTGATGTGGCGTTGGAAGTAGGGGAATTAGCCCAGGCGCGAGATTATGCAGCGCTGCATCGCTCATGGATCAAGTTGGCAGAGTAGTCAAGCTGCTCTGGGGGGCAGTATATGGAGGAATAGTGACTGAATCCAAGTATTCTGAGAAGTACATACAACTTGAGCAAGCTATTGCCGCTCTTGAAGCCCAGCGAGTCATTTTGGGCAATGCGGTGGTCAACCCGGCGATTGCCGGATTACAAATTCAACTGGCGGAGTTTGAAGAAGACCACATCCCACAAACCCTCAAACAAGTAACAGTGCTGTTTGCCGATATTACCGGATTCACAACCATATCCGAGCGCATGGACGCTGAACAAATTTGCGACATGATGGATTCGGTCTGGAAGCAACTGGATGCCATCATTCTTGAGCACGGTGGCATGATCGACAAGCACCTGGGCGATGGTGTCATGGCGTTTGGGGGGCAAAAACGGCCCGGGAGGATGACCCTGAACGCGCCATCCTCGCTGCACTGGCGATGCAAGAAGCTGTGTCAAATATCGATCTAACACTCCATATAGGGATCCATACTGGACCGGTGCTGCTGGGTAAAGTAGGCACAACGGGCGAGTTCTCCGCTGTCGGCGACACCGTCAACCTGGCCAGCTGCCTGGAGGGGGCAGCCCCAACCGGTAGGGTATTGATCTCTCATGATACTTACCGTCACGTGCGCGGGATATTCGACGTGCTACCCCAAGAACCGATCCGGGTCAAAGGCAAGATCAAGCCAGTGCAAACTTACTTGGTGCAGCAAGCCAAGCCGCGTGCCTTCCGCATGGTGGTCCGTGGTGTGGAGGGGATCGAGACGCATATGGTGGGGCGCGACGCCGAGTTGTTGACCTTGCAGAACATTTTCCGGGATGTCATGGAGGATGGTGAAATGCGCATTGTGACCATTGTGGGTGATGCAGGGGTGGGAAAATCCCGCCTTCTTTATGAATTCGAGAAATGGATTGGGTTGCTGCCGGGCGAAACCAGCCGTTTCCAGGGTTAGGGCACCCCTGGGACGCAGGCGACTTCCTACGGCGTTATCCGGCGCATGATTGCCCAGCTTTTCAAGATCCAGGAGAGCGATAGCGCGGCGTCGGTCAGGGATAAGTTCCGTGCCGGGGTGGCTGTAGCTCTCGATCCAGACCAGGCTGATCTGGCCAGCCAGTTGATCGGTTTCGATCTGCCTGCCAGTCCGGCTTTGCAGACTGCCATGGCAAGCGAGTTTTTTAGAGTACGGGCACTGCGCACCTTAATCGTTTATCTCCGGGAGGTAGCTCGTGAGCCAACAGTAATCTTTCTGGAGGATGTTCATTGGGCAGACAATAGCTCCCTCGATCTGATCAACAGTCTGGCAGAAGTTCTTTTCGAAGCGCGCCTGTTGGTGGTTTGCCTGGCGCGCCCCACGCTCTTTGAGTGGCGTCCAAATTGGGGCGAAGGTCGGGAGACTCACACCTGCCTGGAACTCAAAGCGCTCTCCCGGCGGGAGAGCCGGGCGCTAGTGGCCGAGATCTTGCAGAAAGCAGATGAAATTCCAGCGGAGTTGCGCGACCTGGTGGTGGAAGGGGCAGAGGGTAATCCCTTCTACGTGGAAGAATTGATCAAGATGCTGATCGACGATTGCGTGATCCGGAGCGGGGAGGGACGCTGGCGGGTTGAATTGGAACGGCTGGCGGAGGTACATGTGCCGCCGATGCTGACCGGGGTGCTCCAGGCGCGCTTGGATAGCCTGCCTCCACAGGAACGGGCACTCTTGCAGCGTGCCTCAGTTGTCGGACGGTTGATCTGGGATGAGGCCGTGGCCAAGTTTGAAGCTGACGAGGCGGATGGTTTTGATGAAGACAAACTTGTCCCACTATTGGATGCTGTCCGCAAGCGCGAGTTGGTCTTCCGGCGGGAACATTCCACCTTTGAAGGGACAGGGGAGTATATCTTTAAGCACGCCTTGTTGCGTGACGTGACCTACGAGAACGTGCTCTTGAAGTTGCGCAGGGTGTACCACTAGCAGGTGGCAGCCTGGCTGGAAGCCAGCGCAGGGGGGCGACTGGGAGAGTACCTGGGGTTGATAGCTCCTCATTACGAACTCGCTAGTGACCAGCCTGAGAAGGCGATCTCCTTTCTGCTCCAGGCGGGCAACCGGGTCGTCAAGCTATCCGCCTATGACGAAGCGATTGGTTACTTGAGGAGAGGGCTGGAACTAATCCCATCCCTTCCGAATAACGCTGAGCGTATTCAGCAAGAACTGAACTTGTTGGTCACGCTCGGTTCGCCCCTGATAGCAACCAGGGGATATGCAGCCCCGGAAGTAGAACAAACCTACTCCCGAGTCCGGGAGATATGCGGACAGGTTGAAGAATCTGCTCAGCTATTATCAGTTCTGTCTGGGCTGTGTGTTTACTATACAGTGCGCCCCGACTTTCAAAGGGGGCGCGAGTTAAGGGAACAACTATTGGATCAGTCCCAAAGGGTACAAGATCTTGCCTACCAGTACCTATTTGGTTTACACCCTGTGGTTACTTGGCTATCCAGTCCAGGGCCTGAAGCGGACCCAGGAGGCGCTCGTTCTGGCTCACGAGCTTGATAACCCCTTCTGCCTGGCTTATACCTTTTGTGTGTCAGGTGTGCACCATTACTTCCGCCGGGAAGAACAGATTGTCCGCGAACAGGCAGAGGCTGCTATCGCATTGGCGACCGAGTATGGGTTCGCTCAATGGATATCGCAGGGAGGGCTTTTGCGAGCTTGGGCGCTCGTGCAACAGGGAGAAGGATGCGAAGAGCATTGTGCGCAGATGCACCAGGCCATGGATGCCTGGCGCGCCACGGGGGCAGACATGGGGCGACCGTACTATCTGCTGCTGCTCGCCGAGACACATATGAAACTCGAACAAGTAGAGAAAGGTTTGGAGCTGCTGACCGAGGCGTTAACTTTAACAGAAAACAATAGAGAGTATTGGATGATGGCCGAGTTATACCGTCTTAAGGGGGAATTGCTGTTGACGCAGGGTAAGGATATCACTGTGGTCGAGGCGGAATATTGTTTTCATAAGGCCATCGAGTTCGCACGTTAACAAAACGCCAAGTCGCTGGAACTGAGAGCAGTAATGAACTTGAGCCGCTTGTGGCAGAAGCAGGGAAAGGGAGAACAAGCTTGGCAAATGCTGAATGAGCTATATGGATGGTTAACGGAGGGATTCGATACAGCAGACATGCAAGAGGCCAAAATGCTACTAGAAGAACTTACAAATAGATAGTAATATCATTTGTACGATTTCTTTGAAGGATATACACAATTCATAACCCGCTCCCGAAAATTCGGGAGCGGGTTTATCCTGTACATTTTCGGAATCTCGCTATTTATTCTCTCTGCAATAATCTGACAAGGTCCGATTTAGTTGTGCAACTTCTTCATTTAATTGGGTAATACGATTGGACATAACATCCATTATGCGGTATGCAAGGGATGGATCTTCATGAATTCGCTGCAATATATTTTTGTGATCGACAGTAAGAATTCGGGCAGATCCCAGCGAACGGACTGTAGCAGTGCGAATCTCATGTTCGAAGATAGCCATTTCACCAAAAAATTTATTTTTGCCAAGAATGTTCAGAACTACTTGTTGATCCCCGGACTCTTCTACAACCTCTACAAAACCTTCTTGAACAACATACATACAATCCCCCTTCTCACCCTGGCGCACGATGATTTCGCCGTCTTGATACAACTTTCCCAATGTTCCAATGCCCATATATTTCTCTTCCTCTCCTTGTATGTCTTGTAAATCAATCATTAGATTAGACGGTATAACATCATGTGATTCTGTCTCTAGTTCATTTCCATTCGAAAATACGATTGAGACCAAATTATTCCACACAAAGCGAACTAAAAACCCGGGATGAAGCACACGTATCAAAACATCTCTGTAAAGAACACCGCCAGTGAGCATATCCCACATTATTAAACTCATGCCACGTTTCGCACTTGCTTTCCCATGCTGTTCATTAGAAACCATGCGGAGAATTGCTCGCCGGGCAAATTTCATCCTTTGGATTAGACTAATGGATTTGAAGATCATCTTCCCAATACGATTATCAAAGTCCATTTTCTGACAAAATGGGAGGTAGTGTCTTTTGAAATCTTCGGTTGAAATACCTTGGAAGACGGCTGTCGCCGCAGCAATTTTTGCGGCCCGGTAAGCTGCTCCGATTCCATCCTTGTAGAGACGGCTTACCCCACTATCACCGATGAACACAATTCGATCGCCGAAGGGCTGTGAACACCCCATCACGTTGATGCATGGACCACAATGACAGGTATAGCTTTCTGTTGAAAAGTCGGGGGGTAATGCGCTTCTCACAGTTGGATCGTTTAGGAATGTATCCATCACACTTGGATCAAGATTCCCGTGACTGCTTAGCAAGCATACTGTTACATATTTCCCTTTGGGAATGATCGCACCATAATCGAGCCCCGGAATATCCAATAAAAAAGCGTGGAACACGGAACCCACATATCGTGAAACTGCTTCTTCACCCAATTGGTATTCCCGGGTAAGCAACTTGGTTGTTCGCGGAGGCTCGTAGCCGAATTCTAAGTCATGGAACAATTTTAGGATAGAAGTGTTTACACCAGAGGCTACTGCCAATAATTCATAAGTCCGAAAATCAGCATTTTTTGTTTTGATCTGGATCAATTTACAATCTGGATCGGTTGCGTTATTGTCTTCAAACCACTTTACTCCGCTCACCCGGCTACGGGTGTGTCGAGCACCTTTCGCAATTGCTGCTTGTATGAGATAGTTATCGAGACCGCAACTCTTGCATTCTCCTGAGCCTCGTGGCCCTGCCCCGCGGAATGTGGTTGCTATTCTTTTCTCGTGGCGTGGAGTATGGATTAGTACGCTGCCAATATCCAGATGCAGCATGTTGTATTCTATTCCTCGTTGTACAACCGTTGGGGGTAGATTAATCCCTTCGACAGCCAGACTCTGGACCAAAGATTCGTAGATGACACCACCGCACATATTGCAACCAGTTGGCCCAGCCACATTGAAATCTCTGGGTTCGTAGATATCCACATGGATTTTTAAGTCGGCCCTTTCGGCCATATCCAGGAGAAAGTAGCTGAAGAAGGAGCCCGCCGGGCCGCCACCAATAACGGCCACGCGTGAACCGTGATCCAGCACAAGCGGAGATGGGTTTTTTCGTTGGGCTTTCGCTAACGCTCTGGAAAAGTTATGATCATGCATTTCAGTCTCCAGACAAACTTGCGAAATAACATAAGAATTAAGGTTAATCACTATTATTGTACATTGATTTTTTTACTTGGTGCGGATTAGGATCCATAACCGAATCATCGCCAAGTAACAAATTAGCAGGTAAAAATGACAATGATGCGATAATTTATATGTGAGCATGTGAGCAAAACAGGGTGAACAAACCATAACTTTTGCCCGTATAAGCCCCTTTGCATATATTACTTCAATTGATATGTCCGCGAGTTCGGTCGGACAAGCAAAGAAGAAAATTGAGGAAGCAGGCTGCACAAATGTAAGCTTCCAGCAAGGCGATATTTTTAACCTGGCGTTTGAACCGGAATCATTCAAACACATCTTTGTTTGTTTTGATCTTGAACATTAGGCACAGCCGCTTGAGGCTCTGAAATCCCTAAGAGACTTTCTAAAGGTCAATGGCACGATCACAGTCATCGAAGGCGATCATGGATCCACCTGTTTTTATCCCGACAACACCAATGCACATAGAGTGATTCGGTGCCAAGTCAAATTACAGAGGAGAGCAGGTGGCAATGCTAATATTGGCAGGGAGCTTTATCCTCTCTTATGCGCTGCAAGCTTCAGCTCTATCCATGTCTCTCCACGAATGGTTTATGTTGATTCAAGCAAACCTCAGCTTGTAGAAGGCTTCATAAAGAACACGTTCACGGCAATGATCGAGGGCGTCCGCGAACCATCTATGGAAGCCGGGATAATTGATAAATTACCTTTGATGAAGGTATTAAGGACTTGTACAGGGCGACAGAAAAAGATGGGTTTTTTTGTTTTACATTTTTCAAGGCAACGGCGACAAAGAAAATGTTGATGCGAGCATGATGGAAGAATTTGGGTAAAGCATTCTGCCTGCCTCCCTTTCGTACCAATCCTAAATTATCTTTTGGATCAGATTTTTGGGGGTACGTTATACTGCATATGTAATTTAATCTATCCAAGGCCACTCAAGCTTTTGCCAGTTCCCCTTGCTTGCTGCTGGATAGCCTCCAAATGTGTACCAGATCTCTCCAGTACTTGGACAGGCTACATTTGAATACACTGTCACAATCTGTTTATCTCGCCTTTCAATTTGGTCATCAGCAAGGATGTGGATTAAATCGACGGGTAGATCTGGAGAGGTTTGCGATGTTGATAATGTTTGAATAAGATTTTCTATCCGGCTGAAGCGGCTTAAGGTTCCCAGCGGCTTTTTATCCGCATCGCCTAGGGTTAGATCTTCGCAAGCACAAAAATGATTCGTTCCCACAATCCAGCCATTGGATGGCTCCCGTCTATAATACTTTGAGCATAAGCACTCAAACAGAGCAAACTCATTCTTTTTCCCATCCACTGCAAACAGTAACATGCCGCCATCTCGATCGGTTTCATTGAGTAACATTTCCACATCGTTGATGTTACGACATAGTTCCAACGCTTCTGTTAGAAATACGTAGGCGGGGACATGCGGTTTGTTAGGTGCGGGTTGGTCCCAAACAGATAGAAAATTATAGTGCAGCCACAACTTTTCCTTATTGATGCCGGTGGGGGTAAAAATATCTCCTTCCATAGAGAAGTTAATCGTTGGAATCCGGCCCTCAACTTCCCGTATCGTTACGTATCCCCACAATTCAGGCACGTAAGCGTCATTGTTACGCGCAACCCACACCTTGTTTTCAAATGGGTAAATTGCCCCGCTACATTGGTTAATATCACATTCTTCAATGTAATTAAATTCAGCAAGGAGCTGCAAAGGAATATTTGCCCCTTCAGCCAGGCCTTCAAATTCCTCCTGAAATCGATGCGGCAAACTACGCAACCAGGGTATTGCGCCAGCATGTAATTTTTCCATATCTTTGGGAATTGTCTGGTTGGCAATGTATTTGTTGAGCTTCTGACCAAGCCTGTTCCCGAGCGTATGCCCTGCAGCCAATCCAATTTCGCGTGGATTGCCTTTGAAATGATAGATCCGATTGAGATAGTCATTAATCAACATATTTCTCCATTCCACGCCGAATTACTTTTGCACAGTACCTCGAATTTATCCAATATTCGCCAGGATGATACCAACAATCTCATCACGGCGTGTTTCCTCCAACCATGGTTTTGAGTGATACACCCAGGTGACGGAGTGTGCGTTGTCGAGTCATTCTTAGCTCATTCACGATAATTTCCCGGAACCGGGATCCAAGGGTACAATGACCTGGTAATAATTATGGCGTAGAAAAGGGTCTGATACCTAAGCATAAATCCTGGTCGTATTAAGGTGTTCGTGTCCCAAATAAAGTTTTTAGGTGTTTAGTTTATAAGGTAGCCAAAGTCATCAATTATTCTTTATTCCATTTGGGTAATGGTTAATTTTAAAAACAGCCAGGATCACCTGCAAAAAAATGACTGCGCGATCTTTTCGGGTTTATCCGCTGGTTGGCAGGTTTACTCCTCTTTCTCCCAAAGCTGAAACCGTGTGATTTTCTCCAGGGTTCCACTGTTCAATCCCATATGGCCATGATCATTTTTGTTGAAAATTCCTTCCATTAGGACGTATTTTCCGTTGAACTCCTCAAGTTCCTGTGGTGTGGTTTGAAGTGCTACGTAATCAGGAACAATCCAGAGGGAGTTTTTATAGATACGGTGCACATAGTGCTCCTTAGTGAACCAAATGCTATCGCCTTCGAACTCTAATATGGAAATGCCAATGACCCGCACGCGCTTGCCGTGATATTGCTCAGGATTCACGATAAGCTGCATCAGGGACACAGATTCGACCTCGGGACTTGTTGTCCCGGATGCACAACTAAAGCCAAGCAACAATGCGGACACAATACATATCATCATCACTTTTTGTTTCATATCTATCCCTCCCGTTAACTAGTGCAAATACTACAACTTTGCAGTTAATTTGTTTGTACAAAGTACTCCAATTTTATCTGATATTCGTCAGGATGATATCCAGAATCTCATCATGGCGAGATTGCTCCAGCCCCGGTATTTTGTATTCTTCGACCAACTGCCGGAGTGTTTATTCTTGAGTTGGCGCCAATCCCCTAATGGATAAGTTCTCAGAACTAGGATCCAAGGTTTTAATCCCCAGGTAATAATCCTGAATTAGAAAAGGATCTGATACCTCAGCGTAAATCATGGTCGTATCAATGTGTTCGTGTCCCAAATAATGTTGGAGGGAAGTTACAGGCATACCCGCTGCCAGCATCTGGCTGGCGAATGTATGTCTGAGACGTTGGGCTGTCATTAGCACTCCACATTGGAGAAAATAATGAACTGTAGTGTTCCATAGCATGAGAGACAAGTAAGGGTGGAAAAATAAGAGAGACTTTTCGGTTAAAAACTAAATACTCTCCAATAGGGAATCCACTCCCTTCACCATACTCGGCCCAACGGGCTGTATCTTTTAGTATTTATTTAACTTGATTTACTTTGTCTACACAGCATTGAACTAAGAAATGTCCCCAATTCATTTAATTAACATTAGTTTTTTTAATTTCACCGCTTGGATTGTATCTAATCACCCATATTCTTTTTGTAATTGGTAATATGTCTGCACGCCGATTTCTAATTGCCAGATAACTTCAACCACGATCATACCCTGGTTTATAAACACTTCAGCTTTCCGAAGTTTGGTATAGATTTTTCCGGGTGTAAATTGATTCCTTGGCATTCTGTCAGGTTACTTTTTGTTCTAATCCTAACTTGTCTTTTGGATCATTTTTTAGGGGGTGGGTGGGCATACAATAAATTATTCTTGCAACAATTACTTATTATTCCCTTTTATTTAGTTTCTCAGGTTTTAAAACAATAGACCATTCATTTTGCGGGTTCAACGTGAAACTGCACATCGGAAACCAAAAAAGTTTAACCCAAAACCTCGGTGATCCTGGGGATAACTATAACGATGGGTCAATTGAATAAAATTTGAACTATCATTCCATGACCCGCCCCGCAAAACACGATCACCAAGACAAGATGGACCACTGGGATTAACGTCCGGGGAATTTACATAATAGTCGCTTGCATAACAATCTGCTACCCATTCCCACACATTGCCAGCCATATCATATAATCCATAGCCATTTGGCGGATAACTTGCCACGCTGGTGGTATCTCCAATGCAGAAGTCATTCTTCGACAGATAATTAACAATGGAGCAATCGGCATTCTGATCCCCCCAAGGGTACAGCTTATCTTCCATGCCACCCCGAGCCGCTTTTTCCCACTCCGCTTCAGTCGGTAAGCGAGTACCACGCCATTCACAATATTCCAAAGCCATCTCCCAGGTAACGTTGATAACAGGATAGGAGTTGTATTTTGGGTTGCCGTAATAAAAAAGGCGAGAAGATGAGCCAATACCTAATGGCTGAGTACAAACCAGCGATTCAACACATTGTGAATATTGATAATTGGTGACTTCAGTCTGGTCGATATAAAATGAATCAAGATAAACCTCATGTTGCGGACGAGTATTGAAATCGCCATTTATTGTCCCCATAAAGAATTTGCCAGCTGGAACTAACGCCATCGTAGTCTCAAAATCATCAACATAGATTGATTCTATATTTTTTGAAGATGCAATATTATCTGGGATTGGTGATGCTATGATTTCTGGATTAGTCAGTTCTGATGCCTGACAAGTACAAGCAGATAACGTCAAAATAACCAAGAGCTGAAAATAAATACGTTCAAGAAACCTCATTGATTAATTTTCCTAATGAATTCAAACTTCTTGCATAATACTTATCAATAGAGGAAAAGTCAACAATCTTGGAGATTTGTTTATCTGATTATGGAAATACATATTAGACAAAAAGGGTGGAAAAATAGGAGAGACTTTTCAGCTAAATAACCTTATAAAAATTCGTCTATCAGGAATCCACTCCCTCCACTATACCCGGCCCAAAAAGACCGTATCGTTTATTCATAATAAAACCATTCCCAACACATACCCTTCCATTTTTATCTGGGCGGTATTCAAATCCTTAAATCCGGGTGATTAACTGTAAGTTTCCCCTTTTTTCCTACCTAATCCAATTAAATCTTAAATGCCATTTGTTGAAATCAAATTTTGGAATCTTCAAGAATTATTCTCACCCTGGGATTTATCTAACGGACGAAGATAATTCCTGTATTGATAACGAATAAATGGAAAACGATAAAACCATAATAGATACCATCTGTTCCCTAGCCCCGGGCATGTATAAAATTACCATCAAATCCAGACCGTACATAAATGAGTAATCCAAGGAGTATGTATACTCCCGGGTGCTTGGGAGCACCTGAATGAGAGGGAAAGCCAATTCCAATCAGGCTGAATTCCACGCAGACATAAAACCAGCGCCGATAAACAGATAAGCAGCCCCTACCAGCCACATCCACACTTTCATTTTGTTTAAACCCCCACTTTTTTTCTCCGAATTGGTTCAGGGTTTGTTTTAATCCAAACCAATCAAATCTGCTGCCACGTTTTCGATTGTCTGAGTTCTCGCCCAAACCCTTGCTGATTCCAATTGCTCACCAGATACCTGCTTTTCTGTTTCCAAAACAATCTGGGAAGCGCGATCTTTGATATCCTGAGCCGAAGCGTTGTTTCCTCTGACAATTAGAGATAGCTGTAATGCTTCTTGAGCTTCCTGGTTCAATAACTTAAGTTGTGATAATTCTATAAATATTTCCAGCATTAAAGAATTCGCCTGTGCTTCTCTCGCTATTTTGAGGCTATCGAGAAATATTTGCCGGGCTTCCGTAAGATTGCCTTCGGACAATTCAACTTCCCCAATATAAACAAGGGTCCTTACCACATCCCATCCGGTGATGTAACCGTTAAATGTATCCAGGCTCTTCTGGAATAAATTTAAAGCGTCCTCGGTATATCCTTGTGATAGATTAAGCAATCCCAGGTGGCGATATGCAGTACCAATGCCCCACCGGTCGCCTACCTGAAGGCAAAGGTCTAAACTTTCCTGCAGATAAGCCTGAGCTTCCACAAAAAGCCCCAATTTGATTGCAGTCGGGCTGATCCAATTTAACCCCAGAGCAACGTAGCGGGAATCGCCAAGGGCGCGCCACATTTTAATGCCAACCAGCATCAATTTATACGATTCGCTGGTGTAACCCTTGTAGCTTGCGACCGCACCTAAACTGTAATTCGCGTATGCTTCGATCCAGCGATCATTGACTTTTTGAGCATATTCAAGGCATTCTTCCAAAACAGACTGCGACTGTTCGTATTCCCCGTTTAAGAAATTAATGATTCCACTGAAAACGAGTGCATCCAGCAGTAAGCCCGGGTCATTTAAAGGTCGTAATATCGCCAAACTTTTTTCATACCTGGTCAACGCCTGTCCAAATTGTCCCTGGCGAAAAAGCAGCAAACCCTGCTGGGTAAGCGCCTGACCAAAAATTTCCGGAAGTTGATTAATTCCAGATATCTCATTCAATTTCTGAACAACCAAATCAATTTGTTCAATCCCTTCTCGAAACCATCCTCGCATTTCAAACAACCAGGCGAAACTGCGCAAAGATTTGCCTATAAGTAAAAATTTTTTATTATCATTCGCCCATTTCCAGGCCAACCGCAGGTTATCAACTTCGCGGGTTAATTCATTTACAGCTTCCTGCTGTGCAAATCCTTTCAAATCACCTTCCAGTTCACTTAAGAGGGTCAGGTAGTAATCGCAGTGCCTATCAGCAGTCTCAAAATATTTTGCATCCTCAGAAAGTTTCGCGAAGGCATATTGACGAATGACCTCATGCAAGTCATAGCGTCCATATTCTGATTTGAAGAGCAGGGATTTGGAGGCTAGCGACATTAAAACCTCCAGGTTTGCCCCGGCGACATATTCGGCCGCTTTCCGGTCAAAGCCACCCCGGAAAACAGCCAGTTTCAATAATGCTTCACCTTCATCCCGAGAAAGCAGCATCCATGAATGTTCAAAGGTCGCCCTCAAACTTCTCTGGCGCGTAGGCACGTCCTTCATCCTAATTGACAAAAAATCCATACTGTGTTCGATCTCTTCGGCTATTTCACGGCAGGAGAGCATTGTTATCCAGGCAGTTGCCAATTCAATCCCCAGTGGCATCCCATCAACCATCTGGCATATGCGAGCAACATATGGTTCGTCCTCGGCATTGAGCTCAAATGATGCCTGCGCTCTCCTTGCGCTCTGCATGAATAACTCGACAGCACTGTAACTCCGAATCGAATCAAATTGATTATCTTTTGGGATGGGCAGCCCTTGAATTTCAAACATCCACTCGCCGTGCAAATTCATTTTTTCACGTGATGTGACCAGCAGTTTAACTCCCGGAGCATGCAGAAGGATTTCCCCAAAGAGCACTGCCCCATCCAGTAAGTGCTCCACATTGTCAAGCACAAGCAGCAGGTGCTCCTCACGCAGATATTTCATCAATTGTTCCTGCGGCTTTAATTGCCCTTGAAAGATATAACCTAATGAAGTGGCAATTGTTGGGACCAGATGAGCAGAAGAATTAATAGAGGCGAGAGAGATAAATTGTGCTCCCCCGCTGAAATATTCCTTCAACCGGCAGGCAGCTTCAACCGCCAGGCGGGTTTTACCGATACCGCCGGGGCCTACCAGGGTAACCATTCGGCACCTGGGATCACGCAACATGCTTTCGAGAGCATTTAACTCCACCTCGCGGCCAACTAAAGGGGTAGCCGCTTCAGGAATCCATGAGATGGAACTCTTCCTGCCTTGCTGTATAAGGTGAGCCGTTGATTTAATCTGATCGGAGTTTGAGAGCCGCTCAATCCAAAGTCCCCCGCGGGCAACTCCAATAAAAACATCCTGATCACTTTCGGGTACCTTAAGTGATTCGGCCAGTAAAACTGCAAGCTGTTTTGACGGGCGGCGTTCTCCCGACTCATACTTCCGCAGTGCGGAAACAGAACAACCCGTTCGTTCCGCCAGCTCTTCCTGGGTTAAGTCAAGTGACCTTCGCCTGTTTTTAATCCATTCGCCAAAAAAACCTGGATTATCTTCGCTTTCCATTCCAGCTTCCAACTACACAATTAAATTTACAAGTTCACGTTGCGGGCGCGATGCTGGCTGAATGAAAAAAGGAATTTTTAAATTTTTATTAGATAACTCTCTCGTTGTGACGCTTTTTGTGTCAATGATTGTGCCACAAGGTGCCACCTATTTCTTTTGATTGGATAGTTTAATCATTTGTGAAAGTATAGTGTCACCTTCTTATCAAATATACAACAAGTATCTGACAATATTGGAGAAAATTACCATGAATATATATTTTATCTTATTTCTCAGATTTGTCCATATTTTTGCAGGCGTTCTGTGGGTTGGTTCCGCTATTCTATACTTCTTTTATGTAGAGCCAACAGTAAGGAGCCTTGGACCAGCGGGGGGGAAATTTATGTTTGAATTTGTTGAAAAACGACGCTATCCGATTTTCATGACCGCAGTCAGCTTTTTAACAATCCTTTCTGGGATCCCGTTATTCTGGATGATATCCGGAGGTTTTAAACTCAGCTGGATGAAATCCGGTCCTGGATTGGGCTTCACAATTGGCTCCATATTGCCTTTAATAGCTTTCCTCATGGGTGTGCTTTTACTTTCACCTCGTGGAAAACGAATGGGCGAGTTGGGTAAGGAAATCGGCGAATCTGGCGGTACACCCAGACCAGAACAAGCAGATGAAATGCATAAATTAGAAAAAGAATTTGCACAATTTGAGCGGGTGGAATTCATCATATTGTCAATATCTCTGATCGCAATGGCTACAGCTCGCTACTGGTATTTCTAATCCTTATTCTTAAAATTTCGAATGATGGTCCGATAAATCAAAATCAATGTGATTGAAAAGAAAATCCTGAAAATCTCATATAAAGGAGGCAGAGATGGTCACCAAATTGGATTTGATAAATAAAGTGCGCAGCACTGACAATAGAACCGCTCTCCAGGCGATTGAAGAAATGCGGATTCGCGGATGGCTCACAGATGGAGCCCTGCGTGGAATCACCCTTAACCGTGCTCAGTTTCAGGGTGCAGACCTGATAGAGGCAGATCTTAGTTTTATTGATTTTCACCAGGCTGAAATGGAATTTGTTGATCTAAGAAATGCCAATTTGAATGGCGCGAAACTGACCAGGGCTAATTTGATTGGTGCTAACTTAAGCGAAACCAACTTAACGAATGCCAATCTATATAAGACCAATTTGCGAGGTTGCCGTAACCTTACCGTCGAGCAACTATCTACAGTCAAGCGGCTTTGGGGCGCTATTATGCCAGACGGTGAACCTTACGACGGTCGTTACAATCTACCTGCAGATCTCGAGATTGTTTATTTGAGAGCCGTTGTATAAGAAATTTTTTATCTTTTAGTAATGATCAAGATTTGTTAGATGTAAATGCAATCCTGTTTCATTATACTGAATTCAACCGTAATCGGTTTCGACCACACCAATACTATAGTCCAGGCAATCGATCCGGACTTATTCAACAGCACTTTCGAATTTAAGGTAACAAATCATGTGCATACTGCACCTCGTTCATCCCCATTGCACCCAATCCAGCAGCAGACAACATCAGTAACCAGGTGGTTTCATATCCACAATTGTCTCTGAGGTGAAATTGTGACAGATTTATATATGACTGATACCGACATCGCAACTTCAAATATTCCAATCATAAAAACACCAGACCAACGACTGCGGGTTTTTATCAGCTCGACACTGCAGGAACTGGCGCATGAACGGGAAGCGGCTTGCAATTCCATAAAACGATTACATTTAATCCCTGTGACTTTTGAGTCTGGCGCGCGCCCACACCCCCCCCGAGAACTTTACCGGGCGTATCTATCTCAAAGCCACGTCTTTATTGGTATTTACTGGCAAAAATATGGCTGGGTTGCGCCTGATATGGACGTATCTGGAATCGAAGACGAATATAATCTTTCCAGCCGCATGCCCAGACTGGTCTACCTAAAAAAACCCGCCCCAGACCAGGAATCAAGTCTGGCACAATTATTAAGCCGGATACAAAGCGAAAATTCAGTTTCTTACAAATATTTTTCCTCCCCGGAAGAATTGGAAGAACTCATCGAAGACGACCTGGCAATTTTTCTTTCTGAAAGATTCGAACATTCATTTCAAATTGGTGAAGTTGAACAGCAGGGGGCATCTGTTGTGCCGAACAACCTGCCGACAGTATTGAATCAATTCATCGGGCGGGAAGACCTGGTTTCAGATATCATAAGTTCTATTAAAGTTGACCATCACCGATTAATTACTTTCACCGGAGCAGGTGGAGTTGGGAAAACACGTTTGGCGCTGCGTGTCTCTGAAGAGCTTATCGAATTGTTTCCCGGAGGCGTTTGGTTTTTCGACCTGGCATCGCTATCGGATTCAACTCTATTAATTCAGTCCATCGCGGCTGACCTTGGAATTTCTGAAGAACCGGGTATGCCACTAATAAACTCACTCACCAACAGAATTGCCCAAAAGCCGCACCTGTTTATCCTGGACAACTGCGAGCACCTGGTTAATGATGTAGCTTTCCTGGTAGAAGACCTGCTGCAAGGTTCGCCAAATCTCCAAATCATTGCTACAAGCCGGGAATCCATGGGAGTAAGGGGTGAAATTATAATCAGCATTCCCCCACTTTCTTTCCCTGATTCACAAGAAGAATTACCCTGCAGACAGTTGATGGAATTTGATGCAGTAAAGTTATTCGTTGACCGGGCAGCGGCTTCCCAGACGGGTTATGAAATAACAAATGAGAGCGCACCCTTTGTCGCGAAAATCTGCGCCAAGCTGGACGGCATCCCATTGGCCATCGAATTAGCAGCAGCACGTATCAGGGTGCTTTCCGCAGAGGAGATAGCCTGGAGACTCAATGACAATTTTAATTTTCTTACTGGCACACGTACTTCACTTGCTCGACAAAAGACGTTAACAGCACTGATTGATTGGAGTCATGAACTTCTTTCAGAAAGTGAACGGATCCTGTTCCGACGACTGTCAGTATTTAATAATAGCTGGACGCTTGAAGCAGCTGAACAGGTTTGTCAGGGTGGGATTATTGAATCATGGGAGATTCTCGACCTGCTAACAAATCTGGTTGAAAAATCCTTCGTTACTGTTGAACTGATCGAGAGCGGTAACCGTTACCGTTTTTTAGAAATGATCCGCCAGTTCAGCCATTCACAACTGGTGGAATCCGGTGAAGCGGATGAAGTATCAAGTAATTTTGCGATATATTACATAGAACTTGCTGAAAGGTCATACGGCAATCTATGGGGGCCGAAACAGAGCTACTGCCTGAAAATTTTACAGCAAGAAACCGACAATATGCGCTCAGCCCTGGAATGGTTGTCAATCAGCAGCGACCGCGGGGAGTTACTACTACGCATGGCTGGATCGCTGTGGCGTTTTTGGGAAATCAGGGGATATGTAACCGAAGGTCGCGGCTGGTTGGAGCGCGCTCTGGCATCGAGCCCTGGTGCGACTGTGTATTCTCGAGCCAACGGGTTAAGAGGGGCAGGTATTCTTGCTCTGAAACAAGGGGACTTAAAACAGGCTAGAGAGATGCATGAACAAAGCCTCTCACTTTTTCGTGAACTCGGTAACCAATATAAAATAGGGGTAGCGCGTGAATTAGGAGCCCTTGCTGAAATTGCTTATATCCAGGGCGACTATTCCCAAGCGACGACCTTGCACAAGGAAAGCCTATTATTGAGAGAAGAAATAAGAGACAAAGAAGGGATCGCGATCTCGCTGGGGCATCTGGGAATAATCGCACGCGATAAGGGGAATTACAAGCTTGCAATAGAGTTACTGGAAAAAAGTCTGCAATTATGCCGTGAGATGGAAGATAACCTAATGACTGCCTTTGCCCTGAGAAACCTGGGTATAGCTGTTTATTATCAATGTGATTATCAGCAGTCAAACCAGTTGCTGCATCAAGCTTTATCTCTCTACAGAGAATCAGATGACATGCCCGGGATATCGAACACCCTCCAGAATCTCGGGAATACTGCCAAGGACCTGGGCGACTTTAAACAAGCAAATCTGCTTTACCAGGATTGCCTTCAAATCAAACAAAGTCTGGGTGATAGATACGGTATTGCGCAGGCAGCCGCCAGCCTGGCAGAATTAAATTTTCTTCAGGGAAACTACACACGTGCTGTTGAACTTATTGAACAGAGCTTGTCTCTATTTCTGGAACTAGAAAGTACGCGCGGGATTGTTTTTTCACTTGGAATCAAGGCCTATATTAGTCATTATCAAGGTCAATACCAGCGTGCTGAACACTTAGCCAGGGAATGTCTTGCTCTGGCAACTGAAATCGAGGCTCCCCGACCTATCGCATACGCCAAACAGGTGTTTGGATTGAATGCATTAGCTGATGGCAAACTTGTTGAAGCAAAAGAAATGTTATTTGAATCGTTGAATATTTTTCAAGAGGTTAACGACCCCAGAAGTATCGCTTTGGTTTTAGTAAATCTGGCACGAATAGCTTACCACCAGGGAGATTATGGGTGTGCGAAGGAATTTCTAGATGAAAGCCTCCTGATTGCCCAGGACCTTGAAATCCTCTGGACGCTCAGTTTTATTTATGAAATTATGGGGCTTTTGGAACGGGAAAAAGGTAATTATGACCAGGCATTAGTATACTTGAACGATAGTATTAAAATTTCCATTGACCAGATGAATCAGCAAGGAATCGCCAACTGCTTGGGCGCTTTTGCAGGTTTAGCTGCAGCATTAAACGAATCAATTCTCGCAGTAAGGCTGTTCTCAGCCGCAGACAAGTTAAGGCAATTAATCGGGGCAAATATGGGTGTACATGACCAGCATGAATATTCTCATTTCTGTACTCAACTGCGAGACAAATTAGATGAAAAGAGCTTAAATTCAGAATGGTTTGAGAGTTCGAAATTACCAACCGAACAGATCATTCAGGAATTAATACCCTGGCTCAATGAGCGAAGCCTCTCGATTTCTCATAATTAATACCATGATCGCACGTATCTGGCGTTGTGTCACACAAGCTTCGCAAGCGGATTTTTATCTGGATATATTAAACAAAACCGTGACCCTTCCCTGCCAATCTGCGGAAGGCAACCAAGGGATTTATATCTTTCGGGAATTGCGGGGCGAGTTAGCCCATTTTCTGCTGATTTCATTCTGGGAATCAAGCGAGGCGCTTTACAATTACGCCGGTTCGGAAAACCACCATTTAAATCACACCGAGGAAGAATTAGAATACCTAATCGCAAGTGAATCTCTAGCGACAGATTACGAATTGATGGTTGGAGGAGGAATTATCTAAAAATCCCGTTTATATCACCAATTAGTCAATTATCGAAATTATAAATTTATGTTGTCTGAGCATGTGAAACAAAACAAGTTGGAACAACTAGAAATTTCATCGCCTAAAAAACTATAACGGAATTATTTCAGGAAACCACCTCCACATCCATTCTAAGCCAAAATTCCGAAACATAATTGCTCATTTACTTAAAGTTTTTCTATTTTTAATTACTAATCAAACCACATTTCCCCATCCCCAATGACAATTTCCCCCTCCAACCTAAACTGGTAACATGCTGGCGCGAGTGCGCTCCTGCGCTGTAATCGGTCTAGAAGGGGAGATCATGGAGGTCGAAGTGGACACCGGGCAGGGTTTGCCCGGGATGACCATACTCGGCCAAAAAAACCGTATCGTTTAGAATCTTCTTGAAATAAATTTCTTCGTAAATAAAGGGTTATACAAAGAAAAGTCCCCAATTCATTAAATCAGACGTAAATTGTTTCTTTGGCAATCTGCTTGCCTCCTTTTTTTCTAATCCTAGCTTATCTATTGGTTCAGTTTTTGGGGACAGGCCATGTGCATTTGATAATCAATTATTAGTAGCTCTTTGTTAGAGTAAAATTTGTTATAGTTGATTAGGAACAAGTACTATTTGACTTGGGGAGGTTGTTATGAAGAATAAAGTTCCTGTATTTTTGACAATGTTTATTTGTATATCATGTGCTTCTCAACCATCTGAAGTAGCATTTCAAACATCGATAGCTCAAACAGTGAAAGCCCGATTGGGTGAGTCGGCTCTAACACAAGTTGAAGAATCGCCAACATCTATAAGGTCTAAGGAAAATGAACCTGCAAGTGAAGTTAACATAGTAACCTTCAATGCAATTCAAAACGAAATACAACAAGGTCAATGCACAATTCTGGAATGGAAGGTAGAAGGGGGGTTTGGAGTCGAATTGGACGGACAACTTGTTGATTGGGTTGATGATCGGGAAGTTTGTCCAGAGGAAACAACCACTTACTGGTTGAATGTCGACAGGGGAGATAGATTGGTGGAAGAGCAGGTTACCATTCAAGTACTTGTTTCATCATCAGAAGATGTTGATACCTTATCCGAATCCACACTACAACCCTTTCCCCAAGGCTCAGTTCCAAATGCTCTACCACCAACAGTCAAGCCGCCTGATATCCCTACAAATTGTAATAAGACCACCACCGAGTACGTTACAGACCTGGCTATAACAGATATTTACCCAGGCAATATTCCCAAAGGTCAATTCTGGGTGAGGGTAACCAATAATGGACCAGTTTCGTGCAGAAATGTCAATTTTAACTTTTTGGGATGTTCAGTTGAATCAACCCCAAAGTCAGACGTGTGGGTAATTCCCCCAGCTGGGGATGTTAGCTCGGCAACAATAAACACTGACCCAAATATTGATATCATACCTGGATACCTTTTTCCATCAGGATTTCAAAAGGTTTCCACAACATTAAACATCAAACCTGGAGAAACACAGGAGATTCCCACAGGGATTGGTTTTGATATGGATATTGCAATCTATAAGGTCACCTGTAACTTTTCTGGAGAAAGTGGGTATAGCGACTTGAATAACACTAACAATTTATATATTGAAAACATACCACAGCTGCAATGAACTCAAGAAAGTTGGTTTCTATCTCATTAATAATATTGTTTTTATCTATATATGCTTCGGGATGTGGTTTATCAAATACACCATTAGAAGTAACCGTAGACAATACTGAAGACCTGGAAGTAGTAATAACTGAAATTATTGAGATAACAAAAGAAATTATTATTACTACAACACCTGTTCCAACATCAATACCAACCACTTTGCAAGAAATAATTTTTCAGGATGATTTTGATTTTGATAAAGGAGAGTGGAAATTTGATTTCGGGCGCGACGAACCAAAAGCATATTACAGGTATGTAAACGGTGAACTTGAAATTGGGATCGCTCAAGATCGAATAAATGGAGAAATTTATTTCAATCAACCCGATATGGAAACTTTAAATAATGGATACGATTTAACGTTCGATACAAAATTAGTTGGAGGGGATGAAAGATATACAACTTTTGGACTGAACCTGCGAAAGAATAATTATTCTTTCCTAAGATTTTCAATCACTCAAACTGGTTTGTACAGATTGGTTTATTTTGTTGAAGAAGAATGGAGGGAGATTATTTCATGGACTCGTGAATCCGCACTAAGAGAAGGATTTAATACAATCCACATAATTGATAATGGAACACGTATTAAAGCATATGCCAATGATGTATTACTATTTAATTTACCTGTTGAGTTACCTCCTGTTGGATATTTAGATTTCACAATGGAAGTGTTAACAGATCCAGATACCCAAAAAACCCTTGTTGAAGGAATATGGGTGCTGGACAATGTAATTATTCGAGAAGTTGAGTAATATACATTCCTATACATTCATACAATTAGCTATTGGAAGAACCTCCGATTATTCTGAGCACCAATAAACTGACCAGGCTACCTATTATTAGCTGAACAAGTATTCCGGCAACAGTGTACCAGCGCCATTGATAGGAAATACCTACTGCGGGAGATAGGGAAAACTTGAATACTTCGAGGAAGTTATACAATTGGAATGTATAGGTTTGGTAGTAGAGTGTCAAAGCATGTGAAACAAAAAGGGGTGGAAAAATAAGAGAGACTTTTCAACCAAAAACAAAGGTATTAACTTACATCAGGAATCCACCCTCATATCTATACTCAGCTCAAAAGACTGTATCGGTTAGAATAAAATTTAAATATATTTGTTCCTCAATAGTGGTTTACACATAACCCCACCCAATTTATTTACTTCGATGTATATTTTTTATTTGACGATCTGCCTGCATCCTTATTGGTCTAATCCTATCTTATCTTATGGATTAGTTTTTGGGGAGCAGGCCAGGTTGCTAGCGGCAATTTTCGGTCCAACCAGTCTGGCCATTTGGACAAGAGAGGTAATACCAGCGATTATCCTCTGATAATCCAATAATTTCACACTGCTCATAAGGATCTACATCGAAAAAATCCCCACCACAATATTGCTCATCACACAATAAACCATCTCTAGGTTTACAATTATCTCCAACTTGAGGCCCCACAAATATTGCCACATAAGTAAGGTAAAGCACTATTGAGACGATAACCATAAAGACCAAAATTATATTTCTCGGGGTATATAAAGTTGGTTTATATTTTTTCGGTGGGATTGATTCAATTGAGGTAAGAGTTTGAGAGATTTCCTTACCACAGCTAGGACATTTGCTTATATACGCTTCATTCAAATCAGCAATTAAAGCTTGACAATTAGGGCATCGAGTAAATCCAATATCTGGAGAATCGTCCATTTCAATTTGTATATTTTGTTACTAGCAGTCATCAAATTGTAATAATGATTCTAATTCATGTAAAATCTAATTTCCTGATTTTGCACATTAAGGTGTTAAGTAATTAACCTTTTACGATATACATTTTCCATGAAACGAGAGGATATGACAGCCTTACATATAAATACACCGTTGATTGAATCTTTAGCTATGAGTAAAGAGAATGGATCAAAAATATGGTTGAAGATGGAAACAATGCAGCCTTGCGGCTCCTTCAAGGCTAGAGGAATTGGATATGCATGCCAAAAGTATATAGCAAAAGGAGCAAGATCGCTTATGTCTTCATCCGGGGGGAATGCAGGTTTAGCGGTTGCTTATTCTGGGCGCCGCCTGGGTATTCCGGTGACCGTTGTGGTTCCAAAATCCACAATGAAAAGAGCGATTGACTTGATCAAGCTCGAAGATGCTGAAGTCATCATAACCGGTGATAATTGGACCGAAGCTCACCAATACACAATGTCATTGGTGAAAAATAAAGTCGCATATATTCATCCTTTTGACGACCCAAATATATGGGAAGGTCATGCGTCCATTGTTGATGAAATTTCAAATGCTGGAATAGTGCCGGATGTAGTAGTTTTGTCTGTTGGCGGAGGAGGGCTTTTGTGTGGGGTTGTTGAAGGGCTCAAAAGAAATCACTGGGAAGAAATTCCGATATTGGCTGTAGAAACATGGGGGGCGGATTCGTTGTATACGGCTTACTTGGCAAGTGAACATATTGGCATTGGAAAGATTAGCAGTATTGCCACCTCACTTGGTGCAAAAAAAGTAGCTAAACGTGCATTTGAATTGCTTAATGAACACGAGATTTTTTGTCACGTGGTGACGGATGCAGAAGCCATAAATGGGTGCTGCCGTTTTCTTGACGACCACAGAACAATGGTGGAACCGGTATGCGGCGCTAGTTTGTCGGCAGTATATAACTGGTGTGATTTTTTGAAAGACAAACATAATATTGTCGTGATTGTTTGCGGTGGGGTTGGGGTGACGTTGAGACAGTTGGAAAAATGGGAGGATGAAATTATATAATGCGTGTTCAGTGTTTAAAAATTTAAGAAATTAATCAGGGTGGAAATTAAGAGTACTATATAACCGAAAGTTAGTGTGGCCAATCAGGAATCCACCCCCATCAACATACTCGGCTCAAAAGATCGTATCGTTTAGGATAGCTTTGACATAACCGAATATCCCATATTCCCTTAATTAGTATTTGTAGTGTTGAACGCTAATTCTCAATCGCCGGGCAGTCACTTGCACTTTTTTGCCTTAGTTTCAAAGCAGTCGGGCTTCTCGGATTTTTGTATTGATTTGTTCAGATGTAAATTGTTTCCTTAGTATCTGGATTACTTTCTTCACTAGTTCTAACTTGTAATTTGAACATGTATTTGGTGACCATTTCTATTGAGAGTTTCATATATCCAAATATTCAAACATAGTTGGAAAAAATAACGCCGATATGTAGTAAATCCGCATAAGGAGTCCCGAATTGTAATTAAATTGTGGAGAAATCATTACAACAAGCTCCGGCAGCACAGCTTGCTGGGTTACCGACCACTAGTCCAACTGCAATCGTGGTTCAGTCTTCTCAAATTAATCAAATTATTCTAATATTATGACTGGTAAAAATAATGGGGCCTGGCCAGTTTGGTAGTCACTTACATACAGGAGGAATGAATTATGAACACGAACAATACTGGAAGATTGCTTGAAGATAGAAAGGTGAATGTAAAGGCAAAGCTTGCTTTACTATGGGTAGCCTTGATGTTCTTCTATATTTATAACGATCTGTTTTCACTCTTTCAGCCAGGTCACACAGCGGATCTGGTAGAAGGACAGTTGGAAGGAGTACAATTTACTCAAACACTCCTTTTTGGTGCGGCTGTGCTAATGGCGTTTCCGAGCTTCATGGTCCTACTATCTCTCACGTTGAAGGCCAGAGTGAATCGCTTGGTGAATATCTTCGTAGGCATTCTCCATATACTTGTCCTATTAAGTACACAATTTGTGGGTGAGGGCGAGACTTGGTTTTATTGGAGACTTTACGAGTTACTTGAAGCCCTGTTCCTCTTGATCATCATCTGGACAGCATGGAAGTGGCCTACTACTGATTACCAACCTCAGGAATCCGCTTCCTGATCGATGATCCTGTGATTCTCATCCGCATTAGCAACCCCTATCGTCCCAATCTAACTCGATCAAATATCTGACAAAACCCGAGGAATACGACCTGCGGGTTAACGCAGGGAGAAGGCCAGATCTGTTGCTGATTAAAAGTGCCCCAACAAGAAGGGGTTTGTTCCAAGGAGCCATACGTATTAATGCTGACTTACCCCTGCATTATCTCCGGTGCGTTAGAAGACTCTATCGTGTCAGAACTTATGAGACAAAAAAGGAGGAAAAATTAGAGATACTTTTTCATAAATAAAAGAAATTAACAGACTCTGACAGGAATCCACCCCTACCACTATACTCGGCCCGAAAGACCGTATCATTTAGGATAAACCTCACGATAGAAAGCAGACGTTCAACCCAATTTCAAATCAATTATTGAAAGGGTAAATAAAAAACAAACGATAAATGTATAATAGATTAACCTTTGCGTGATTAATCACAGCCCTCCCAGGCTAATCCGATTACATCCCTACACGCTGCGGTTATTGCTGGGCTTGTTGACTTTTTACAAAAATTCTGTATATAATATTGATGATAATTTCCTACCCGTCATTGAAAGCATCATGGGCGGACCTCTAGTAATTTAGAGGACAGGACATTTTATTTTCATAATTGCCGCTGACCATACGTCAGGGGCTTTTTTTTATAATCCCGAATGTACATGGAAGGAGGTCTGAATACACACATATAAATCAAGAGATAGTTGAAGAATGATTAAACCAAACTCAAAATAATCAAAGGAGGATATTAAAATGAATTTTTACAAAATCAAATACATGTTGGCTGCTTTCACTGTCCTCGTAGTATTGATGGGATTGTTTTTCCTTGCTCCAACTCTGATGGGGACTGAAGCTATGACTCCTGGAGGTAATATCCTCATAGGCTCTATACCACCAGCTGATGGATGGGCATCATTTGTAGATAAGGATTCAGGAGAGGAGTATCAATTCCGATTGATTGCGAGTGAATGGGAAGCCCCAGGAGTAGGACAAGCAACTTTTCTTCTAGAAGGGCCGTCAATTACCATGTGCACCGCAAATGGCGACCATGCATATGTAGAATTTGAAGACCCTGGTGGAGATTATTATGGGCATCATTATCAAGGCAATACCCCTCTAACTGCGATTAATTGTGGAACAGCATACGTGATGGCAGTATCTGTCGATGGATGTCAAGCAGATATTGAATATCATGGATATATCCATTCAGATTATCCATTGGTAACCTATATGGGTATGATGACCACTGATGTAAATGTGAAAATAGGCGGAATGTCAGGTAATAATACAATTAACATCCAAGTATATACTCCGAAAGAGGTGATAAAGTTAAATGGGAAATTCTCTGGATATTATGAGACGGATACATGCCCTTAATATTCAATGAGATTGTCAATCAAGTAGTTAATTATGTAAATTAATCGATTAAAGAATAAACACTTTATTTAACCGCCATGAGGTATGCGACTCCCTCGCAGTATGAACCTCATGGCGGTTCTTTAACCCTCCATGTTAGCCTAGTATTCACCTTGGTGTTCTTAGCATAAATAGTTATCATTTCTTTATGTCCGATATCAAGAATACTCCCGGTTGGGGTATACAAGACGACTTTATGAAGAATCTAAATAACACCAGTGGATATCAAAGAACTTCCCTGGATGTTATGCGGGATGTCCTCGATGATTTAGCAGATGATATGAGCCAGGCAGTCCCTGAAAGTGAATGGACAGGATTGTTAATTTATCTTATTGAGGCAATTGAGCGCAAGGCAAAGGATAAGGAAGAATTCAACCATCCCTTTGTTTTATAAGCCCATTACTGCTTTGCAGGTTTTGGTGTAGAGATCGCGGAAGATGTTGTCGGGATCTGCGATACGTTTAGCATTGTAATAATTTTCTTTATTAAACACTTTCCAGAAATCTGCCTCAGAATAGTAGTTGTTAGAGATAAGGGATTTTATGCCTCCTATTCTCATTAATTCCTCTTCGATGAGTTGGTAGTAATTGATGTTGTTGTTTTTCCTCATACCATAGATGGCGATGTCCAGGAATAGTTGATCTGAATTTTTTCTATTATAGTCTTCTGAAATCCATTCGTATTCCCGTACAACTTTGTACGGCACGCACCAGAGGGGATAGTGCTTGACAACTTTAGTATGCCATTGAAGATAGCCTTTGATTTTGGAAAAAGGGATCATGACATCCAGAGTCATGGGAATAAGGTGTTCAGGAAGCCAGCGATTGAAAATTTTGGCAAGGGAAAGAGTGTTGGTGGAGTTGGTAAACCAGCCAAAAAGCAACCTGCCCAAAAAGGATTTGGGGTTGACATTGGTTACACCTTTGTCGTAGCGGAAAAAGTAGTCATAAGTTTTAAG
>Ga0180438_10002855_pt1 | contig 27176 bp, 25 predicted proteins | sample SS_ome_12_FD_132455 | JGI IMG/M metagenome (GOLD analysis project Ga0180438, IMG submission 132455) | Hypersaline lake sediment archaeal communities from the Salton Sea, California, USA - SS_3_D_2 metaG | ecosystem: Environmental > Aquatic > Non-marine Saline and Alkaline > Hypersaline >... | reverse complement strand
TAGCAACAGGCATATCAAAAGATGCAGTGGTGAAAGAATGGAAAAAGAAAGGAGATCTCGGCCTTGTTGCAGAAGAGTTGGTAAAGAAAAAGAAACAACGCACGCTATTGTCCAGTACAAGCCTTACTGTGAAGAAGGTGTTTGAGAACTTGCAGAAATTGGTCGAGATGGGCGGTGCAGGAAGTGTAGATAGGAAACTTAAGCTGATAGCAGAGTTGTTGAGTGCTGCAAAACCACTGGAAGCAAAGTACATCATCAAGACTGTGCTTGAAGAACTGAGGCTTGGTGTGGGAGAGGGCAGTATCAGGGATGCGATTGTCTGGGCGTTCTTTGCAAAAGAAGTAGGATTGAAGTATGATTCTAAATCCCATAAAGCAAGTTATAATGAAGAGTATAAAAATTACATAAAAGCAGTGAGGAATGCATTTGATCTTACAAATGATTTTGGCCAGGTCGCGAAACTGGCAAAGACAAAAGGTCTTAAGGGTTTAAAAAAGACAAAACTTGTACTTGGGACTCCTATCAAAGTGATGCTCGGTCCAAAAGAAGACAGTGTTGCAGAAGCAATGGACAGGGTTGGAAAGCCTGCTGCAATAGAGCCTAAATTTGACGGATTCAGATTGCAGATACATAAAGTTGGTAATGATGTTAAGCTTTTTACGCGAAGATTAGACAATGTAAGTGCTGCATTTCCAGAAGTTGTGAAATATGCAAAGGAATGTATCAAGGCAAAAGAATGTTTATTAGACAGCGAAGCAGTAGGATTTGATGCAAAGACTGGAAAGTACAGACCGTTCCAGGAAATATCGCAAAGAATCAAGAGAAAGCACAATATAGATCAATTGGTGAAGAAATTGCCAGTTGAAGTTAATGTCTTTGACATTATCTATTACAATGGAAAAGATCTTTTGAATGAACCGTTTGAAAAGAGAAGAGAGATATTAAAGAAGATATTGCACAGCAAGAAAAAGAAATTCGTCATCGTTCCACAAATAACTACGAGTGATGAGAAAAAAGCTGAAAAGTATTATCATGATGCTTTAGACATTGGTCATGAAGGTGTGATGTTCAAAAACTTGAAGTCTCCATACAAACCAGGAGCGAGGGTGGGTCATATGGTAAAGTTCAAACCTGTCATGGAACCATTTGAGGTTGTGATCGTTGGTGCTGAATGGGGTACTGGAAAACGAAGCGGTTGGTTGACAAGCTATAATATTGCATGCAGGGATGACGGCGAGTTCAAGGAATTAGGGAAAGTAAGTACAGGATTGAAAGAAAAGAAAGAAGAAGGACTTTCTTTTGGTGAGATGACTAAGATATTGAAAGCATTGGTAACAAAAGAAAGAGGAAGACATGTCACGGTTGACCCGCAGATTGTGATCGAGGTTGCGTTCGGTGAGATACAGAAGAGCCCGACTTACAGTAGTGGTTATGCACTGCGTTTCCCGCGAATAACTAGACTGAGGGAAGACAGAGGACCGAATGACTGCACAACGTTGGATGAAGTAAAGGCTGCATACAAAAAGCAGAAAAAGTGATTAAATAATTCTCTATTTCTTCTTGACCTTGAACAATAACCAATTCTTTGGACCAGAACGTGCAAACTTCACCAGACAGTATTCGCCTTTCATCTTCTTGCCTTTGAATTCTACAATCATCTTGCCTGGCTTTTTCTCGAGCATCTTGTATGTGCCATTGTCCCATATCTTTACAGTACCTGCTCCGTACTGTCCTTTTGGAATTGTTCCTTCAAACTTCATGTAAGAAACTGCGTGATCCTCGACCTGGACAGCTAATCTTTTCAGGCCTGCTTTCAATGGCGGTTGTTTAGGCACTGCCCATGACTTTGCAACTCCTCCCATAGATAACCTTAGATCATAATGAAGACGTTTCGCATTGTGTTTGTGGACGACAAAATTCGGCATTCTTATCCATCACCTTGGTGTTTATTACTTTATTGATGTAACAACATTTTATATATTTTGTGGTTCTGGAAACTTAAATTCTAAGATGGAAAGATTCATTTACGAACCAAGAGAAGACAGTTTCTTGATGGCTGATCAAGTCAAGAAGTTTGCAACTGGCAAAGTTTTGGATATCGGCTGCGGTTCTGGTTTCTTGACAGACGCCGCTGCCAGCCTGAAAAGAGTGAAGAAAGTAATTGCAGTAGACATCAATCCTCATGCATTACGCTATGTGAAGAACAAAGACAAGAAAAAACTAACGTTCAGGAATAAGATTGTTGTCCAGAAGTCAGATCTGTTTTCCAATGTAAAAGACAAGTTCGATACTATCATCTTTAATCCCCCGTATCTTCCAGAAGACAAGAGAGAGCCAGAAGATTGGTGCAAGAAAGCAGTGTGCGGTGGAAAGAATGGATGGGAAATAGTAGAAAGATTTCTAGATCAATTGCCAGAACATCTTGACAAGAATGGAAAAGTTCTTTTGTTATTCAGCAGTCTGACAGACAAGAAGAAAGTCGAAGAACTGATTGACGATAGATTGTTCGAATACAAGCGGATAGGGACAAAGAAGCTTGATTTCGAACGATTGTATGTCTATTTATTGAAAAAAACAAAACTGCTTCAAGAGTTAGAGAAAAAGAAACTGAAAAATATAAAGAAGCTGGCAAAAGGATGGCGAGGGATAGTGTATGAAGCAAAGCTAGGCAAGAAAAAGGTTGCAGTCAAAGTGCAGAAACAGGCAGGCGGACAGAATAGGATAAGACATGAAGTGAATATGTTGAAAATTCTCAATAAGAAAAAGATAGGACCTAGATTATTGTTCAGTGATACTAATTATTTTGCAATGGAATTCGTGCACGGGCAGAGGATCTGGGACTATGTGAAAACACACGAAAAAACGCAGATTAAAAAAGTTCTGAAAGAGATACTGAGGCAATGCCATGTAATGGATAAGATGAAGATAAACAAGGAAGAGATGCATCATCCAATAAAGCACATAATAATAAATGACGGAATAAAGATGATTGATTTTGAACGTTGCAGGAAAACTTTGAACCCGAAGAATGTGACTCAGTTCTGTCAATTCATGACGAGCACGAATTTTTTGGTAGTTTTACGGAATAAAGGTTTTGCCCCCAATGCAGACAAGATCAGAAGACTGGCAAAATTATACAAAAGCAGCATGATAGACAGAAATCTAGAGAAGATCTATAAAGAAATAAAATGAAAATTTAATGCAAGCATAACACGCTTTGCAAGATTCTATATAAGACTGTATCTCCGAGTCTTTATTTATGGACTGTTTGATTAATAGCTTCGCTTGGTGTTATGCTTGGCTATTATCTCTTCTTTTTCTTGCTGCGCTCTAATTCTTTCTCAAGCTTTAGTGCGTCCAGAAGTTCTTTGTAACGGTTCCGGATCGTGACTTCTGTGACTCTCGCCACGTCTGCAACTTCTCTCTGTGTTCGTTTCTCGCCGTGCAATAGTGCGCTCACATATAATGCAGCAGCTGCGATTCCTGTCGGCCCTCTTCCACTTGTCAGGCCTGCGCCATGAGCTTTTTCCAGAATCTCAACAGCTTTGCTCTGTGTCTTTGCGCTCAATTCAAGAGAGCTTGCAAATCTTGGAATGTAATCTGCAGGATTTGATGGTAAAATTTTGACATTCAATTCTCTTGTCACGAATCTATAAGTTCGTCCGATCTCCTTTCTCTCAATTCCGCTAGCTTCGCTCAGTTCGTCAAGAGTACGAGGAACTTCATGCCTTCTGCAAGCAGCATACAATGCACCTGCTACAACAGATTCCATGCTCCTGCCTCTTACCAGTCCTCTTTGGACCGCAAGTGTGTAGACTCTAGCTGCTTCTTCTTCTACTGATTTAGGCAGCTTAAGATAAGAACTAACTCTTTTCAGTTCTGCAAGAGCCAGTTTAAGATTACGTTCAATAGCAGTACTAATTCTATACTGCCATTTCCTTAATCTGAAGAACTTGTCCCTATCCTTCTTGTTCTTTAAACCGTAAAGATCTCCTGTTCTCCCAACTTCTGTACCAAGACCTTGGTCGTGCTTGGTGTAAGTCATAGGGGCGCCGGTCCTTCTACCGCTAACATCATCGCCATCTTCAAAATCGCGCCATTCCTGGCCGAAATCCACCATCTTCTCTTCAATGACAAGACCGCAGTCTTTACAGATAATCTCGCCTTTGTCTTTGTTCCAGAATAGATTTATGCCACTGCATTCTGGGCATTTTTTAACCATGGTTTCCATATTAAACCCCCCATTATAATTATAACTATACTCACAGACAATATTAATTGAAAATTAGTTGTCTGTTCGTAATAAGTAAAAGACTATATACTCTTTTACTATAATAGTTGATTCTTGTCTAAAAATTTAACCCCCGATTTTGACATTAGTGTATAACTACACAATATTTATATATTTGACACATAGCTTATATATAAATCTTTTGTTTTTTTAGACTCAAATAAGGCCTAAAATGCCTGTATTTCAAGGTATTAAAGCTTTCTATGAAATTAAGATTTTTAATGAAAAAGCTTAAAATTCTTTCTGGGAAATGTTTTTATTTCTTTTAGCAAAAGATTTTAATACTACAGTTCTTTAGTTTGTGAAAAAGATGGCAAAGGAAAAAATCGAAAAATTGGTGATACTTGGAAGCGGATGCGCAGGAACCACTGCTGCAATCTATGCTGCAAGAGCAGACCTAGATCCTTTGATGCTATCTGGTCCTGAAAAAGGCGGTCAATTGATCTGGACACCTGATATTGAGAATTTTCCAGGATTTCCAGAAGGAATTGAAGGAAAAAAGCTCACAGAACTTTTCATAAAGCAAGCGAAAAAATTCGGCACCAGGGTTTTGGATGAAAATGCGACTTCTTTTGATGTGAAAAAAGGAATTTTTGAGATAGGTGTGGGAAAAAAGAAGATATTGGCACAATCAGTGATAATCGCTTCAGGTGCGAGAGCAAAGATGCTTGGCCTAGAGAGCGAGAAGAAGTATTTTGCAAGAGGAGTTTCTACTTGCGCAACATGTGATGCTTATTTCTTTAAAGGAAAGGACGTGGTGGTTGTCGGAGGAGGAGACAGTGCCTGCACAGAAGCCTTGTTCATGTCAAAAATCAACAAAAGCATCACAATCATCCATAGAAGAGACGAATTAAGGGCGAGCAAGATCATGCAGGAAAGGGTTTTCAAGAACAAAAAGATAAAGATAATGTGGGATACTGTTGTGGAGGAAGTGCTTGGGGATGGCAAGGTTGTTACAGGAGTAAAGATAAAGAATGTAAAGACCGGTAAAACAAAGAAAATCAAATGTGCAGCAATGTTTCTTGCAATTGGCCACATCCCGAATACTGACATCTTTAAGGGAAAGATCAAGATGAATAAGCGCGGATTCATAGCAACAGACCGGAGCACGAAAACCAATGTTGAAGGTGTGTTTGCAGCAGGGGACGTGCAGGATCCCATCTATAAACAGGCAGTGACTGCTGCAGGTACTGGATGTGTCGCAGCGCTAGAAGCTGAAAAATATCTGTCTGAGAAATAATAAACATAAAATAAAAAATAAAAAATAATATTGTAAGGTGATAATATGAATAATCAACAGCACAAGGATCAGAGAGTGGGAGTTTTTGTTGACGTACAAAATCTTTACTATAGTGCAAAACATTTGTATAATGCAAAAGTCAATTTCAAGGAGATTCTTAAGACATCTGTTTCAGGAAGGAAGTTGATAAGAGCGTTTTGCTATGTTGTCAAGGCAGACGAGCCAGGAGAAGAAGGTTTTAGAGATGCTTTGGGAGCGACAGGGTTCGAAGTAAAAGCTAAGGATCTACAGGTCTTTATCGGAGGCTCAAAAAAAGGAGACTGGGATGTCGGTATTGCAATGGACATAATGAGGATGGCGCACAAGCTTGATGTAATTGTCCTGGTTAGCGGAGATGGCGATTTTGTCGACCTTCTTGAGCATGCAAAAGCTCTCGGTTGCAGGGTTGAATGTCTTGGCTTTGGAAGGACGAGCAGCAGCAAACTGAAAGAAGCTGCAGATCTGTTTACTGACATGGACCAGGATAAGAAATATCTTTTGAAGTCTTATGGAAGCAGGCCTAGCAGTTCAAACAGATCAAGGCCTAAAAGAAAATCTTCAGGCAGTTCTTCAAGAAGATCGAGACGGAGGAAATAATGCCCCTCTTTATTGTAAACTTCAAGACGTACGAGAACGGAACAGGAAAAAAAGCTTTAAGACTGGCGAAAATAATTGACAAAGTAGCTGTAGATTTCCAGGATACTGATATTGATGTGGTGATTGCGGTCCAGCCTGCAGACATACGATTGATTGCTGACAAGGTTTCTATTCCTGTATTTGCGCAACATGTAGATCCTACAACTTGCGGATCCAATACTGGCAGTGTTTTGCTAGAATCTGTTATTGAGGCTGGTGCAAGAGGAGCGATAATAAACCATTCAGAGCATAGGATGAAACTCGAAGACATAAAAAAGACGATAAGAAGGGCAAAAAAACTGGATTTTCCTGTGATTGTATGTGTTGATAAATTGAGTCTTGGAGAAAAGGTTTCAAACCTCAGACCTGATTTTATTGCAATAGAACTGCCAGAACTTATAGGCGGAAAGAAAAGCATAAGTTTGGTCAAACCTAATCTAATAAAGAAGTGTGTGAAAGCTTTAGGAAACAGAGTTATTGCAGGATCTGGAATTAGAGGCTTTGATGATGTGAAGAAGGCTATAGACCTCGGTGCGAACGGCGTTCTTGTAGCGAATGCAATCGTCAATGCCAAAAAGCCTGAAAAGGTCCTCAAAGACTTGCTAACAGCGTTTTAACCGAAGAGTTTAAATACATGTATCATATTGTTTTATCAGGAAAATTATATTTCAAAAATTAGAGGTGATAAAATGCAAAAGTTAATGCTTGTAGTTTCTATCATTGTAGTTTTGATGTTTTTAGTGAGCTGTGCGCCTATGGACACAGGAGTTATTGAAGAAGTAGAAGAACCAATGATGGAAGAGCCGATGATGGAAGAACAAATGCCTCCTCCTGCAGAAGAAATACCTATGGAAGAACCAATCATGGTTGAAGAACCAATGGAAGAACCTATGATGGAAGAAGAAGTTGCAGAAGAGGAAGAAGAATCCATGGAAGGCATGACTGAGATCGAGAAGTTTGTGAATACTGCAAAGAAAACTTATGGCGAACCTTTTGAAAGAGGCGCAACAAATGATGATCAGCCGCCACAGTTCTTGCTGGACATTGCAGCAGAAGACAGATTCGGATTTGAGCTTGGCTACAGGATCAGAAGATGGTGGGTAGGATTCGATGACATCCTTTCAATAGAACACTATGGATCTGTCGCAATAAAGGATAGTAAGCAGATAGTGCTTCCTATCAAACCAACGAGCAATCTGATCTTCAAGAATACGCCTGTATGCGTCGGCAATCCTAACTGCGGAGATATTCCATTCGCTTACCAATGGGATAGGGGAGAAGTTACTTTCCTATACTGTCCAATGAGCATGGAAATCTGCCAGACTGCCAAAAGAAATTTCATAGACAGATACAGTTAAATTTTTTCTTTTTTTCTACTTTTTCTTGAAAATCTTATTCAGAAGATCTAGTGTGAAAAGTATTGTGGCGTGAGCCTGTTCTTTTGACGGCTGGAAAACAGTGTTCTGCTTGTGCACAGAACTTATCCTTACCTTGTTTATCAGATGTATCTGTTCATTTGTGCCTGGACCTAGGTCAATGCCTTGGTCTGATAATTTGGCAACTATCTTTCCTAACCCTATGCCCGGACTTGTCTCTATAAGATCTTTTCCTGTTTTTTCATAATAAGCCCTGTGCAACGAAGCTTCTAGAATCTTTGCTGACAAGATTACAGCTGCTTTATAGCATCCATTATCAAAACAGAGCTGCATCTCTTCCATGTCAGATAACAATTCTGGTTTTATAGATGCGGGGATAACAGGCAAATCAAATCTTATCTTTTGCTTTTCCTTCATCTCTAAAGAATTAATCAGTCCTTCTATTTTTTCAATCTTGCTTTTCAGTTCCTCTTGATCATGTTGATCAGGATATTTATCTATGATCTCTAGCAAAAGGTTTGTAATCTCCATTATCTGGTTGGATTTAGGCAGGTCATTGATTTGCGACAAGAGCTCGTTAAGTTTTGTTTTTCCAAGATTCTTGTAGTATTGTGCCCTTGTGCTATTGAAGTCATGAAGAGAACTGCTCTTCTTCTCTGTGCCTAGTCTGATGCATTTCTTTAGTTCAGAAAGATTGTTCAGCATTGCTGTTTTCATACCGGAAAGGAATGTGATTTCTAATATAAATATATTGCACAAGCTTTAAATACAAATATCAATTGGAAAGAGATCATGAAGAAAAAGACCAAGCAGGCCATAGGGGGGCAGGCAGTTATTGAAGGCGTGATGATGAAGAGCAAGAAGAAACTTGCGATCGCAGTCAGAAAGCCGAACAAGAAGATTACTGTTAAAAAGCAAAAGCTTGATTCTTCCTTCCACAGGAATATTTTTTTTAGGATACGTTTCATCAGAGGGATTTTTGTATTAATAGATACTATGGTGATGGGAATAAATGCCCTGAGCTATAGCGCAAACCAGTCTATTGACAAGAAAGAAGAGAAACTAAGCAAGGGTGCGATTGCACTGACCATTGGAGTGGCTGCATTGCTTGCAGTGGGTTTGTTCATTGTCCTGCCTTTGTTCTTGACAAGATTAGTCACAGAATCTGACGGTGTTCTATTCAATCTGATAGATGGTGTAATAAGAATCGGTGTATTTTTCGCATACATAGGAGGAATAAGTTTTATGAAGGATGTAAAAAGGATGTTCCAATATCATGGAGCAGAGCATAAGTCTGTTTTCTGCTACGAAAGCGGGAAGAAACTCACTGTTAAAAATGCGAAAAAGTTCAGCTGTCTGCATCCAAGGTGTGGAACCACTTTCATAATTATTGTATTGGCATTGTCTATCTTGCTGTTTTCATTGGTAACCAGCCCTAGCTGGGTAGTCAAGTTATTGATCAGGCTTGCTTTCATACCTGTGATTGCAGGACTTTCTTACGAGTTCATAAGATGGAGTTCCAAATACTATAATAATCCTGTTGTAAAGATTTTGGTGGCGCCAGGGCTTGCCATGCAGTTATTGACAACCCGAGAGCCTGACAATAAGCAGATAGAAGTTGCGATAAAAGCATTGAAGGCAGTTTGTTGATTTCAAATAAAAAAAGAGGGTGATTGTTATGAAGATAGAATTTCACGGAGCTGGCCAGGAAGTAGGAAGAAGCTGTATTGAGATTGATGACAAATATTTGCTGGATAGCGGCATAAAAGTTGGGGAGGTTGTTGAGTATCCTGATAATATTTCTAGATTCGAAGATCAATTTGTACAACTGCCTGCAAAGATTGATTTCAAGAGTATAAAAGCTGTATTTATTTCACATGCTCATCTTGATCATACTGGTGCATTGCCTTTGTTTGATCATTTTGGCATGAACTGTCCTATCTTCTGTACTCAAGAAACCAAGGCGATAACTGAGATTCTGTTAAAGGATTCTTTAAAGATTCAATCTTTCAAACAACAGCATGCAGGTTATAATGAATATGATCTGGAAAAAGTGGAGAACATGATGAAATTAATGAAAATCCACAGGAAAGGGAAGATAGAAGATGTGGAGTTTGAATTATTTGACGCAGGACACATCCCTGGAAGCAGCTGCATATTCCTTAAGATAGACGGCAGAAGTCTTTTGTATACAGGAGATATAAATACGATAGATACACAATTATTGAAAAAGATAGATCTGTTGCCGAAATCAGACATCATGATATGTGAAAGTACGTATGGTGATGAGAATCATTCTCCAAGAGAAGTTTCTGAAAACAAATTCTTGGACAGAGTGCAGGAAATAGTGGATAGAGGCGGAAGAGCATTAATCGCTTCTTTTGCAGTAGGCAGGGCGCAGGAGATCCTGCTTCTTCTTGCGAAAAGAGAATTTAATGTTCCTATATACCTGGATGGTATGGCAAAAGAAGTGACCAATAGGTTCTTGGAAGATCCTAGTAGTCTGCGGGATCCGGACGCATTGTTGAATGCAGTTGACAAGGTAAAGTATGTAGAGCCCAGGGACAGGAAAAAATTAATCAAGGAGCCGTGCATTGTGATTACAACGAGCGGGATGGTGACTGGCGGCCCTATCATGGGATATATTGAAGATGTGTATAACGATCCAAAGAGCGGAGTCATACTCACTGGCTATCAGGCAAAAGGCACTAATGGCAGGAATCTGAAAGAGAGGAAAAGCTGTATAATTGGAAAGAAAGAGCGTTATGTGGAATGTTCGATTGATGCTTTTGATTTCAGTGCGCACGCAGGAAGGCAAGGTTTGATCGATCTTATCAAACAGGTCGATCCTTCAATATTAATATTAGATCATGGAGATCCTGATGCAGTAGAGGCTCTGGCAGAAACATTTAAAGATAGGAAGGTTTTCACACCGAAAACAGGAGAGACAATAGAGGTTTAGAATGACCATAGAGAATCTAGAAGACTGGAAAAAGGCAGGACAGATCGCTGCAAAAGCTCGCGAGTATGGTAGAAAATTGATTAAGCCAGGTGTTAAATTATTAGATGTTGCAGAACAGATAGAACAAAAGATACAAGATCTTGGAGGTTTTCCTGCATTTCCTGTGAATATTGGAATGAATGATATTGCAGCACACTATACTCCTGCAAGAAATGAAGAAACAGTCTTTTCTGATCAGTTAGTGAAACTGGATGTCGGCGCGCATGTGAACGGTGCGATAGGAGATACTGCGTGCACTGTTGATTTGAGCGGAAAGTATGATGATTTGGTAAAAGCGAGCGAGGAAGCTCTTGATGCTGCAATAAAAATAGTGAAAGAAGGAACAACATTAGGAGAGATAGGCGCGACTATACAGAATGCGATAAAGGCAAAAGGTTTTCTTCCAATCTCAAATCTTTCAGGGCATGGGCTTGAACTTTATGAAACTCATGTATATCCTACAATTCCGAATATAGACACTGGTGATGATACTGAACTTTGCGAAGACGATATAATTGCAATCGAACCGTTTGCGACCAATGGACAAGGAGCTATAAAGGAAAGTCATCATGCAGAGATTTTTGCAATCATAAACGAAAGGAATGTCAGGAGCAGTTATGCCCGGGATGTACTCAGAGAAGCGCTTGTCTTCGAAGGCATGCCTTTTGCAAAAAGGTGGATCAAGGCAAAAGGAGTTGAATTAGGAATGCGAGAGCTTGTGCGAAATAAGATTGCAAAAGAATATCCTCCTCTTCCTGAAATGGGGGGAGGCATGATCAGCCAGACCGAACATTCTCTTATAGTCCGGAAGAAAGATTGTCTAGTTCTTACTAAGTTGAAAGAATAAATTAAGAATTTATATGAATGATGAGATTACAGCTTGATCTTCTTTTTAATTTCCTCTACATCTACAAGCTCTTCCTTTCCAGAACGCATGTCTTTTAATTTAACTTTCTTATCTTTTAATTCTTCTTCTCCTATGAAGATAACATAAGGTATGTCGTAATTGTTTGCATAGTTCAGGTTCTTGCTGATTCCCCTTCTATTGATATCTATGTCAACATTCAAACCTTGTCTTCTTAGTCTTAATGCAATCTCAAAAGATTCTTTCTGCGTGCCGATTGGAATGATGAAAACTTGTGTAACTGTCTTCTTTACTTTCTTTATTCCTTCTTTTTCCAGAACAACACTGATTGGTTCTAGGCCAAAACTTATTCCTGTTGCAGGGTAAGCTTCTTCATCTTTCATTCCTAGAAATTCACCTATCATCTTATCATATCTTCCTCCTCCTGCTAATGAAGATCCAAATTTCTTTATGTCTTTCAGATAAACTTCAAATACTGGACCTGTATAATATGCAAGACCTCTTGCTAGTGTGAGATCGAATTCAATATTACTCTTATTCGGCAGATAAGATAAGATGTCTTCAACATCCTTTATCCCTTCTTTGCCTTCTTCATCAGTAGTCAGACCTTTTAAGAATTCCAGTTTCTCTTCATTCGTACCTGTCATAAGAATAATGCCTTTCAATTTTGCGATGCTTTCATCACTTATTCCTTTTTCTTTCAACTCATCTTCCACACCATCGATTCCTATCTTGTTCAATTTATCAATGGTAAGTATGGCTGTCATCTGCTTAGTCACACCTGCATACTTCATCAAACTATTTAGGATCTTTCTTGTACTGAACTTTATGATGACATCCAGCTTCAGTTCCTGGAAAACTCTCTGCGCGATAGCTATGCATTCTGCGTCAGCCATCATTGATTTGGAACCTACAACATCGACATCGCATTGCCAGAACTCTCTCATCCTTCCGGATTTTATCGGGCCGTCTCGATAGACTCTTCCTATCTGATAGCGTTTGAATGGCATCTTCAATGTCTTGTTCATGCCGACAAAACGGCAGAAAGGAACAGTGAGATCATATCTTAATCCTAATTCTCTGTTTCCCTGATCCTTGAAACTGAAGGTTTCTTTCAATATCTCGCTTCCACCTGCATATTTGGAAGCCAGTACACTATACCGTTCAATGACAGGAGTTTCCAATGGCGAGAAACCGAACTGCTCAAAGATCAATTTTAGTTTGTCAACTATCTCTTGCTTCAATATCTTCTTTTCTGGCGGGACATCCTTTGTTCCCCGCGCCAGCATCAGTTCTTTTTCCTTTGCCATTTTGCTACCTTCTGTTTTGTGCCTTCATTAGTATTTATTTGTTTTGTTTTGCGTGCCATAAAAAAAAGGTGCATGGCGAGAGTCGAAGCCACACAACCTTTTACAAAAGTTTGATCAAAAGAGAGCGGATTCAGCCTAAAGGCCGAATCCACTGAGGGTGCATGGCGAGAGTCGAACCCGCTCCTGGAGATCCACAGTCTCCCATGCTAACCGTTACACTACATGCACCATGATATTTTACTATAGTTTTCACTATGTGATATTCATTGTTTTTTATTTTCAAAAAATGTATTTTATCGACGGTAAAATTAGACTTTATTCTCGGATTAACCGTCTGTAAATGTTTGTTTTTAGAATATATGCTAGCCAAGGCTAGCTATGAAACTTGTTAGCAAGAATCAAAGAGTTGAAACTAGATAAAACAAGATTCTGTTTCTGTTTTTTGATTGTGGTTTGTTTTACCATTCTGTTTCACTGTAATCTTAGAGGATTTAGGTGCTTATAAAACTTATGTTTTTAGAAAGATTTATAACTCATTATGGTTTCTTCAGGCCCGAGGTGGTGAGGATACAAAAAAGAGGAATGTTCATAGCATCTATATTGATAGTGATGTTTCTTTTTTCTGCAGCAGTCTGCAGTGCATTGTCTACAACCACTACGTTCAATCTTCAAAGAGGAGATTCTGAATTTGTGAAGGTCAATGACAAGACATATACTTTCAGCTTGTTATATTTGAACAAGGATTTTGCATATTTCAATCTTGAGGGAAAAAGGGACAGTATTGATCTGAAAGAGACCAAGACCTACAAATTAGAGGAAGACTATAAGACTAAGATCACTTTTCTCTCCTCAAGAAGAGCATATAAAGGACCTATGGGCAGGTTTTCAATAACAAGAGAATATCTTCCAGATTATGGCAGCGGAATAAGTCATTCTATTGATTATGAAGCTATTCCTGAAAGATTGATAGACAAATTAAGAACTGGTGAGAAAGCATACTATAAAGCAGGCCCGTACAGATACAAGATAGAGATTCTGAGGGCTGATAATCAGCATGTGGCATTATTGGTGAATAGGGAATATGATATTGCGAAAAAGAGTGAAGACAAGTATTACGGAAAGAACAATGGCTTGTTGAGGTTGAGAGTCAGCAATGTAAGGATAAGGAATGTCGGGCATGAAGTTACTCTAGAGCTTTTGAATGAGAAATATCAGATACAGAAGCAAGGAAGCTATATCATAGATAATTGATTATTAAGAATTTATAGATATTTCTATTTTCTTTATAAATCGAAAGATAATATTTAAATAGGAGTCTTCTATTTAATTGACTGAAAACGCGGTTTTCAAAAACTATATTAAAAAACAGAGGTGATTTAGCATGGGTTCGAAAATTGGACATTATGCATTTCTTCTAGGCGTAATCCTTGCAATTATAACAGGATTTTTCCCAGGTGTAGTGGCTTACTCTGTGACTATACTGGTTATCCTTGGTTTGATTGTAGGGTTCTTAAACGTTACAGCTAAAGAAACCCACGGCTTCCTAGTGGCTGCTATCGCATTGATGGTCGCAGGCGGAGCTGGTCTAGGTGCAATCACTTGGGCAGGTATTGGAGATTACTTGACAAGAATCCTAGGACACATTGTGATTTTCGTTGCTCCAGCAGCAATTGTTGTAGCACTTAAGTCAGTTATTGCTTTGGCTGAAGATTAAGCCTATTTTTTCTTTTTTTCTTTTTCTTGAACCATAACTTTTATAAATTGCTTCCAATAGCGATAAATATCTTATGATTATACTGTAAGGAGGGGTATTTAATATGGCGAAAGATGTACAACCTATATTCATATTGCCGGAAGGAAGCAGCAGGACTACTGGCAGGGATGCTCAAAGAAACAATATCATGGCTGCAAAATTAGTGGCTGAGACAGTCAGAACAACATTAGGTCCGAGAGGAATGGACAAGATGGTTGTTGATTCTCTTGGAGATGTTGTCATAACCAATGATGGCGTTACGATTCTTGAAGAAATGAACATAGAACATCCTAGTGCTAAGATGATCGTTGAGATCGCAAAGACACAGGATGATGAAGTAGGAGATGGAACCACAACTGCTGTTGTTCTTGCTGGAGAATTATTGAAGAATGCAGAACAATTGCTGGACAAGAACATACATCCTACTGTTGTTGCGAAGGGTTATCAGATCGCTGCTGAAAAAGCGCAGCAGATTCTGCAGGAGATAGGAGAAGGCATATCAAAAGAAGACAAGGAGATGCTTATGAAGGTAGCGATGACTGCTATGGTAGGAAAGAGTGCAGAAGTCGCAAAAGAAAAACTGGCGATTCTTGCAGTTGATGCAGTTACCCAGATTGTGGGAACAGATGGAAGTATTGACTCTACAAATGTAAAGATAGAAAAGAAAGTCGGAGAGAGTGTTGAGAATACAGTATTGATCAAGGGTATATTATTGGACAAGGAAAAGGTTCATTATGCAATGCCTAAGAAAGTTGAGAATGCCAAGATATTATTGTTGAATTCTGCATTAGAGGCGAAAGAGACAGAGACAGATGCAAAAATCCAAATCACAGACCCTAACCAGATGCAGGCCTTCCTTGAACAGGAAGAACGAATGCTTAAGAAACTTGCAGACGATGTCATCCAGACTGGTGCGAATGTTGTATTCTGCCAGAAAGGTATAGATGACATGGTACAGCATCATCTTGCAAAAGCAGGCATCTTTGCTGCTAGAAGGGTCAAGAAGAGTGACATGGAAAAATTATCAAAAGCCACAGATGCAAAATTATTGACAACCCTGAAAGGTGTGACAGAAGCAGACCTTGGAAATGCAGGCGCAGTTCACGAGGACAAGATAGGGGATGAAGAAATGATTTATGTTGAAGACTGCCAGAATCCAAAAGCAGTCACTATTTTAGTCAGGGGAGGAACAGAGCATGTTGTCGCAGAAGTCAAGAGGGCGATTGATGATGCGATTGGCGGAATCATTGCTGCATTAAAAGACAAGAAGATTGTTGGCGGTGCAGGCGCTCCAGAGATCGCATTGAACAAGAAGCTAAGAGAGTTTGCAAACAGCCTAAGCGGAAGAGAACAATTGGCAGTGAGTGCTTTTGCAGATAGTCTAGAGATAATTCCTAAGACTCTTGCAGAGAACGCAGGTCTTGATCCAATCGATGTTATTGCAGAACTAAAAAGCATGCACGATAATGGCAATAAATGGGCAGGAGTGAATGTTTTCACTGGCAAGGCAATGGACAGTTTCCAAGAAGGAGTAATAGAGCCATTAAAGATCAAGACACAGGCAATCAAGAGCGCTTCAGAAGTTGCAGTGATGATCTTAAGGATAGACGATGTGATTGCAGGCGGCAAGGGCGCAGATGCAATGCCTGGTCCAGGACCTGGTGCCGGAGGAATGGGTGGCATGGGCGGTATGCCTGGCATGATGTAATCTTTTTTCAATTATTTTTAGTTAATTTTATATATTCAAATTCTGGTTTGAGGACATGATGACGACTATAAGCTTATGCATGATAACAAAGGATGAAGACAATTTTATCCAGGAATGTCTAGATTCTGCAAAGAAGTATGTTGATGAGATAGTTATAGTAGACACTGGCAGCAAAGACAATACTGTGAAGATTGCAAAAGATTTTGGCGCAAAGGTTTTCCACAGAAAATGGGTGAATGATTTCAGCGCATCAAGGAATGAATCTATAAAACATGCAAGAAGCGATTGGATCATTGTGCTGGATGCTGATGAAGTAATCACAGAACAAGACTGGAAGAGAATAAAAGAACTAGTTGAAAAAGCAGACAAAAATCTAGGAAAGGGAAAACAGGAAATTGTAGCTTTTATTCTTGATCAGATAAATTACACTGATAATAAGAATTTCTATGGCTGGCGAAGCGTAAGTCCTGAGAACAAATTGAGTAAGGGAGCAATTGGCTATCATCCTAACCCTCTTGTCAGATTATTCAGGAACGGCAAGGGATACAAGTTCAGATATAAGATACATGAAACAATATTTGATTCGATATCAAGCAAAGGGGGAAGAATAATAAGAACAAATATTCCGATACATCACTATCAATTCAAAAAAAGCAAGCAGTTTGACAAGGAAAAGATAAAGAAATACAACAAACTTATCAAGGAACAATTGGAACTGACCCCCAACATTCCTAAGATACACTATCAGACTGCACTGATGTATCTTTCAGAAGGTATGAATAAGGAAGCAGAACAAGAATTGAACAAAGTTATCAAATTGGATCCTGATTTTGAAATGCCATACATACATCTTGCAGATTTGAGGTTAGGAAAAGAAAAAAAGGATGAAGCAATAAAATTCCTGGAAAAGGCAATCAAAAAACAGCCAAAGAAAGAGATCGCTTATGTCAAGCTTGCAGCAATACATACAAAAGAAGGAAGATTCCAGACAGCTTATAATGTGATGAAAGATGCCTTCAACAATGGCATAAAAAGTCCTGCGGTCTATAATAATCTCGGCTTTATCCTTGAAAAGAGCGAAAAAGTAGAAGAGGCAGTAAAGATTTATAAGTCAGGGATCAACAGTGTTGGAAACAGCAATGATCCGTATTATTATATTTTGATGAATAAACTCGTCAATCTTCTTGTGAAGCTTGACAAGAAGAAAGAAGCGAAAACTATTTTAAAGCGGGCAATTGAACTGAAACCAAGGAATGTTGAAACTTTCCAAAAAAAATTAGAAAAAATCAAATAAAAATCAAGAAAATCAAGGGCCCTTGGTCTAGTAGCTATGACGTCGCCTTGACTCGGCGAAGGTCCCCGGTGCAAGTCCGGGAGGGCCCATTTTCTATATATTTCCTATATGAATTCTTGTATATGATTTTCAGAAACCTTTATATATGGGTATTGCTTGTTTTTTAATCAGATTATGAGAAAAAGAGGTATAGAAAGGAATAGATTTATGCTTGTTGTATTTGTGATTCTATTATTTATTCTAGGTTCAATCAATATTGTTAGTGCGTCAGAATCAATAGTGCCTGTACAGACCATCAATTCACAATCGCCTGCCAAGCTTTCAGCAGAATATTATGACAGCATCTACATATGTGATGCATTCGGCAAGCCAAAGACTTCTTTTGTTGACACTGAGAATGTTTATTTATGTGATGGGAGGATATATGAGACATTGAATGAATTCTTTGCAAGGACGCATAATGTAGGTTATAATATCGAGACTCAAGAATACATGCCTAAATATGTCAATATGTATCAGCCAAATTCAGAGGTTGACATCTATGTTGTCTGGGACCAGAAATTGTATGAAGACGAACTGCCGAGATTCTATATCCCAAGAACCACTCCGTTTTATTCTGAAAGCAGGACAGTAAACGATGTATTGAGAATGTTTACTGTGAAAACTGATGACCAGGGAAGATTGCCGTTTACTTCTTTAGGCAAATTTGACCTTCAGAATCTTAAGCCGAGAAGGCCTTATGGGACCGGCCAGACAAGAACTTTTGATTATGCTGATGAGCCTGGAAACATACTGAGCAGCGACCCTTATGTGAACAAAGGTTTGTTCGATGTCTTTGTCGATGCAAACCAGGACAAGCACTACAGCTGGACAGGAGACTTGTATCAATCAGGCATTGTCGGACAAAGCTGGCTGAAAGAAGAGCCTGATTATTTCATAAACCCGATTACAACAGGTTTTGTTGTAAAGTTTGCGACCTTAAGACTGAGACAGAACTGCTGTTACTGCGAGGATGGCCCGAGAGAATTAGTGAATGTTAATGATGTTTACGAATGCGATCAATTCTGCGAAAAGCATGGAAAAGAAACTATAGGATGGCTGGAAGGGAGGTGCGAAAAGATTGTTACACCAAAATCAGTTCCAGAAGTCATAGAAGAAGTGGAATTTGCAGCAGAGATAGAAGAGCCTGAGGAAGAAGTAGTTGTTGAGGAAGAGCCTGCTGAAGAAGTAGCTCCTCCGCCAGAGCTAGTACCAGAAATAACAGGCGATCCAAAAGAAGCTTTCACCAAGGCATTCATCATGTTCTTGATAATCTTTGCAGTCATTGTTTGCATAGCTATATTGCTGAAGGAAGTCTATGCCAAACGCTATTGATTTTTCTGATTACTTTGTTCAATTAGATTAATATCATATACAAAAGATTTATATACGTATAATCTCTATTTGTGGAGCATGGCAAAAAGAGGAAATAATGTATTAGACATCAAGAATTTTAGGGCTTATCTGTTGATAGTTCTTGGAATTATTGTCATTTACCTTTCGTTCAGGCTGATACTGCCATTTCTCATACCTATTTTGACAAGCGTCATTGTCGCGTTTGCAGTATTTCCTATATACAGATGGATGAAGAAGTACATTAAAAACAGACATCTGTGCGCGATCATACTGATTATCATTATCCTATTAGGAGTGGGAATTCCTGTTGGTTATCTTGTAAAGAATCTGGCAAAAGAAACATTTGTCACATATTTTTCAGTAAAGCAGAAATTGTATGCCGGAGAACTATTTCCTACGGCCTGTGAAAAGAGTGTTTATTGCGATTTTTCGCAGAAGATAAATTCTTTCCTTGGCGAGCCTCAGACAAAATACTATCTTCAACTGGCAGGAGATAAAGTTCAGGAATATCTCTTGAATTATGGCGGTTCTTTCATCTTTAAATTGCCCGGCAGGCTGATAGACCTTTTCATATTCATAGTAATGCTCTTCTTTTTCTTGATTGACGGTAAGAAATTACTGGCCTTTGTCAAGGAGTTATTGCCTCTAGATAAGAGACACCAGGATCATTTATTTAATCAGACAAAAGAAACAATATACGCAGTATTATACGGTCATTTCCTGACTGCATTTGTCCAGGGTATAATAGGCGGGCTAATATTCTATTTCTTAGGCATAAGCAGTCCTATCTTCTGGGGCGCAGTAATGACCTTGTTTGCGATCATACCTATAGGTACTTGGGTGGTGTGGGCGCCTGCATCTATTGGCTTGATATTTACTGGAATCGCAACAGGCAATCCTATATTCATCTGGAAAGGTGTGATACTTTTCATCTTGGGCATAGGTTTCATCAGCTTGATAGATAATTTCATCAAGCCTTATTTTATCGGTGCTAAAACCAAGATACACATGGCAGTCATTATCTTGGGTCTTTTCGGCGGTCTGATGTGGTTTGGTCTGATAGGAATATTCTTGGGACCTCTGATACTAATGCTCATGATTGCAATGTTCAACATATACAGAGAGATGAAGCATCAGTCAGAACTAAAAGACGGCAGAAAAAAGAAAAAATAAAATGAAGTTCAAGGTCAGACTTATAGGCATAAAGACAGGAGAATTGATAGCGTTAGTTCACATTAATGATGCTATTGTTCTTGACATATACCCGCAAGACAGGATTGAGATAAGAAAGGGCTCTAAAAAAATAACTGCGTTGGTTGATGTTGCTCGTGATGATGAGATTGTTAAGCCCGGGACTCTGGGATTGTTCAAGGAAGCCAGTGACCTTATCTCTGTCAAAACAGGAGGCCAAGTGAGGGTCAAGGTTGGAGAGAAACCTGCTTCTGTTAGTTTTATCAAGCAAAAACTAGAAGGCAAAGAGCTTAACAAAGAAAAGATGGAGACTATAATTAATGATATAGGTAGGAACAAGCTGAGCAAGGCTGAAATCACATATTTTGTTGCTGCCTGTTATCTTAATGGTTTATCAAAGAAAGAGACAGTGGCTTTGACCAACAGCATGGTGGACAGCGGCAACACTCTTAAACCGAGGAGCAAGAGGGTTTTTGACAAGCATTGCATTGGCGGATTGCCAGGCAACAGGACAACTCCTTTGGTAGTTCCAATTTGTGCTGCAGCAGGTCTGACAATTCCAAAGACGAGCAGCAGGAGCATAACCTCTCCAGCAGGAACTGCTGATGCAATGGAGGTCATTGCTAATGTAACTATCCCTATGAAGAGAATGAAGAAGATAGTCGATAAAGTCAAAGGATGCATCATCTGGGGCGGCGCCTTGAATCTCGCGCCTGCAGACGATGAAATCATAGAAGTTGAGCATCCGCTTTCTCTTGACGCAGAAGGACAGTTGTTGGCCAGCATCATGGCCAAGAAATTATCAGTAAGCGCTACAGATATTCTGATAGATATTCCTGTGGCGAATGATGCAAAGGTTGACAGAAAAACAGGCCTGCATTTGAAACGGAAATTTCTTGATATTGCAAAAAATTTCAAAGTGAATATGACAGTCCTGCTTACAGACGGCAGGCAGCCTATCGGAAACGGCATTGGCCCTGCATTGGAAGCGCGTGACATCTTGTGGATTTATGAGAACGATATCAGGGCTCCTGCAGATCTAAAGCACAAGGCATTGAAGGTTGCAGGAGAGCTTCTAGAGATGGCAGGAAAAGCAAAGAGAGGGAAAGGTCATGTTTTAGCAGGCGAGATATTGAATGATGGAAGAGCGTATAAAAAATTTCTTGAAATAGTAAAGGCGCAAGGGGCAAAGATAACAAAGTCCTCTGAGATAACAGTCGCAAAGTATAATTATAAGTATAGATCAGACAAGACAGGCAAGGTTTTTGACATTGACAATAATCTTATTGCTGCAGTTGCCAAAGGAGCGGGCGCACCTATAGACAAGAAAGCAGGAATTTATTTAAGAAAACACATAGGCGATCAAGTCGCAAAAGGTGATGAGCTTTTCACAATATATAGTAATAGCCATAGAAAATTGAATTATGCAAAGAAACTTCTGAAAGAAAATCCTATCTTTATCAGAACTAAGAGAGAGAAACGAAAAAAACCAAAGAAGATTGAAAGAGCAGAAACATTGACAGGCTGGATCAAGGAATGGAAGGCTGGAACCAGTAAATAATTTTTATTTTAATTCTTAAAAACATCTAAAATATTTTTTTGTAAATTTAATAGTTCTAGAATGAAAAACGCCGCGGCCCGGATTTGAACCGGGATATCCCGAAGGAAACGGGCTCTCAAGGCCCGCGCAATGCCAGATTATGCGACCGCGGCATACTAGGAGAAAATCAGAAGTTTATTTATAAATCTTTGTCTTTATCCTTAAAATCCAGAAAGAGTGGCTTGTTCTCCTTTTTCTGCTGATTTCTTTGTCTTGCTTGAAAGTGGTTTTGCAGGGAAAGTATTTTTATTGACATCTATGCTCTTTTTTCCTTCTAACGGCGAGATCTGCGGTTCGCCATAGACGCCGTCATAGCCTGCCTTGACTTCTATCTTTCCTTCCCTATTCCTGATGATTTCTTCTGCGATCTTTGGATGGGTCACATCTTCCAGTTCTTTCTTTGATACATTCAGAAGAATATTGTATTCTGACTCGAATTTTTTTTGCAGTTTATAGTATTCTTCCCAGACCGCTTTGGTCGCGACTCCGCTGCCGAGTTTTTTTGCAAGTATCTCTGACAAAGGAATGAGGTTCATGAATGGGATTGCATTTTTCGGCTTGAATCCTTCTGGCCTGTCTGCAAGCTCTTCTACTCTATGTGCGACACCTATTGTCAACAAACGATTGCATTTTGGACAGCGGTTATTGTTCTTCATTGCGGTTTTTGGATCGAGGCAGACATTACAATTCCTATGGCCGTCGAAATGGTACTTTCCTTCACTCGGCCAGAATTCCAGTGTTTGTATCAGGCCTTTCTTTTCCCTGACAGCCTTTAAGATATTATCATAGCTTAATTTTTCAAAATCAAAAACACAAGCTTCTCTTCCAAAACGCCACGGCCAGAAACTATGACTGTCTGAGAAACTTACTAGTGTATATTTATCAAGTTGGCTGAGGCGCCAGTTCATTGCAGGATCGCTGCTCAGTCCTGTCTCGAGAGCGAAGATGTGTTTTTCTTGGTCAAGAAAGCATTCTTTCAAGCTGTTGAAACCGCTGCTCGCGCCGAGTGCACCGAAATGTGGCGTCCAGACGTGCGCAGGAATAATCTCGATATCTTTGCTGATGGATTTCATCTTCTCGACAAACTCAGGACAAGGTATCCCAAAGATAGGCCTTCCGTCATAATCAACTCTGCCTCTTTTCAAGAGTTCGTCTGTTATCTGCGAAACAACTTCAAAGTCAGGAGCAAATAAAACAAGATGAACTTTTCTTCCTTTATTATCCTGCGAGTAAATCAATGAAAGTTCTGTCTGTAGGATGAAAGGAAAACCGTCTTTTGTCCTAAAGATCCCTTTTTCTTTTTCTGTCAGTTCTTTCTTCAATTCTTTGATCCATTCTGGATGCGTGAAATCAGAAGTTCCAAGGAGATTGAGGCCTTTTATCCGGGCGTATTTTTCCATGTGCTTTATGTCAAGCTGTTTGCTTGTTGCCCTGCTGAACCGAGAATGGATGTGCAGGTCTGAGATGTATTTCATTTTTTCAATTAAAAAGGCAAATTATATAAATTTATTCGTATCCTCTCGAACAAGGGGGAAGATGGCAACAATAAGTGTATGCATGATAGTGAAGAACGAAGAAAAAGTGCTTGAACGCTGTTTAAATAGTGTAAAATCCCTTGCAAATGAAATTATCATTGTTGATACTGGCAGTACTGATAAGACAAAGGAAATCGCAAAGAAATTTACAGACAACATATTTGATTTCGAATGGGTGAATGATTTCAGTGCAGCACGAAATTTCTCATTAAAACATGCGACTTGCGACTGGATTCTTGTTCTTGATGCTGATGAAATGATTGCAGAGCAGGAAATTGATATGATAAAAGAGTTGGTTGAGAATAAAGATGCAGTTGCATATTATTTGAACCAAACAGATTATGTAAAGGTGGATGAAACAAATCGTTTTGGGATTACGGGTTCATATAAAGAAGTTGAAGATCTTATGCCTTTTATTAGCAAGCCCATAACAAGATTGTTTAGGAATAGGAAAGGTATTAGTTACAGAAATAAGATACATGAAGTTGTAGAGCCGTCAATTGAAGAAAAGAATCTTGAAATAATAAATACCAATATCCAGATACTGCACATGATATTTGAACAGGAAGGAGGTTTTGGTCCTGAAAAACTGCAGAAGTATCTTGATCTTGGTTTTGAACAGATTAAGAGAACTCCTGAAAATCCTAAAGCATATTCGGATGTCGGAAAATTATACTTGGTAAAGAGAGATTTGGAAACAGCAAAAAAATACATTGTAAAAGCAATCGAAGTAAATAATGAAGATTCTGATTCTTATTTTGTTCTTGGAAGAATATATGAATGGAAAAACATGCTAGATGATGCAATCAAATGTTACAGGATGAGTGTCAAGTTCAATCCTAATAAGATTGAAGCTTATGTTGGTCTTGGAACTTTGCTGATGAAAAAAAGAGAATTTGAAAAAGCAATAATGGTTTATGAAAAATCTGTAGAGAAAAAGATATGGAATGTTTTTATTGTGAATAATCTTGCTTACTTATATTCTGTTACTAATAATGTGCCGAAAGCAATTGCTTTGTATGAACAGATCTTGGATTCAAATATGAGGATGACAGATGCCTTGAAGGTCAAGATAATAAATAACTTAGTGCAGTGCTATCTTAATCTTGAACTGTATGAGAAATCAATAAATCTGCTGAAAAAGAGCAGGCAAGAGATGCCAAAAGAGCTGAGTTTTCACAATAATTTAATAAAAGTGTATGATTATCTCAAGAGAACAGATGAGATGATCGAAGCAATGGAAGAGCTTGATAAGATAAAGAAAGGCTGAAGAAAGATGACAAAAGCAGAGGAAAATAAGAGAAAGACAAAAAAGAAAGAAACAAAGGCAGAAGATTTGGTTGAACAAGGAAAGAGTCTTTTGAAAGAAAGAAAGTTTGACAAGGCAAAGGATGTATTTGAAAAAGCAGTAGAACTTGACCCAAATTTTCCAAAGATTTATTCTTATCTAATTCCAATCTATCATGAGCTTAAGATGGATGCGAATGCTGTGCAGGCTTATAAGAATGCAATAGAACTTGATCAAAATGATTTGGTGGCGCACTATCATCTTGGAGTGATGTCCTTGAAAAAGAAACAGTTTATGACTGCGAAAAAATTATTCAAGAAAGTCATAGATGTAAACAGGAGACATGTCGGTGCAATTTTCGGTTTCGGACTTGCCAGTTTCAGGACCGGAAATCTCGCAGCTGCAAAGAAGTGTTTTGAATACGTTTCAAAGGCAGATCCTAAGAATGCAGTTGCAAAGAAGTACTGCGAGGTCCTGGAAAAGCAATAAATCTGCAAACCATGCAAAAGCTTTTAAATACCCTCATTCTTTGAGTGATTAATAATGAAGAAAAAGAAAGAAGAACTGTCAAAAGAAGAATTTGAACAGCAGCAGATCAGCAGAATTAAGCTTCCTAGAGGAGAACAGACTTTTGGTGTTGTGGAAAAAAGGTTAGGGGCGAGCAGGATGTCTGTAAGATGCCTTGACGGAAAGACAAGAATCTGCAGGATTCCGGGCAAGATAAAAAGATTTCTATGGGTCAGGGAAGGAGACATTGTTGTTGTAAAACCTTGGGAGCATAGCGGAGATGAGAAAGGGGACGTGATCTTCAAATACAACAAGACCCAAGTCGGCTGGCTTCAAAGAAAAGGTTATCTGAGAAAACTTGATGAATTCCAAGAATTCTAAAATGAAAGTTTCGGATAAAAAGAAAATAATTCTGAGTTGTTATAAAGAATTATACAAGGCTTTCGGAAAGCAAAATTGGTGGCCTATCCAAGGCATAAAGAATCCTGAATTTGAGATAATAATAGGAACGATTCTTACGCAGAATACTGCCTGGAGGAACGCTGAAAAGGCAATAGTCAATCTATGCAGCAACGACTTGATCGATATCGATGTCATCAAAGGAATAAGTCTGAATAAACTTTCCAGACTCATCAAGCCTGCAGGATATTACAACCAAAAGGCAGAACGATTGAAGATTCTTGCGAAACATCTTTCTGATTATCCATCTGTCAAGGTTTTCTTCAATAGGCCTCTAGACGAGCTGAGGAAAGAACTATTGTCGATAACAGGTATTGGTCCTGAGACTGCTGACAGCATTCTTTTGTATGCAGGAAACAAGCCTTCTTTTGTCATAGACGCATATACGAGAAGGATTTTTTCAAGAGTCGGGATTTGCGAACAAGATATTGACTATCATGATTTGCAAAAGATATTTATAGATTCATTAAAATCCGATATTCAACTGTTCAAGGAATATCATGCATTGATTGTTGAATGCGCAAAATTGTTCTGCAAGAAAAAAGCGCAATGCAAGAGCTGCCCTTTGACAAAGCTATGCAAAAAGAGGTTTTGATTTTATGAAAAAGAAGAAACAAAGACACAGAAGAACTAAACTTTCAAAAAAAAGAGAGAAAAACATTGCTGTTTTTTTTGATCTGGACAAAACTCTTGTCAAATTTAATACTGCAGTAAGATGGGGAAGGTTTATTTTGTTCAAAAACAAGCTTCCTTTATCCTTTATCCTGACTTGTTCACTTTATGGAACATTATATGCGCTTAAATTATACGATTTTTCAAAGATGCTTACCAAGTTGTGGAAAACTATGGAGAATCAGGACGCAAAAGTCATACTGAAACTGACAAAAGAACTTTATTCAGAACCATTAAAACACATCTATCCTGACATGAAGATGATCCTTGACAGTCACAGAAAAAAAGGTCATAAGATCATAATAATAACGCAGACATTTGATTTTATTGCTGAAATCTTTGCTAAGAAGTTAAAAGCAGACGATTTTGCCAGTTCTGAGGCAGAAGTCAAGAAAGGAATATTCACAGGAAAAGTCAATCCTTGCTCTGCAAAGAAAAAAGACGTGTATGTGAAGCATTTCCAGAAAAAGTATAAATTAGATTTAAAGAATAGCTATGCTTACAGTGATAATATCAGGGACCTTCCTATGCTCAAGGATGTAGGTCATGCTTCTGTTGTCAATCCAAAGAAGGATCTGCGGGAATTCGCTATCAAGCATCATTGGGAAATAGACATGGTGGGCTGACTAACAGAAAACCTTATATAGTAAAATTCATAGAACAAAAATAATAAAGAGGATGTGTAAATGCAATCGATATTTATTTTAGTGGCGTTCTTGATCATATTGTTTGTAATAGTTGTCTTGATCCATAATTTCTTGAAGTTTACAGGCACTATCCTGATGTATGTTATTACTATTGGTATCATAATCACGATTATTGGCTTGATATTTGTGCAGTATGATTTCTCTAAATTCGCGAATGAAATGGAAGAAAAGAATTTGTTCCTTGCAATTGAAGATGAGAAAATAGTGGCGGCATTTGATAGCAAGCCTTTTGATACTTTGACTGTAGAAGAGATTGCAGTACTTAATTCTGACAGGATGAAATGGCTGGATGGCAGGCATAATGCCTTT
>Ga0180438_10002854_pt1 | contig 27208 bp, 29 predicted proteins | sample SS_ome_12_FD_132455 | JGI IMG/M metagenome (GOLD analysis project Ga0180438, IMG submission 132455) | Hypersaline lake sediment archaeal communities from the Salton Sea, California, USA - SS_3_D_2 metaG | ecosystem: Environmental > Aquatic > Non-marine Saline and Alkaline > Hypersaline >... | reverse complement strand
GAGGCATCCGACTTACCGGCAGCAATACTTGACTCGACTGAGGAAGCTATGGACGACGATGATGCTGTCCTCAGCAGCTAGCGAGGATTATACTTTGATCAGGCTGGGAGGTCAAGAACCATATCTGGCGACTGGCCCGCTGCCATCCGTAGTCACTCCCCAGGCTGCAAATAGGACAAAGTCTGGCCAAACTGAGCGGGCAGCTTCCGCATTCTGGCTACCGGGTGGACCACCCCCGTCATCCACCCAGCATTATGTAAACAGACCCGCCCCAGGCGGGTCTGTTTCTGTCTCTCATCACTCTGAGGTAGTGGGCCTAATCCCACAGATACTCAATCAGCACCATGAAGTACTTGACAAATGTCCAATCATGCTCAATCTCCGCTAATCCCTGAAACAGCGGTCCCTCATATCCATGGAATTCGCCCGCATTGAAAGCGCCCAGCCACTCACGCATGACACCGACTACTTCAGAAGCCTTCCCTTCATATCGGTCGACTGCGGCATTGTACCCGCCGTTCAAGAGCGAGCGCAACGCCTCAGTCTGAACCCGCTCTCGCTCATCCGGATCTTCTGCCTCGATCTCGGGATATAGAAGATCGAGAAGTTCTCCATAGTCGAAAGCTTGGTACTCGGCCATTGGATGTCAATCTCGTCATCTCTCGGAGACTAGACCAGTTCCGCAAACTCGTCCCGAGTCAGTCCAGCACTCTTGATGATCCGCAGTGTCAGCCCCCGGCCCAGGTCACGATTGTGCCATGGAACGGCCACACGAGCACCATCGCTGGCCCGCCACAGCACGACATGGCTGCCGGTTTGGTGATCGATGTCGAACCCTACCTTTTCGAGCACCCCGACGAGTTGCCGCGGCGTGACCGTAGGCAGTCGCGGCATCAAGCAGGCTCCAAAGCGACGCTTAGTCGTCCTACATACTGCTCCTCAGAAGATTCGCACGGGATCGGCTCGCCGTGCTTAAGCAGGCTGGCACAGTAGGCACGAATCGCATCAGCCGCCATCTCACGGGCTTCTTCGAGCGTGCGCCCTTCAGTATAGCAGCCGGGCAGCGCAGGAACCGACACCAGATACTGTCCCTCCGGCTGGCGTTCGATGATAACAGTAAACTGACAATCTTTCATAACCTGAACCTCCCAACGGACGTTCACTCGATTTGCCAGGATGCCCCCCAGCTTGCTGCGGGGTGGTTTACTGTCTCCATTATATCACTGTCCGTCGCAGCCAGCAAGTTCGCCAAGGCTGGTCTTCGAAAAATGCCCGCATTTTGGCTATGAGGTAGAAAATCACCGTCATCCACCCAGCAGACACAAGCGGGAAGGGGTGGAGACCATCTCCCGGATTGCTGCAAGGCATGGTTGAGCAAGGTCAGGTTCGGTGATGGCCGATTTCCTTGATCCGTCGAAATAGCTCGCTGCCGAGACCAAGTGTTCAGGTCATGCAAGAAAATATGCAGCGCCTCTCGTAGCCCGCTTGCGACATGCACAGCAGCCCCCTCGACCGCTTGCTCAGAACGCCAAATGCGGGTAGAATGATCTGTGCTCAGACGAGTTTCGTTGTTCATATGCGGGCGTCAAACGAGAGGGGAACCATGACCGGATCAAGTCCTACACCGAGTGAGTGGCACAGGCTCTATCAAGCGACCATCCGTGTGAAAGAGATCGCACCGTGGGAGTGGATGACAGAAACAGACATCTTTGGTGTGCAGGACCCAGAGACCGGTGAGATTGGCTTTGTCAGTATCATGGGGATGTTGGGCGAGCACTTCGCCGTGGCGGTCTATCTTGGAGCAGAAGGGCTGTATAGCTTCTGGGGTTTCCAGCAAATAGCAGACTCTGCGCCGCCTGAAGCTCTGCTCGGGATACCTCATCTCCAGGCTTCTTTTGAGGATCGAGGCGAGCTGAGCGCCAAGGACCGCGCCGTGATCAAGGAACTGGGGCTCAAGTTTCGCGGGCGACAGGAATGGCCGCTGTTTCGCAGTCATCGTCCTGGCTATCTCCCCTGGTATTTGGAGGCGCCGGAAGCTCGGACCTTGACCTACGCGTTGGAGCAGGCCGTGGAGGTGACGCTGCGATTCAAAGAAGATCCGGGGATGCTGGACCCTTCCGATGAGGAGAGTTACCTGGTTCGCGTGCCACGGGAGGTCAGGGGCAACCTTGTATGGGAGGATGAGGTTGTCAGGGTGCCACCGGTTGAACCTGAGCCAATTCCAGTCGTGATGGATCTGGAAGCACTTGCATACGTGAAGCAATTGCCGCGAGGGGAGCATACCCTCGAGATGGAACTCTCTGTGTTTCCGGCTCCTATTCAGGAGAAGGGGGCTCGTCCTTATCTTCCCCACATGCTGTTGATAGTAGAGAGCCAAAGAGGTCTGATTCTCGGCAATGAATTGCTCACGCCCGAACCAGGGCTGGTGCAGATGTGGGGAATGGTTCCTATGAAGGTGGTGCACCAGCTTGCTCGTATGGGGATTCTCCCTCGTGAAATCAAAGTTCGGTCCTTCCAGCTTCTCGCACTGCTCCAGTTGTTGGAAGAGGAATTAGGCGTCGAGGTCAGGCCAGCGCCCAGGCTGCCCAGCCTGGATCGAGCCAAGGAAGCACTTCTGCATAGGTTTGTCTGACGAGGGGAAGTGATGGGCATATGGTACTGGGGTTAGTGACGACCGAATTCCCTGCTTCCACACCTGCCTCCTGCACTAGACCGGCTTGATGTCATGGGTTTCCAACCAGTTGGCCACCCGCTTCTGGAGGCGAGCATGCTTGAAATCGAACCATGCCTTCTCCACCTGCGGATGGCGGGCCAGCAGATCCTTGAAGCGGCGAAACGCCCCTCGCCCTCGAATGGCATTCCACAGTTGCTCCCGCAAGCGTGCATCCTCCACAGTGGCGATAAAGCGCTCCATGTCCCGGTAGTCGCCGTAGGGATCGTCACGCTCGACGCGGATGTAGCGCGTACCATACCCCTGCTCGACCCGGTCAGCCTCCAGCATCATCTCCTTCTGCCAGTCCGGATCATCCCGCCGCTGAAGATAATCCTCAAAGGATACGACCCGATTGCCATCCTCGTCATAGATCTCCTCGTAGATCTCTTCCAGCTCCCAGGAGATTTCCTGCATGATCGGGATGATCCGGCCGGTTTCCAGATCCAGATACTGGTGCAACTCAGAGAAATCGGTGTCGAGGGCGATGGCCAGCTCGTCCAGATCCACGTTGACTTGGCGTTTCATAGCACGGCTCCCATAAGGCTTCCTTCAGCTTCCCTGTTCCAGCATCGCCAGAAACTGTGCTGCCGTGAGGATGGGAATGTCTCCGACTCGTTCCAAGGCCAATAGATCGTTGTCGCCACTGACAATCACGTCAGCCTCGCCAACAACGGCACAGGCAATGAGCCGGTCGTCATCGGGATCACGGCAGATGCGGGGAATAGTCTCGGGTAAATCTACAACCTCGCCCAGGGCCATGACCAAAGCCACAAAGCGTGTACGCTCCTCATCGGTGTAGTAGCGCTGCAACTTCGGATAGGTCAAGACCCGGTCCAGTTCCGCCAACAGCTCGGGGGCAGTGACCATGACGAACTCATCCTGTGCCAAAAAGCCATCGATGATCGTAGCGATCGGTGGATGGTGGGTTAGCAGGTAGCTGACCAGAAGGTTGGTGTCCAGGACGGCACGCATCACGATACAGTTGACTTTCCGTGGGTGGCTGTCTCCCGAACCGCCTCATCGATCAATACCTCTACTTCCTCGTCGGACAATGAAGCTCGGGCACTCACTTCCTCAGCGATGGCCCGCAATTCGGCCAGCCAGGCCCTGCGTTCCCGCCTCTGCACCTGCCAGGCCTGGTACGCTTCAAACTCCTCGTAAGGGATGAGGACTGCTTGCGGTGTGTCGTAGGTCCGCACGATGACCGCCTCCTGCTTCCGCCGCACGCGATCCAGCACTTCTCGAACTCGCCGCCGCAAATCGGTAGATTGAATGGTTGCAGCCACAACTCACCTCCAAAATAGCACAACATACACGGTTATCTTGTGCTATTATAGCACGCATTCCCCGATTTGTCCAGCGCAGCACTATCTCAACCCGTGATTGACCTCTTGGCCTGGATCGGGCATCCATACCCGCATTTTGGTTACCTGGTGGGCCACCCCCGTCATCCAGCCATTTGACATAAAAAGGGAGGGGTTACTATCCACCCCTCCCTGTTTTGATTTGCCTGCGCTCTGGTCTCTAGTCGAGGACGTGCTTCAGGTTCTCCGCTGTCAAGAGTCCAGCGTCCCCACTCGAGTCCAGAAATGGCCGTACATCGTCCACGACTTGCTCCCAGGCGACAGCTTGAAGCCGACGGCGCACGGTCTTTCGCCAGTTGTCCTCTGTCAGCAGTTCGGCTTCCCAGCCTGTCTGCTGCAAAGCATTGTTCAGCAAGGTCAGGTTGGGCGCCGGCCAGTCGGGATCGCTCAAATACCACAACAGGTCGTAGAGGTCGCGCCCCTTGAGATAAGGACGCTGCAAGACGGCGTGCAGTTTACCCGCCAGAAGCGATGCCCAGTCGTGGTGATGAAGCTGCAAGGGTACGTGACGGCGGATGACGGTCGTTGCCAGCCCTGCCCCGGCCGGCGGCTTGGTGTCCACCTCGATTTTGACTGCCAGCACCTCGTCTCGGTGAGGCGAAAGCTCCAGCTCGTAGGGCAAGCCGCGAAAGCGGACAAAGGCACTGTGCACTGTTTTCTGATCGCTGACCTTCAGGTCGAGGGTGTAGCCTTCGGCGGTGAATGCGGATTGAATGGCGCGTAGGTAGGCACGAAAGTCATACTGAGATTGGGCTTGCTCCAGGGCAAAATCCAGGTCTTCCGAGTAGCGAGCGCTGGCATAGAGGAAGCGGAGGGCCGTCCCACCGTGAAAGGCTAAGGGGATCATGGCGCCAGCGCGTTGGAGTGTGCCCAGGATTCTGGCCTGCAAGTATTCCCGAGCCAGGTTTCGTCCGTGGATGGGAGTAGGAGCAATGCGGACGATGGTAGCCAGATGCTCTTTCATAGTCTTTCGTACGCCCTTTCGGCTTGCGCCAGTTTGATGACAAAGGCTGCTGCCCGTCTCAGTTTCTGGCCTGACGCCAGTTCAGCTTGATGCTGCAACTCTTCTAGGTCAAGTCGCTCCATATCCTGCAAGCGCAACTCCTGCAAGTATTCAGCTGAATCCCCACCCGGCTGCAAGTGAACCAGATCCAACAATGCCTTTTCCGGTGTAGCTACAAATGCCTGCTGGTTGCCCCCCAGGTCGACCAACCGGTACCCAATGAACCACTCGGTCTTGATGTGCTGAACTGTATAGACACCTAACGGCGTCTGCCATTGATTGGGCCGCCCGGTGGTGACGCTGGTCGTCACCGGCACGATCTCTGGAATCAGTCCATAGTACCCGAGCGCTGATTGCAGGCTAACGTAGGAACCAGGCACCATGCGGTTGGCTACGACAAAGGGATGGGGCTTGACCTTCTGGAAGGGTGGGGCCAGGGCGTATAGGCCGCGGCGCAGTTGGTAGAGACGCCCGGCTTTGGTCCAGCGGGACAACTGGCGACGCACATCTTTCGAGTCTACTGCACCCGCCAGCAACAGCCCGGTCTCGAAAACCGGCTCATCGCCGACGATGTCGAGCAAATGTGTGAATTCCATGCGCATAGTATACCATGAATGGCATATTACTGCAACAAAACGTCAGTGCTGTAGGTAGAAGTAAGCCTTTGTTTTGGTTACCGGGTGTTCGACTCCCGTCATCCACCCCTTGCCCACAACATCTGGGGGAGTCTGACGACGGGCTCCCCCTTATTTCATGCTCCTGCTACTGAACTCTGTGCCCCGCGCCCTTGCTGCACCGACGACGGTAGAAGTGCGTCCGATAATGTACCTTGATGGCCCGACTCACTGCTCGTGGAGGTTACGCCGTAAGTTGTACCAGTTGGGAGTTTGTATTGTGTGAAACTCTGGCCAGGCCAGAACCGCGGCCTCCAGGAGGGAACGCCCACCGCGAAAGACGAGATAGACCGGAAGAGCAACCGATCCCTCTCGCCTTCCCTTTGGGCCGGTGACCACTATACAGCGGTGTGCCACATGGGTCAAGTGGGCTTGGACGAACCAATCCTCGAGTTATCCGTGATACCTAGCGTGGATTCCCGGCGACGGTCCCTCTGCCAAGCCAGCATCTCCGGAAATCTGAGTTTGCGTAAGGAACCAGGATATAGTATAATTGCCTTTGTAGTGATTTGGAAGCCGAAAATGGAGGTTATTTATGGCAGACATCAGTATTGGAGACAAAGCCCCTGATTTCTCTCTCCCCATCACCCTGCAAGAGAAAATGACTCTGAGTGACGTGCTCAAAGAGAAGAAGGTCGTTTTGGCCTTCTACATCTTTGATTTCGCCGGAGACTGGGAAGGGTTGTGAACAGCAGAGTGGGCTCGGTTCCGAGACCGCGCTGCTGAGATCCGGGAGCTGAATGCGGAGGTCATTGGCATCAGCACCGATGGCCCCTTTTGCCACCAGGCATTTTCTGAAAAGGTGGGGATGGATTTCCTCCTCTTGAGCGACTACAACAAAGAGGTCATTCCTCAGTATGGGGTTCAGTACGAGGATTTGGCCGGCTTCAAAGGTCTGGCCAAGCGCTCCGTCTTTGTCATTGACCAAGACGGCACTGTGAAATACAAGTGGGTGACGGACGACCCTGGGACTCTACCCAATCTTGACGAGGTTATCGCCGCAATTTAGGGAATTGTCTACGGCGCTTGTGGAAGCATCGCGTCGATGATTGGCCCTTACTCAGACGACTCGGACCCCTTCCTGAAATACCGTTACCACGCTGGCCAGGTGGTTGATGTCCTGGGTTGGATCACCGTGCACCACCAGGAGATCGGCCCTCTTGCCCGGCTCGAGGGTGCCTACCTGGTCCAGCACGCCAAGCGCCTCGGCAGCGTTCTGGCCGCCGGCCAGCAGCGCCTGGGCGGGCGACAGACCCCCATGTTGCACCAGTGCGTCCAGCTCTCGACTGGCGAGAATCTCAGTTGAGCATTAGCAGCTCACCGATGATCCGTGCCAGGGCTGCTATCGCGGGAAAGACCACCGAGAAGAAAAGGGTACGCAGCATGGCCGTATCATAGGGCCAGGTACTCGTTGCCTGGAGGCGCTTTTCGTAGGCGACCAGCGCGTTGATCTCGGCACCCAGCGTGCCGGTGCTCTCCTCAGCATCAATGCGCGCCATCAAGGTCCGGCAGGCCCGCAGGATGTTCCCCTGGGCTGCGGCCAGCTCCCGCTCCTTCTCGGCGGCCAGCACGCGGTGCGTGGGCCGCATGTTGAGAAAGAAAACCAGTACGGGCACCAACGCCAACAGGGAATAGATGAACCAGTTCCTCCAGTCCAGAATACTTTCCTCGCCGAGGCTAAACACCATGCTCAGCACGATGCCGCCGACGAACACGAGGGCGATGATGAGACTCTGGCGGCCAACGGGCCGGAAGGGTTTTGTGTCAAAGATGTCGATGCGAAGGGGTTGGTCGTGCAGTTCAGCGTTGAGCCGGGTGCCGGCCACGGCAGAATAGATCGTCCATGCCAGCAGGCCAAACATCAGGCCGGTCCATGGGATCAGAACCAGCTTCAGCCAGAAAGCGTCGGTGTCAGAGAGCCACGACTGTCCCAGCCACAGGCCAAAGACTGCGCCCAGGCTGACGGCGATCCCTTCGCCTATGGGGTTGCGGTGGGATGCCTCGGCAACCAAGCGGTCAAAGCTATCATCGTCTATCCGGACCAGGGGGCGGAAGGCATCGATGACGCCAGCTTCCGCCCGCTCCACAATGGGGGCCACGGCCAGGATGTAGATGATCACCGCGGCTGGGCTCAGCACCAGGCGCCAACGGCCTTGGCTGAGAAGGTCATCTATCAGGCCATCCAGGTACGCTGCAACCAGTGGGGCCAGGATGAGCAAGAGAGCGATGCCCAAGATGATCCAGGAACGTCGCTGGCGGCCTATCAGCCTGACCCATAGAGAGGCGGTGGGTTTACCACCGGAATCGGTGCTCATCGGTCCCTCCCGGCAACAGTATACCCCCGGATGGCCGCAAAGTCAATGATGCTTGGATGAGGCCGCAGACAAAAAAAGATCAAACAAGAGGGGAGACCAGAACTGGTCCCCCCTCGCTTGGTCGTATTCTCCGATGGGTATCACCGCTACGATGGCTGGTCATACAGCACCTTCAACTTGGCGTCGATAAACTCCCTGTGCGAAAGTTTCAGGGATTGGGCAATGCTCCGGATCTCCTCAACCTCCGCGTAGGATGGCTCGCCATCGGCGGCAGCCACAGCAAACAGCACCTCGACAAATTCGATCCGCTCCTGGTTACTGCAGACGTTCGCAAACTCCCGCGCCAGGCGGTAGCGGTCCAGCAGGCTGGCCGTTTCCGATACGGCCACCTCGGTGACAAAGGCCGCCTGCTCGGGCGCCAGGTGCCAGTGGGTCTGCAGGGCCTTCTCCATGGTGGCCACTTCCGCCTCGCCCACCTCTGGATTCACGCGGGCGACCTGGGCCATCATACCCCCAGCCAGGCTCAAACAGCGCAGCGTATCCTCCCCCACGTCCAGCTCTATCCCACCTTCGGCCAGGCGGCGGCGGACGCCATAGTAGACCTTATTCTTGACGTAATCTTCGAAATCATGCTCCCGGTTCGGGGCGTTGGCCAAAGCCTGGGTGCGCCGGGCGGTCATGCCCTTGACAAAGCGTGAAAAGAGACCAACGTCGACCGATTCGATGGCCTCCTTGATCTCCGCTGCCACCTGCTCCTCCTCGTCGGTGATCCCACCATCGGCCCGCATCATCTGATCCAGTGTCTCCAAGGCCAATGCCCGGTCCTCCGGCGATCGGATGGCATCCTGTAGCTCTGCCACGAGGCGACTGCGTTCTGCCTCGACCACCGGACTCTCGAGATACATTTGTAAGGTGGCCCATTGCCGCGCAGAGAGCTGCGGCAGGCGAAAGAGCAGGTCCTTCATGCTATTCTCTTCGTCCAGAGTCAACTCGCCGTCAGCCCAGGCGGCGGCGATAAGTACCTTGGCCAGGGTCATGATCAGATGTTCATTCGACATACCCACCTCTCCCATATATGTATTGCACGATCGCGATCGGATCCGTCTTCATCACCATGACAGCGTCTGGCACAAAACTGCTCCCGGGCCCATCCTCGGGACCTGATCCACGCCGGGGACAGGGGCAGGAGCTAGTTCCGCACCAGGTGCTATCATAGACGATTTTCATCCAATTGTCAAAAACAAATGATACAAACCGGGGAAGAATGGAGTACAAGACAAAAAGCCCGCCCGACCTTGGCGGTGGGCGGGCATCGTGCCGCACTACGGCCCGTTGACAAAGGCGTCGAGGAACTCGTCCCAATGGGTAAGCTGGGAGAAGACCAGGTAGTCGCGATAGTAGTCAAACTCGTTCCAGTCCGGCGTTGAAGGATCGTCCAGGTCCTCTACGCGCATGGGCACAAAAATGGTGATGCCGTGAGCACCATGGTACTGCGTCGCATGCCACTCGTCCAGCACCACCGCGTCGACAGCATCCATCACTGCCTGGCTCTTGGCCTGGATCCCCGGATCGTTTACGCGGCCCTGGATCTCGGCGGCTACGTCGTACAGATCTTTGCCCGTGGGATCCTGCCAAAAGGACTGGGATACGCGAAAGGCCCGGCGGTAGTCCTTGCGGTAGGTCGGCAGGCCGTTTTCCAGGGCTACTGCCCACTCGTCTACGGCGGCAATGAGCCCGTCCCATTCGGCGTTGAGCGCCACGGCCGATCCTGTGCGCTCCCTGTTGGCACCCAGGCTGTGGTTGATCTCGATGGCCAAGTCCTCAGGTGTCATGTGGGGATCGTCGTGCAAGGCAGGGATGACCAATTCGTACTCGATCCCATCCCAGTTCACCCACTCCTGCGAGTGGACAATGGCTTGAGAATAGGCTCTGACCGTGGCCTCGTTTTCGATGGCCGCCATCTGGCAGGCGTCGTACATGATGACGTCGACGGGACCAACGACAGCCAGGGCAGCCTCGATTTCGTGCTGGTCCAGGGTGTCGTCATCAGTCTCGTCCAGCATAGACCAGCCCGGCCGCCAGCCCCAGCCATGGTTCCAGAAAGACAGGGCATAGTGATCGGCAGGATAGTTGGCCTTGGTCCATTGGACGAATTCGATGAGGGTCTGGGGGTCGCCCATGTTCCTCTCACCCCAGTCTTCGATCGCGTTGGCTGGAGTGGCCTCCATGCCCTGCGTGACGTAGAACAACAGGGTTTGGGTCCACGCGGCCGTCGCTGCACGGTCGGCCAGGGTCACCACGCTGACGTCGGCGTTCGAGCCGGCGGGGGCCAACTCGGTCTCGATGTCGAGGGGTACGAATTCGTCCAGGTTGTTGTCCCCGACGATGTACACCATAAAGGTCCACCGCGCCCGGGGTGGTGGCTTGCCCTTGGCTTCGGCCATGCTCGTCACTGGCACCAGCAGCAATACGATGACCATGGCAACGGTCAGGATCTTCCAGATGGTGCGCTTGTTCATTGCATTCTTTCTCCTTCCTCATGATCTGGACGTCATGCAGCTTCCAGTCCACCTACAACCTACAAGTTGCCTGCCCTGCACCTCCTTTCCTTGGCCGATATAAGCGACGAGCAACGTCTGACAGATTGTGGCTTCGAAATATAGGTCTTGGCGATTATAACATCGATTCCCGGTTCAGGCCAGTTTGTGCCAACCTGCTCAGGCTCCTCATTGCTCAAACGCAGGCCCCGTCTCTTATGCTCTCGCGGGCCAGGTCTCCGGTTGGCAGGCTCCCCTCTCGTGGACCGCTGGACAGATCGGTGTAAGGATAGCGTCAGCCAGGTGTCCTGAAGGAATCGGGAGTTCATGATACGCTGTGTGGGCAGTTGGCGATGCTTTCACGTTATGCAGGTCAAAAAGGGCATGTAGGACTAGAAAATCCCTTGGGAGGGAGCTAACCGATGACAGGTGGTGGAGTGATCGCTCTACTTGTGGCGATGGCGGTCATGGGGCTGGCCATCTTTGTCGTCTACCAATACCAGGAACAACAGAGACGGGAGGCCCTGCAGGTCCTGGCGGACCGCATGGGATTCTCCTACTCGCCAGAGGCTGAAAACGCACTCCAGGGCGCCTTGAGCCAGTTTCACCTCTTTTCGCAAGGCCATGCTCGCAGGATGAGCAACGTGCTATACGGAAATATGGACGACGTCACCGTGACCATCTTTGACTACCGGTATACAACAGCGAGTGGAAAACACCACCGGACCCGGCGGCAGACCGTCCTGTTGCTCGAGTCAGATCGACTGGATCTACCCTTCTTCACCCTGCGCCCGGAACGATTGCACCACAAGCTCGCATCCGCCCTTGGCCATCAAGACATCGACTTTGAGTCCCACCCCGCATTCTCCGACGCATACCTGTTACAGGGTAGTGACGAAGAACGGGTACGCACACTGTTTGGCGCTGAAGCGCTCACCTACTACACACGGCATCCAGAGCTGTGGACCGAAGGCCAGGGTCAGCAATTGGTCTACTATCATGCCAGCAAGCGGTTGGATCCCGAGTTGATACGGGATTTTGTCCAGGAGGGCCTTGACGTGTTGGACCTCTTTGTGCAAAAGGACGACGCCATTGGCAATCTGGACTTGCTGGATCACTATCTCGAACAAGCCCGATCCGTGGTAGCGCTCGCCGATTCCGGGTCCGGAAACAGGACGGCCTGAACCTCATCAACGTCCCGGGCATCGCGGGCGTAGTAGAAAAGGCCGAGGGAGCGACGCAAGGGTCAATAGTGAGAAGACCTGCAGGTTGGGCTTTAAACTTCAGGAGGATATCTCTCGTAGATATTCCCCTCTCTCCCTTCAGGTTCTACCAAAACCTGGCTCGCCACTTTTTCTTACCCCGACTCAGCGGGAGGGCAAAGCCGCACACCGTCGTGACTGGGTGACGCAGCAGGGATTTTGTCAAGGCACGCATCCTCAGCTATAATAGAGGCATGTCACCCCTGGCGGCGCGGTGCAGACAGTGAGCAAGCTCCACAACCCGCGTCATCGCCAGAGACGATACCCAAAGACCTGCACTGTAGCAGAATCCAATCAACCAAGGAGTCAACGATGACGATCATTTTGGATGGTTCAGGCTTGTCCGTCGAAAAGCTGGTGCGTATCGCCCGGCATGGGGAGAAGGTAGAACTCCACGCCGACGCCCTGGAACGGATCAAGGTCTGTCGCCGCATGTTGGAGGAAAAGATCGAGGCTCGGGAGATCATGTACGGTGTCAACACCGGCATCGGCGAGTTCTCGGAGGTGATCTTGACCGACGAGCAGGTAAAACAATTCCAACAGTACCTGATCTACAACCATGCGGCGGGCATCGGAGAGCCAGCACCCATCGAGTATGTGCGGGGGGCCATGGCCAGCCGGATCAATGTGCACGCCCATGGCAAATCGGGCTGCCGTCCCGAGATCACCCTGACGCTGGCCGAGATGTTAAACAAGGGTGTCACGCCTGTGGTCTGCCAGAAAGGGTCAGTGGGCGCGTGCGGTGATCTGGCCCCCATGTCACAGATCGCCTTGCTGCTCCTCGGAGAGGGCGAGGCATTCTATCAGGGCCAGCGCTTGCCTGGCAAAGAGGCCATGGAAAAGGCCGGCATCGCTATTCCTGGCCTCAAGGCCCGCGACGGGCTGGCGGCGATCAACGGCTCGAACCTCCTCACTTCCATGAGCGCCATCCAGTTGTACGACATGAGTCGCTGGCTCAAACAAGCCCAGATCGCCTGCGCCATGACCCTGGAGGCCCTCTACGCCAACATGAAACCCTACGACGTGCGCCTGCACGAGGTACGCGGGTTCCCGGGCGCCGTCAGGGTGGCCAAGGCCATCAATCGTTGCATCGAGGGCAGCGACCTCGTAACCGGCAAGCTCAAGGTCCGCGTACAGGATGCTTACTCGATGCGCTCCTCGCCGCAGGTGATCGGAGCTGCCCTCGACGCCGTGGCCTACGCCAAAAGCCAGGTTGAGATCGAACTGAACGGTGTAGGGGACAATCCCATCTTTTTCCCCGAGTACAACCTGACCCTCACCGGCGCCAACTTTCAGGGCACACCGGTCTGCCTACCCATGGACATGGCCGGGGCAGCGATCACTATGGTATGCGTCATGTCGGAGCGGCGCTTCAACCGCCTGACCAACCCGGCCCTGAGTGTTGGCCTACCCCCCTTCTTGAGCAAAGGCGCGGGCTTGATGTCGGGCATGATGCTCAGCCAATACACCGCAGACATGCTCATCGTCGAGCAGCGCATTCTCTCCATGCCAGCCAGCATCCAGTCGATCCCAGCCGCTGCTGACCAGGAGGACTTTGTCTCCATGGGCATGAACGCGGCGATCAAGAACCACCAGATCATGGACAACGCCTATGGCGTGCTGGGCATTGAGTTTATGGGCGCAGCCCAGGCGCTGGACTTTCGGGATTTCACGCCTGGGCATGGCGTCCAGGCAGCCCGTGAGGTCATCCGCAGACATGTGGCGTATCTTGACGAGGACCGCCCCTTGTATCCCGACCACAACACCATGAAAGAACTGGTCAAGTCGTGCGAGATCCTGGCGGAGGTGGAAAAGGTGATAGGCAGCTTGGAATAGTATCCCCCCAACGGGCGAACGCGGCATCGCGGGATGGAGCATCCACGAGATTGGAGAGGCCACTGACCCCCTACTGTTGTTTCTCGCCAACCGAAGGATCCATTGGCAACCACACGGTGAAGGTGCTACCCTTCTCCATGTGGCTCTCGACCTCGATATGGCCTCCATGATCCTGTACGATGCCCAGACTGACGGAAAGGCCCAGTCCCGTGCCATGGCCTACCGGTTTCGTGGTAAAAAAGGGCTCAAAAATGCGCGTCTGATCCTCTATAGAGATACCCTGCCCTGTATCGGCGACGCACACCGTCACCCCGTCATCCACCTGTTTGCTGCGAATGGTCAATACCCCCGAGTCGGGCATGGCATCGAGGGCATTGGTGAAAAGGTTGAGAAAGACCTGCTTCGTGCGGGCCGTATCGAGCATGAGCAATGGCAGATCCTGAGCATAGTGCTCTTTGAGCGTCACACCACTTCTCTTCAGTTGGCTGCGAACCAGACCCAAGGTTTCCCGCACCAACTGGTTGAGATCGGCCAGCTCCCGGTGAAAATCGGTCTGCCGGGCGAAATCGAGCAGGTCGCGGACGATATCGCGGGCTCGGCCAGCCTGCCGGATGATAGCCTCCAACCGTTGCCAGTTCGGATCGTCCGGTGTTGCATGCTCCAGCAATAGTTCGGAGAAACCCAGCACCGAGGTCAAGGGGGTGTTGATCTCGTGCGCCACACCGGCCGCCAGCTCACCGATGGCCGCCATCTTGGCCGATTGGACCAGTTTCGCCTGGGCATCCCTCAGCTCCACCACGCGCGCCTGCAGGTCTTCGTACAACCGTGCATTCTCTAGGGCAATGGCCGCAGACGTGGCCAGGGACTCTGCGATCAGCAAATCCGTCTGTCCGAAATGGTCCACATCTTTGTGCAACACCTGGAGGACACCGACGAGGTCCTTCTTGATGCGCATCGGCACACTCAGAGCGGAACGGAGCACCGGCCCAATCTCTTGCTCGATGTCCCGAAAGTGGCGCTCGTCAGCCAGCATGTCCGGCACGAGCAGGCTCCCGCCACTCTGGGCCACCCAGCCGGCCAGGCCCTCTCCTGGCTGCAGGCGCCAGCCGAGGATGAGATCGGTGTGGGGTCCGGTGGCGCTCCGGCACACCAGCTCATCCGTCTCTGGATCGATCAGCCACACCGAACAGGCTTCAACCTGGAACAGGGAACACGCCTGGTCCAGGGCCGTGTCAAGCACTTCCTTCAGGTCCAGGGATGCGTTGAGCGCCTGACCAGAGAGGTTGAGCAACTCCAACTCGCGATTGCGCTGCTGCATCTGGTCTTCCATCTGTTTGCGTTCGCTGATATCCCTCACGACGGTGATGATGGCCTTGGGATGGCCATGAGCATCCTCGATCAGGGTGGCGCTCGTTTCCGCGGGATAGTAGCTCCCATCTTTTCTAAGCAGCCTGTACACGTCGTTCCTGACGATCCTGTTCTCCTGGAATCTCTGCAGCCCTTCCAGGCCACGAGACAACTCTTCGGGAGCGATGAACTCGAAAGAACTTCTGCCCAGGATCTCTTCGACGCTTTCAGCCCCGTACAGCTCGGCGAGTTCCTTGTTGGCCATTATGATCCGGGCCTGAAGGTCTATCATCATAATGCCATCGGGTGAGGTCTCTACAAGTGTCCGGTATTGCTCCTCACTCTCACGCAATGCCTCTTCCGCCTGCTTGCGCCTCAGCGAAACGGCTGTGATGTGGGCCAGGATCTTCATTACTTCGGCGGGAAGCAAGGGCTGCCCCTTGGACATGACCAGCACGGCCATTCCCATCAGTTCTTCGCCGTAGTGCAGTGACAGTCCGGTGAAGCGATCGATGTCGAAGGTGCTTTGTAGGGTGGAAGAAAGGGATCTGGGCACCGTGCCCAATGTGCTGTCCGACAGATCTTCTGTCGTCCGTACCACGTCAAGGAGCATCTGCTGAACCAGTTCCTGGCTTACCGGCATGCGCAGCCCAACCAGGTTGGTACCGAGGAGCTCGTTGATCTGGGACAAAGTGTCAGGGTCAACGGAAACGCAATCCACCGACAGCTCTCCAGCCTCAGGGTCATACGTCAAGACCGCTGCGGCCAGTGCCTTCGTGATGGCCTTGAGACCGTCGGCAATGAGCGCGCAGAGGTCAGCCTCCGGCGGCGCTGCTGTGAGGCTGATCGCCAGATCGCTGACCAGAGTAAGCAGCTCCGCCTGGCTCTGCATCTGCTCGTACGCCCAGCTCCTTCCAGTCTCTGCTGTTTCCAGCTCGGCAAACCGTTGGGGCGGACCATTCAATTCCTGGACAAGTTCCTGTCGAGACCCGCTATTATCCCTTGCCATTTCGCGCACTCACTGTAGACTAATCGGTCGTTGAGAAAAGACAAGATGGCAGGCAACTCAGTTCCACCATCACCACCGAGGAGAATTGTAGCGGTCTTGGCTTTTACAAAGCGATTCTTCTTTGTTCACCAAGGGATTGGGATATACGTATTGTACCACACAATCGCCCAGTTGGCAAGCCCCAATTTCACCCGTTTCGAACTGCCAAGCAGCGCCACCCAAGATTCTGACAGGGTGGCGCCGGCTCATCCCAACACAGTTATCGATCTGTGAAATTGGCCCGGGACCACTGGAGCCTCAATAGTTTTCGGTGCAAGATTGCTCCCGGGCCGATCCGCGAGGCCTGATCCGCCCCGGGGTGGCGCCGCTCCTCCGAAAACCGGGGGGCGAGCGAGTTTCGCATAGAACACTCAGTGGTCAGAGCCCAGGCCGTCTATGAGCGTACCCCCTTACGAAAGGCAGCATACCTTCTCACGGCTCGAAAGCCTGCGCCCTCGGAAAGGCGGAGCGCCCCGGTCAGGTTCTCCATATCGACCCCGAGCATGGCCCAGCCCATCCCCTCGCGCTGCAGGGAGTGCATACCTGCCAAGAGCAACGCCCGGCCCATGCCCTGTCGCCGGTAGGCTTGCCGAACCGCCAGGTCGATCTTTTGCTTTCTGAACATCGCCCTTCCCCCCTCAAGCAGTCAGCCTGCAGCGGTCCACTTTCCACCCAGCCTATGGTTGCTGCTGAGGACTGACCACTTTCTGCTCAGGAAACTCGCTCGAAGCCCCAGTCTCGGGGGCGTCGTCCGCCCTCGAGACTGGAGCTGGAGCATTTTCGGATAGATGCTCAGATCTTCCCGCCGACCAGCACCAGGTTGCCATATTGATCCCGGTTATAGGCCACCAACGGCAGCTTGGTATCGGCCAATGCGTGGGTCATGGTCAGGCCAGCGTCCGCGAACATTGTCCGCCACTCGGGTAGAGAGTAGACACGGATGCACTCCTGCCTGGTCGCAGTGTTCAGAACCCCCTTTTCGTCGATGAACCGGAACTCGCTGACATAGGTGCAGGTCTCTGGCTCCCACCAGGTGGTACACAGGCCATAGCCGCCGCCATAGTGGCTCCAGGTACGGCTCGGCGGACGTACCATCATCTGGCCTGGATCGGAAACGTCGATGAGCATCCGCCCACCAGTTCCGAGTGCGCGGACCATCCGGGCCAGCACGTCCCAATTTGTCGCGTCATCGAAAAATCCGAAACTACCACTCAGCAACAAGACCGCGTCAAACTCGCCCTCGTAGGCCAGTTCGCGCATGTCACCCTGCTCGAAGCGCACTGCCACCAGGCCCTCTTCAACTGCTTTCTCGCGACAGTGCGCCACAAGACTGGCGGCGATGTCCACCCCCACGACGTTCAGGCCACGTCGTGCCAGTCGTCGCGCGTGGTCTCCACTGCCACAGGCCAGGTCTAACACCCAGTCGCCCGGCTGGAGTTCCAGCACTGTGACGATCATCTCCACCAGGTCATCATCCCACTGGCTGATGCCAGGGATCTGGCTGCGGTGCACGACACGGTAGTGATAGGCCCACCAGTCCCAGGCTCGCTCGATTGTCTTCATGGTTTCATCCCTTGCTGGTTTTGGTCTGCAGCGGATCCCTGATGCTGGGGATCAAGACTCGGCCAGGAGGCCCTCCGCCATCGCAGTCAGGGTAGAGGGTCGCGAGTAGACTGCCCAGCTGGCTCGAATCTCATGGTGAGATCCTGCCACTCCTCCATCTGATCCAGGTCTGGGTTCCAGAAGAATTCGGGCCAGATCTGACGCAGGTGATCGGCGCCACGGAGCCAACCGAGATCGACAGCCTTGTGCAGGTGCCGGAAACATCCCTGCCGGTCCCCGCTCAAGGCCCAGGCCTTGGCCGCAACCACGTGTGGAAAGCCGCCGCTGGGCGGCTGAACCGCGAACTCGCGCTCGTAGGACTCAGCAAAGGCCCGGAATTCGTCCTGACTCATATCGGTGATATTCTCAGCGACCCAATGGTTGATAAACACAGGATATTCGGCTGCCAGCTCAAAGCCCACGTTGCCAGCCACACCGATCGATCCCACGTTGTTCTCCCAGCAATGCCAGCCAATGGTCGCAAACCCCCGGGCTGTGGCATGCGCAGCGTTGGCTGCGGCAGCCAGTGTACCGAATCCCTGCCGGCGGTAATGCCAGTCGGTGTTGATGCCCATCTCGCAGCGATCGCCGCTGACGTAATCAGACAGCGACCAGCTCACGATCTTGGCCTCGTGCACCAGGCAGAAGCCAAAGCCCTTCTCCAGAAACGATTCCACTGAGTGCCAGCCATCCAAGATGCCCTCGACGACAGCTTCACGGTTTCCCAGATCCCGGGCCAGGAGGCCCGCATCTACCCGCTGCATTGAGAACCCGTCGGGAACCCGCGCCTGCCAGTTGGCCAGCTTGAGCTGCCGCAGCGTGTAGTAACGGCGCGAGGCCCGGATAGCATAAGTATCCTTTAGCACCACGTCCAACGCATCTCCCCAGCGGCCGGGGTCGCAGAACAGCACAAAGTAGGTATCGCGTGGGAGCGCCACGTTCAATGCCTCACTAAAGCCCCGATCGTCGGTGACACCGGCCAGATAGTGCGCATCGCTCGAGATCACATAGACTGTCTGGGGTTGGTTGACATCGTCGACATAGATCCTCCCGGAACAGGTACCATCCAGGATGGCGATCAGGTGGAGATGGATTTCCGCCAGCCCAGCCAGGATGGGACGTACGCGATCGTAGCTTTCCAGCTCAAGTTTGTGAATCACTGTCATGATGGATGGCGGCTCCTTTTGGTAGGTCACTGCAGGGAGGGCTGTGGGTGGGCTGTAGCCGCCCACCCACAGCCCACAGCGCCTAGCCGTAAAGCCCGGACTCGGCGGACATGGCGGCTGCTATCGTTGCTTCCAGCCGGGATTGGTCGGCAGCCAGATCCTCGGGATGAAGCTGCGGCACGTAACGCCGCCACAGGTCGTTCATGATAGTCCTTGGGTTGGACCGAACCCCCTGCCGGCCAAAGTACTCGCAGGTGCGCTGGATGTCGCGCTGCAGGATGAAGCGCGCCTCTCTATTAGCGTACAGGTTCACCACCTGCGGAAAGTCGATAAGGGTGATTTCACCCTCCCAGTAGAGAATGTTATAGGCTGACAGGTCGCCGTGGATGAGGTCATGTTGCAGCATCAGCTCGACATTGCGCAGCACTTCGTGGAGCAGCACTTGCGCCTCCTCCGGCTCCGGGTTGACTGTATTCAACGTGGGCGCGGCCATTTGCTCGTCGCCGTGATAGCTCATCAGGATCGCGTTGTCGTTGGCCGCGATGGGCTGAGGCACAGCGCCGCCAGCCTCGTAGAGTTGCTCCATGGCCGTATACTCGTGCATAAGCCACGACGTGTGGGCTGCTTGCAGGCCGAAGGCACTCTTGGTGCGGATGGCCCGCTCGATATAGCCCGAGTCCCTGCCCGCAGGGCGCCCCGCCCCCACGAGGATCTCGCGCCCCTGGCGATACATCTTGTCGTTGCGCAGGTTGCGGAACATGCGTGGCCGGTACACCTTGGCAGCTAGCAGGCCTCCACCTCTCGCCGCATGGGCCTTGCAGCAGTAAACGCTGGCCTCTTTCCCTCCCTTGACCAGGGCCAATACGTCGGTGATAAGCCCTTCGTCATAGAAGGAGTAGAGGGAGGATAGCAACCAACCCTCTTCGTAGCGGGAAGGGCGATAGGTCGTGCGAAAGCCCAGATCCACGTCTGACAGGTCGTCGGTCAGTCCGGTGATGACCTGGGTCTGCGTTTTCTTGGGCACGTGCCTGTCCTTGGGCTTGCGCCGTCCGTTGGGGTTCTCCCAGGATGGATCGAACAGCGCTTCATAGTACTCATAATCGTCCAGATAGACGTCTTCTTGCGTCACCGTAGATTCTCTCCTATCGTTTCTTGTTCAAGTTGCGCTTCCAATTTGCTCAAGTAGACTGGATACTCATCGCTTGTCAGCATTTGGTTTCCTTCGTTCACTCTGTTCAGTCCTCCAAAGCGTGGGTGCTGAGTTCCTCTCCCGGGCGCAGCACCTTTTCGTAGGCATCTGTCTGCTGAAAAACGCGCATGCCGGCTTGCTCGTAGAGCCGCGTTGCCCCGGTGAGGCTGCCTCTATCCACGCCCAAGCCGACCCTGTACTTGCCCCGTCCGTGGTATGCTCGGAACACTTGGTGCAACAGCGCCCGGCCGATACCTTTTCGCCGCCACCGTCGCAGCACGGCCAGTTCGTCGATCCAGGCAATAGTAGGATCCCCCTCCCACTCGGGATGGGTCATCGCCGCGCCGACGATCTCTTCGCCGTTCCCCTGGATCACCGCCACGAAACAGGTCGTGGGGTCAAAAGTGGGATCCTGCTCGATCCAGTGCATCCACTCCTCAAAGCTCTCCCCCTCCACATACCCCCAGTGGTCCTTGAAGGCCTCGTCTATGGTCCGGTGCGTGGCGCGATCGTCCTGGCCCAGGACAAAGGGTCGCAGGGCGATGCCGCCGGGTAGAACCGGATCCGGCGGGAGTATCCCGGGCGCCATCTCGATGATCATCCGGTAGAAGTGCCGCGCCAGCGAAAAACCCTGCACCTGAAACAGGTCATGGGCCGCCTTGTCCTGGTAGGGCGCAGAGGTGTGCAGAGACACGCGGGCTTGGGGCGGCGCCTTATCCAGGCTTCCCCTGGCCCGCGTCTCGGCCCAGGCCATCATCTGCCCGCCGATGCCACGGCCCCGGTGGTCGGGGTGCACACGGCCCCACAAGTAGTGGCGCACGTGCGGCTTCGAGTCCCATAACTCGATATAACCGGCCAACTGGCCGCCTGGTGTCAGGACAAGCCGGGCATCTGTCTCCAGGCTGAACTCGGGTAGCGTCCACAGGGTAAGTCTTTCGGCCTTGGTCGTTGCAGGTAAGCCTGTGTCGGCCAGTGCAGCGGCGTTGATCAGCTCAACAACAGCGTCCACATACTCCAGCGTGGGCGCTCGCACGGTAAACCCTTCAACGTACAGATCTGTTTTCATCTTTCTCATAGCATGCCCCTCCTTTCTCCGGCGACACGGCAGCTACTTGCCCAGCAGTGCCGCATCAAAAAAGCCCACCACCCGCCGCTCGCGCCGTGGGCGCGCCAGTCGAAGGCCAGCACAACGTAGCCGTGCCGCACCAACGTCTCTACCGGCGGCAGTTGGCAATGCACGCCCAGCCCATGCCCGACGATGACAGCGGCTCCATGCTGCGAGGGTAGATACCAGCCGCGCAGCAGTACGCCGTCCGGCGCAGAAAAAGTCACGTCCTCGTAAGCCAGCCCCCGGTCAGCGGGTGTCTCGACCGGGAGTTGGCGGCGGGGATGAAGGAAGGCATTTGCCTGCCACCACGACATCCCCACCACCAGGCCCACGGCGGCGAGCGCGAGCACGAACAAGGTAAAACATCCCAGGTTCCGCCAGTAGCGGAAACCTCTTTCCACCGTTATGATTCCCTCATCAGTTTCTGGTACGCCATGCTCGTCTTGCGCACCTGGAAACCCACTCGCTCGTAGAGGCGCATGGCCCCGGTCAGGTTGTCTGCATCGGCGTGGAGGTGGACTGCTTCCATACCAGCCTGGCGCAGGGCGTGGAGGCTCTGCACCAGTAACGCCCTGCCCAGCCCTCGTTTCCGGTGCTCGCGGAGCACGCACAGGGTATCCACATAGCCTTCCCGACGGCCGGTCTGAGCGATCCAATCTGGATCGATGACGTTCAGGCCCAGACCCACGATCCCACCCGTTGCCTCTTCTTCCGCCAGGAACCACAGCTCTGGATGGAAATGAGGCATCTTGATCCAGTGGAGAAATTCCTCCAGCCTGCCCTCGCTATGTCCCCAGTGGTCTCGGAAAGCTGCGTTGTCCACCCGCCAGACATCCTCCGCATCGCGCTCAGACTCAAAGGTGCGCAAGCGGATGCCATCCGGCACCTCCACTGGCGGGAGGTTGCCATTGAGAGATCGGGCCAGGTTGACAAAGTACCGGACCCGCGTCATGCCAAAGCTCGAGTAGAGAGCGATCCGGCCCTCTTCCACGTCGCGCGCAGTGCATTGGAACCTCACCCGGCGCACCACGAGGGTGGGCAGGTATTCCCGGGCCCTGCGGTACGTCGACGCTAGCAGCAGCTGGCCCAGACCGCGCCGCCTCCATTCGGGGTGAACTACTCCCCAGCAATAGATGGTGCTTTCTGTGTCCACGGCCGGATCCCCATGGCGCACGTACAGATCACTGTAGCCCACCAGCCTGTCACCTGCCCAGGCCAGGAAACAATCGGTCTCAGGGGAAGCGGTCGGGAAGGACATCTCGTGCTCCATCTCTTGCAGGGTCGTCGCCCGTTCCAGCTTGTCTACGGCGTCCGCTTCGTTGATCAGCGCCACCAACGCCGAAAGGTCGTCGGGGCGATAGGTACGGATGGTGATTTCGTCTGACATGATCTTGCTCCTAGGTCGTGTATACAAAGTTTCAGTCCATTCCATATTTATATTCACGGATTCTAACACTTCCAAGCTACTCCTTTGCATGGGTCACCTTCCTTTCCGCCCCACCTCTTCCCATACCCACGATTCTTCCAGACGGCATCTCACGCTTGGCCTCCAGTCGTCAGATCGGGGATACCCATTCGACGCAAGAAAGCTGCCCGACGCTGCTGGTCGTCCCGGCGCTGGAAAAAGAACCGCATCAGAACCGAGGCCACGATATAGAGCGTGCAGGTAATCAAAAAGATCGGCCCCCATCCGATGTCGGGGTGCTCCTGCATGTAGCCACTGACAAAGGGGCCGATGGTCCAACCTATGTTCCAGCTCATACCCATCAACCCGCTGACCGTGGCCCGCTCCCGCTCTGCAACCTGCTCCATGGCAAAAGCGCTGTACAGGGGATTGCCCATGTTCATCAACGCCGCCCGCACCCAGAAGGCAACGCCCGACACCCAAAAGACCCCCGAAAAACCGATGAGCAGTAGAAAGGGAATGGACGCCAATTGGGTAATGACCAGGGAGCGGATGCGCCCCCAGCGCTGAGCCAGCAGCGGCGAGGTCAGTGTCGCCACGCCGGTGACCACTGACGACACGGCAAAGAGCGTTCCCAGGACCCTATCCGAGATGATGTACGTCTCCTTGAAAAAGAGATTCATGTACGGGATCAGGATCGCCGCACCCATAGAGATGATGATGTTCGGCAAAAAGATACGGCTCACCAAGCCCGGATCACTGATGTTGCGCCAGGGCCACGGCGAACGCGCTCGCTCCACGGTGCCACGCGGTCGCTCCTGAATCGCAAAGACCGGGATCAGCGACAGGGCAGAAAGAACCACCGTGAACCCCATTGTGGCCCGGTAGGCGGCAGCACTCTCCACGTCCACCCCCAAGGTGGTCCCAAACAAGGTAGGAAGATAGCCTCCCAGAAACGTTCCCACGAAACCGACCAGGGTCTGCAGGCCAAAGTTGGCGCTAAAGAGCGCATCTCGCTCCTCTTCGGTAGAGTTCTCCATCATGAAAGGCGCCCCACTGACCATCCACAGTGACTGGGAGAGACCAAAGGTTATCATCGACAGCCGCAGCCCCCACGGTCCCGTCGCCAGGACGAGGCCCAGCGAGGCCAGGGTACGCCCTGCGTTGGCCAGGAGCAGGGCCCGCTTGCGCCCGATAGAATCCACCAAGACTCCCGCCGGCAACGCCCCCAGGAGGGCGATCAGGTTGGGCATCGACTGCAGCTCACCCAAAAAGCTCCGGGGATATCCCTGGGCATCGATATACAGGTTAAAGATAAGCATGTAGATGCTAAAGCTCAAGCCGGTGATGACAGTGCTCAACAGGTAGAAACGGGCATTCGAGCTAAAGCTGCGCAGTTGGCGCAAATACCGAGTTACTGCGCTGACGAACATACTTCCCTGCTCCTCTCCGCGTACAGTGTACGCGCACCTCTGCCATTCCTGGTTTCCCCGGTGGCAACCTGAGTCCTGGGTTCAAACCCGCAGAAGGGAATCGCCATGACCCCTCCCTTCAGAATTCAACAAAAAAGCCGTGGGATCTGCCCCACGGCTGGCGGACGCATAACGTCCAAAAATAGAAAAGGCCGTGGGGTGTAGTGCCCCACGGCCTTAGTTAACAATAACTAAAGGCATCTGGGCGCACTACAACCAAGCAAACCAACACCGGAACCGGCGGGTGTGATACGCTGCATGTACTTGCCGTAGGTCATCCAATTGCCTCCTTTCACAGAAAATTAGACTGCGCTATTCTAGATCAACTTGTGGGTATTGTCAAATCAGGTAGGCTTTGTGGTCAAGCTTACATACGGGGCCGCGGAGATACAAGCCATGGACCGGGATACAGGGGTTTTGAGCGAGTTTCCGGATGTATTCTTTGTCAGAAGGCTCTAGGCCCAAACTGGAGCAGGATGAACAGGCCGATGAGCGCCACGGCACCGTACTCGATCAGCACGCGGCGGGTGAGCCGTCCCTGGAGCTGCTGGTTGGCGAGGCCGGTGGCCACGTAAAAGCCCAGCAGCAGGATCAGCCCACCGGTGACGCCGTGGATGCGCCAGTAGTTCATGGCCCAGATGATCTCTCCGGTGCACAGACCAGCGATGGCTGCATAGAGGGCGGTGCGGCCAAAGCTCCGCCCGGCACTGCGCAGGAATTCCAACGCCAGTAAGGTGCTGACCAGGGTGACCCCCGTGGCCGAGATGAGGCTACGGGCCTTGGCCGAGTAGATCAACACAAAGAGGACGAGGGCCACTAGATAGGCCCAAGCGTTCAGGCTAAGCCGGGCAGTCAGGTAGAGCCGGTGCGAGGGGTCCACAGTATAATACTCGGCACTTATGACCAGGAGTAGGATCAGTCCAATGAGCACGTACCCGGCCAGGCGGTAGAGCTGGCTGGGCGCTTGAGGCAACAGGAGTGTGGCCAATAGCACCGTCAGCCCTGGCAGCGTCCAGGTGACGAAACTGTAGCGCGCCTCGATCCGCTGTGCTGTCGGGTGCGAGCGTACGATCGAGTCGGTGCCGGCGCACGTGATGCCTACCAGCAGAGCAGCCATCAAAGCGGTCTGGGTGAGGTTGACGCTGAGGGGCGAACCCAATACCGTCAGGTCGTAGGACCGGGTTGGAAATTGTAGAAACGAAGCCAAGATCAGCCCGAGCACGACCAGCGTCGCCACGACGCTGGCCCGTTCGCGATAGAGCATTCGTCTAGGGTCTCCTATGTGTAGCTTTGGTTATGATCTCGAATTCCCGGGACCAGGCGAAGGTACCGCTGTTGCTTCCCTGGATTCCCAAATTCGAGTACCACCGGATCAGCGCCGTCATTCTACACCGCCAGCGGTCGTTTGTCAAACCTGAGAGGCGGATGCCCGGCAGCGTAATCACACGGCACGTGCGAGCCGCAAGTTGACAATTGGAACATTTGTGCTATAATAGGATCAGACCCTTGAAGACTGGAAGGAGATGAGGGGCAATGGATGTCGTAGACAAACTCGAGACCCTGGGTGAGTCGGCCCAATATGACCTGTGTAATGCCTGTGGATCAGCCAGTCGCGCGCGTGACGACCTGGGGCGCTGGATCTATCCCGCTGCCCTGCCTGACGGCCAGCGGGTGCGGGTCCTCAAGGTGCTGCTGACCAACGTCTGCGACAAGAACTGCTATTACTGCAGCGTCCGCGCCAGCCGCGATGTGCCTCGCACCAGTTTTGGACCCGAGGAGCTGGCCCGTGCCTTCGACCGTATGTACCGGGCCGACCTGGTAGATGGCATGTTCCTCAGCTCAGCGGTGTGCACTGGGGCCGAGCGCACGATGGACCGGATGATCGCCTGCGTGGAGCTGATCCGCACCCAGTACCAATTCTCCGGATATGTCCACCTCAAGCTACTGCCCGGTGTGTCCGAAGCCCACATCGAGCGGGCGCTGCAATTGGCCCACCGGGTGTCGGTCAACCTGGAAGCGCCGACCGCTGAACACCTGGCCGCCATCGCCCCCCACAAGGACTTTTACGAGGAGCTGGCCAAACCGATGCGTGCGGCCAAGCGCCTGATCGACGCCAGCGGCGGCCGGCTGGCGCCGGCGGGGCAGACGACCCAGTTCGTGGTCGGCGCGGCCAGGGAATCAGACCAGCAGATCCTGTCCACTACCGCCCGCCTCTACCGCGAGCTGGACCTGCGACGCACCTACTTTAGCGCCTTCCAGCCGGTACCCGGCACGCCCCTGGACGGAATGGAACCCACCCCCGCCTGGCGCGAGCACCGCCTCTACCAGGCCGACTGGCTGCTGCGCTTCTATGGCTTTGGCTTCGAGGATCTGATCTTTGACGGCGGCGGCAATCTGCCCCGCGTGGCCGATCCCAAGATGATGTACGCCCAAGCCCACCCCGAACTATTCCCGGTGGAGGTGAACCGGGCCTCCCGCGAGGAATTGCTACGCGTGCCTGGGCTGGGCCCCCGATCGGTGGCGCGGATCCTGCAGTGGCGGCGACAGGGCGCGCTGAAGGACCTGTCCACCCTGAACAAGGCCGGGGCTGTGGCCAACCGGGCCGCCTCTTTTGTCCTGCTGGATGGCCAGCAGCCACCCCACCAACTCCCACTGTGGAAGGCATGGCCAGCATGAACGATCCGATTGAACACGAGGTGGACATCTTTTATAACCGGCACGCCGACACGTTGCTGCTGGAGCTGGCGCCCCGGCGCCTGGTCGACCATGTGACGCAGACCGGGCCGGTCATCGTCCACGTCTCCAAGACCGGCCAGCCGGTGATCCTCGAGATCGAAGAGGCCAGCGAGTTCCTTTCGTCGGTCATCCGGGCCAGCATCCGCGAATAGGTCCAATCTGCCCCTGCTCATCCCCCTTGACACCTCCCGCCTCTTGGCGTACAATGCTGCCACATTGGAACCAGGAGTGCACCCATGACTACCAGTGATGCCAAAACCACCGTCAGCACGTTGCGCCAGGCGGTGGCCGATTTTGTCGATGCCCGGGACTGGCACCCTTATCATGGAGCGAAGAATCTGTCCATGTCGATCGCCATCGAGGCGGCAGAGCTTATGGAGCGCTTCCAGTGGCTTACTACAGAGGAAGCCCAGGCTGCCGTAGAGAACCCG
>Ga0180438_10002853_pt1 | contig 27220 bp, 26 predicted proteins | sample SS_ome_12_FD_132455 | JGI IMG/M metagenome (GOLD analysis project Ga0180438, IMG submission 132455) | Hypersaline lake sediment archaeal communities from the Salton Sea, California, USA - SS_3_D_2 metaG | ecosystem: Environmental > Aquatic > Non-marine Saline and Alkaline > Hypersaline >... | reverse complement strand
TCTGTAGAACCATAAGCTGTGTAGTTTCCTGCCCGACCGTTTAGCCACCAATACCCGGAATGTTCATCATTAGCTCGTCCAGTAGTTACCGAATGCGGTATGACAATACTTACAGAGTTATCCCCGTTATCAGTTAAGGTAGAATCTGGAAACTTGATGTTGCTGACATGGTTCGCTATTACACCTCCGGATTCTTCCCTGACTATAAGCCCAGAATCTGTAGGCAACTCGTAAGCAAAATCGACCAGTGCTTTTGTATCTGTAAAGTTGACAAGCTTCTGCCTATAGCAATAAATAAGTGCGACAGGGTAGGCATTAGGCGTTCCAGATAGAGCCCAAGCACCAGTAGAAGTATTAAAAGTTGCCGATATTGGGTTACCAGCAGCATCTCTCGGCGGGAAGCGGTCAGGTCTTTCGCCGGAAGTAACCACTGAGACAAGCATGTCAACATCATCTGGCCACTGGTCGGCAATAAATTCCGCAGACGTGCCAATCTCCGTGGTGGCGACGAGTGTGCCTGACGTACCTGAATCAATCTGCTTAAACCACTGGGATCTAACATACGTATTCTCCAGCGCCGTGACGCGCGTAGTCTCGGTGAGGCAAAGATTCTCTGTGAATGGATTGAATTTAAAGTCCATACTTAATATCCATGTTTATGCGTAGCTAAGCGCAGCCCGGTTATCCCAGATCTGAGTGAACTGCCCTCCGTCAGCGTACAGCACATCTTGCATGTTGCTGCCACTGTACGACATCTTCATAATCTTCCACTTGGCCTCCGACGTTGCGGCGCCGGTAGGAGCTGTACCTACATATTCGAGATTGTCGCTGCCGTCGTACGCCATTTTATAAATGTAGGAGTACGATATAAGTGTACGTTCCCGACCATTCTTTATTATCATGGGCGACTCCTTACGGCCTTGCGACGTGCCGGGCGGCGTCGGCCGGCGACCGGCTTCTTCTTTCGACCTTCAGCCAAGCGTCCAAAACGCCACTCGTAGAGCTTGCCAATAAACGGTATTGAGCCTATTGTACGTACACCTTTTTTGTCACCTGCAGATAGGATATCTTTCGACAGCGAATCGATAAATTTAAATGGTGGCAGGAGCTGCTTTGCCGCGGCAGTACCGACACCTTCACGCCTTGCCGTCCATGTAACATATTTCGAGATACCGCCGAGACGGAGGAAGTTCTCGATCACACGATCAGAGAACGAAGTCTTTCGACCAAGGATAAAGTCTTTCAGTTCATCGGCGCCAGCGTTCGCCAATACGAAATACATTGACAGTCGGGCCATATTCTTCAGGCCCTGCAGTTTGACCTTCCTGTCTGGTGATGCGATCTGCTTGTATACTTCATTGCGGTATACATCCATCTGCTTGATCGTAAAAGTCTTCAACATGTAAAATAGCCGGCCGTTACCGCCCTTCAAATACTTCTCGGGCATTTCGGATAACGCTACAGGTTGGAAATCAAGCAGTCTATTATATACAAGGAGTCTCACATTATCTGTAATGTCGCCTTTCTTTAAATCCTCGATAACTGCGTCAGTCTCGCCTTCGAACACGTCGCTGATTTTCGTCTTAAGTGTTGCAGGGTCTGTCTTCGCCTGCTTCTGGAATTTCTCAAATGCTGTATTAAGAAGTGCTTCCTTGCCTATCGCATCGATCTTCTCAAGACCTACAGCTTTAAATACGAACGAAACAGCCTTGCCGAGCGTGCCCGGGTCCGCGAACTCCTGTGCGATGTGTGTAATACCGACATCTTCCCTCGAAACTTTCGACTTCCCAATGGCTGACTTGAAAGCGTGCTTAATAGTAGGGGCTAATCCACCCTCGTATGCCGACCATACAAGATCGGCAATCTGCGTCAGAGCCGATATCGGTGAGCCCATAACGTCAATGTATGCGAGGTTCTTATAGCCTTTCCAGAAGCCGTGGGCACCACGTTCGTGGAACCTGGCCATGAGAATCTCTCTAAGCTCCCCCTCCTTCGATGGATCGATCTTGCCTTCGGCCATTAACTCGACAATGTACGCACCGATGTTCTCGGAGAAATCTCGTTGGTTATTGAACTTGGCTATCTGTGCTTTGTAATCGACAATATCATCAGCGACTTGCTTAGCACCTTCGACAAGGCCTTTACTCTCAAGGTCTCGTTTACGAGTCTCAGCTCTTCTCAGTCGTTGCTTGAGCTTCTTTACCTTCTCCGGTACCCGCCCAAAGAATTTACGTGCCTCGATCGCCTTACGTGTCGAGTAGATATAGGACATCAACGCAGCATCCGAGTCCATATAGAACTCGTTAAATTCTGGCAGTATCGTGGTGAGTTTACGTTCTTTTGTTGCACTGATACCAGCGAGCCCTGTGGGTCTGCCGAGAATAAAACTTGACACTATGTCCGCCTTCATATCATCCGGCATCTCAGCGGTAGTAATGCCGAGTTCTCTGGCACGTTCTGCTAAATGCCTGGATATGGCCGGCCAGTTATCGCCCTTGCCGATCTTATTTAAGAAGCCCTTCGTATCATTGATTATACGCGGAGAGTAGTCCTTGATATAACCAACATCGAGACCTACGTCGATCGCCTCCTTTCGCATACGATCAAGCAGGGACCGAAGTGCTGCGTACTCTTTTTCGAGACCGTACTTCTTCGTTATCTGGTCTATCTTAGGTGCGTCTGAATTCTTACGTGCGTAATCCCAATCAGCAAAATCTGCGTTGGACATGCGCTTATGCGCCTGACGAAGTAGCGGAGCTATCTCATTCGCATCCTGCGTGAATTTCGTGGCGGTGTTGAAATCCAACTCCCGCATTTTATGTTTAATCTTCGGACTTATATTTCCAAGCCTTGTTGATATTGCCCCGAGAGCCTTATCCAGACCACCGGTCACTGACGATACGAAAGATTTAAGATTGCGCTGCACCGCACCGCGTACGCTGCGCTTCGTCTCGCGGTTGGCGGTATAATCCTCTTCCCTGACAATCTGTTGTGGGATCGTCTTGGTTGGCTTCAGGCGCTGCTCCATCTCCTTCAATGTCGCTGCGGCTTCCGGCGTGGCCTCGACTGGCACACGCTTCTCTACGGGCGCCGCGGCAGGAGGCTCCTTGAGATCCTCAATGAGACTCTCAAGCTCCGTAGCCATCTGCTTCGTCTTTTGTGCTTCCGTTTTTGCAATACCTTTTTCCGGTTGTTCTACAGGTTTAGGCGCTTCGATGACCGGTTCCGTGACCGGCGCTTTGAGTTGTGCTCTGATCGCTTCGGGTACCTCTTCCGGAGCCACGTCCTGCACCTCCATGCCGACTGCTTCCGCTGGAGATATGAGACGGTCAAAAACGTCCTGGATCTCAGGGGTTATGCTCACATCGATGCTGCTGCCCTTCAACGTCCGGTAGATCTCGGATAGCCACTGCTTGAATCTCTCGAACACCGACTGAAGCTTGGATGTCGGTGCCTTACCGGTGGCAAGATAACTCTCGAACCCTCGAGCGAACTTCTCCTCTGACTCGACGGACCACTGCGCTGCGGGATCTTCCTGGCCGGCCCAGTCGGCGACGGTCTTCAGGTCGGTCTCGTCGAGATCTCTCCGGAACACATGCCCAAGCTCGTGGGCCATGGTGGACACATCAGCGGACTCGAACGCGCTGATGATCGTCTTATTGTCTTCGGTGAACTCTACGGCGCCTTTTTCTCCTTGGAACAACTGATACGTGCCTGGAGTCTTTTTGGTTACTGGGACGAATGGGGTTGAAAACTTCCTGTCTTTCGTAAATGTTGGAAAGCCTTTCAGTGCAGCACCGAGTTCTGTCGTCCCAACCTTCTCCTTCCCGTAAGACTTGAACATGTTGGCCATGTCTACATCGTAGAGTTGCTTCAGACCTTCGCCGCCTACTTTGAGGTCGAGGCCGGTAAGTGATCCTTCGTCTTGGTCTTGGTCGATTATCTTTTGTGCTGCTTCTTTTCCTATCGCACTTTCAAGATCGTCTTTCTGGTAATACTTATAGGAAATAAGACCTCTGCCTTTATCAAATATAGATAATTTATACCTCCACCCGTAATCAGCACTATAGATTTGTTCGTAATTAATTTTACTTACCTGCTTCCTCAAATCATACCGCTCTGCCTGCATCTCCCCGGTCGTCCAGGCAACGCCGTCGTATCCGTTCGCCTTGGCGTAGGCCAGGATACGTTTAACCCCGAGCTGGTAGATATTGTCCCGGAGATACGCCGGCATCTTTTTCTGGTTGTCTTTGCTCGGACCTTGGAGTTCTTCGATGAAGAGGATCTTTCTTCCCTGCGCGTCGGTCCTGGTGTCGAACCTGGCGCGGACGATCGGGTTTTGAATGTTAGAGTATGGTGCGTGGCCGTCTACCCAAGCTCCGGGAAGATTCTGCTGATACTCCACAGTCAATTGATCTCGATAACCTGGTCTAAGCCCCTGCCATTCTGCGTCTGTATAACCATAATATTCCTGAGCCGTTTTATCTTGGGCTCCAGGAGCCGTAATAAACAACTCCCGATATGTCCCGGGCTCCGCTCCTGGTTCGGTGTACTCGGAGTATTGTGCGGTTGAGCTATATCGAGATTCATTAGATGGTCGAGCTTCGATTTCTCTAAATAACCGAACAGCTTCTTTTTGCAGATCGCTCAGTTCGGATTCATCTCTCTGACTTAATACGTTAATATTTGACGCTTCGTCATTAGTCACTAATTGGTCTAAAACAGCCATATATTTTTCGTTTAATTCAGCTGCCATACTTGGAGCACCTAAAATTTCATCTGAAAGCTGCACAGTATTTGCTTTGACAAAATCGTTCAGCTCCTGCTGCGTAACCTTATCGGTAGGTCTCTTTGTATCGAGCCATGCCTGCAACCCGGTCGCTTCGAGTTCAGATTTCTTAACGCCCTGCTTCGAAAGGAAATTGACGACGCTCTGGGCCTTCATGCCCTGGAACTTCTCAGCTGCTACGTTCTGCAGCTTCGACTCGAACGCTCGAACTTCTTCCCGCTGCTTGAGCTGAGTATCTTTGACATCCGCAGCTTTGCCTTTCTGTATCTCGATGCCACGCTTCTGTAGATAGGCGTCCGTCGTCTCGCCGGCCGCACGAGCCCGGGCCTCGACGAGCGAGACTACCGCGTCGGCCTGTGTCTCGTCTCCAAGAGCTTCGGTAACTTGGGAGCGCAAGGTGTCCACAGGTGTCGCTTCCGGGGCCGGCTGTACCGCGGCCAGTTGCGTGCGTATCGCTTCGGGTACCTCTTCCTCGGCAACGTCGCTTACTGTGAACTGCGGGGCAGCTCCAGGTTCTGGCGTAACTGCCTCGGGTTCTGGCGTAACTGCCTCGGGAATAAGTGATTTCACCGGGTCCGGCCCGGGTCGAGCAGCAAGATGGTCCTCCATCTCCTTGACTGCAGACTGCAACTGCCTGTCGCTTGGTCGCAGCTTGGCAGTCTTCTGTACATTCTCGACCATCTGCTTAAGGTCGTCAGTCGGCATGACCTCGTAGCCCTTCTCGGCTACGGCATCCTTGATTATGGTGGCGTCCTTCCGTGCATTTCTATTCTTGTGTATAGCATGGCTTCCGGATGCGGCACCACCCATGATCGTAGACAGCAAGAAAGTCTGTGGCATGGTCTCTTTAAATGCCTCGACATATGTCCCGGGATCGGTCCACTCAGCTGGAGTATCGTCGTCTAAACCAGCGGAGATCCGCTCATTCTTCGTCCCGATGTACGTCGTCATCTCGGTGACTTCTTCTTCGCCATAGAACGCTGCCAGCTTGGCAATGATCCGAGTAGCGGCAGGCTTGCCGGCCACTTTAACCAGCTTGTTGAAGATAATACCAAGGCCCAAGGCCTGTCCAGCTGCTTCCGGGATAGCTTCCCAGAGTCCTATAGTATGTGCGGTCTTTGCGAAATCCTTCTTCAGTGCCTTCTCTTCATCGAGTGAAATACCTCGGCCGAATTTCTGTTTCGACTCTTCATTTTTTATCGTGAGGTATTCCTTCATGACTTCGTAGCCGGTCATCTGATACGCAGCGGTACCTGCGGCGGCGGTACCAGCAGCCCACCCAGTCACTGGGGCGGCAGGTCCAGTCGCGGCCGCGACTCCGAGACCGGTAAGTATACCGGCGCCGGCCGACGTTAGTGATGCAGCTATACTTTCAGGAAGATTAACGATATGCTCCATAGTTATACCAGGAACCCAGTTCTTAGCGCTGTATCGTTTAGACGCTTCCTCGATAGCCTTCTCAGAATCCCTCTCAGCTAAGTTTACAAGATAGTCCCCGTAATCTTCTTCGACTACACTGGCGCCCTCGTAGCCTTGGAGAGCTGACGCGATATTTGCAGCAACCGCTTTCGGTATTCGCATGCTGAATAACCCACGAGCCAATTCTCTAAATCCACCGATTACATCGTAGCCTTTTCCTTCATGCTGCTTCTCAAGTCGCTGCGGCTCCCTGGGCTTCTGAGGAGCGTACTGCTGCGGAGCCGGCCGGCGAGGGACGGCAGTGGTCGACGGAGGTCTTGGTGGCGCCATTAGGGTCGGCGTTGGCTCCGGAGCAGGACGAGATTGTGGTTCGAAAGCGATCGAAGGCTGGGCGGCGAACGCATCCGACACCTCCTGCCTTCGATCATACGATGCGGCATCGAGTCCTTCGAGAGATTCAAATTGAGATATCGCCCCGGGAACTTCCTCGGGAGCAACATCTTCATATTTCAACGAAACAGCCACAGATTATTCTCCAGCGGTTATTTTGCGGTACTGTCCATTTGGTAAAAGAGCCCACCATGCGTCGCCGTATTTCACGGCGTTAGGGTATTGCTTCTTTACCTCTTTGTCGAACTCCGCTTCTGGAGCTTCGAGGTATTGATAACGATTACCGTCCGGCACTGTTGTCACAATCTCGTACAACTCCGGCATACCGGCTGCTTCCCTGGCGGCATTGAGATCTTTCAATGTTTTTGGGTTAAGCTGTGTCGTATAGACATTCCGGCCAAGCTCTTCATCCTTCTCCATAATGAAGTTGTCATCCGCATCCACGGCATCAAATGCGTCACTCTCAGCTCTCGCAATAGCTTGGATGTCAGAGCGAGACGGCTCTTCAGGCTTCAACCCCTTCATTATATCCTGCTGCTTCTTCCATGCAGCAGCTTCCGCGAGGCGAGCTTCACGTTCCTCAGCGCGCTGTGCCGCTTCAGCCTTACGCTCCTCTGCGGCAACCATGCGCTCCTCACGCGCTTCAGACACTTCCGTAAGACGGCGTTCCCTGGCCGCAGCGAGTATTGCCGCATTCTGCGCAGCAATTTTATCTTCAGCAGCCTTTTGCTCATTTAATTCATCACTGTATTTACTCAACATGTGATTGTAAACGTCAATCTTCTCTTGGCGTACTTTTGCGGCATGGTTGTATACCTGTGCTCGATACGCTTTTACAGTACTATCCCAAAATGTTTTTTGTTCTTGGCTGAGTTTATCTCTATCACCCCAATATACTTTATTGTTAAACGCATAATTAAATAGTGGGCGTAAATCTTTTGTGGCATCTATTACTTCTTGTGTCGGTTCGATCTTGAAAGGATTGCCTCCAATAGCCTGAAACGCGAATTGTTCAAACTCGTCTCTGGTAGGGAATCCTTTTGCCTGCTTTCCCTCAGCAGGTTTCGCCGGCATGCCAGCTTTCTTGTATGGTTCGACATACTCCTGGCGCCGTACATCCCAGACCTTCTGCTCCATAGCCTCTGTGACCGGCTCCTCGCCTGGCTTCTGGATAGTTAGACTCGAGCCACCTAACGGCTCCATCTCTTCCGGAGCTTTCGGCGGTAGAAATGCCGGCAATTCAGGCTGCTTAGACAGTACCTGATCACCAGTCGGCTTCGCTGGAACTGGCGCAGGCTTTGCCGCAGGTTTCACAGGAGCTTTTACCGTAGGGACCGGTTCTCTTGCTGGGGAGGTTAATACTGCATCAGCCATCAGTCGCTCCTATAAAGTTGTACGCGTAAAAGGATTACTTATTCTTTGCATATCCAGTGGTTTAGCGGCGGTAGCTGTCGCTGGCGTGGCACCTGAAGTCGTAGTAGTGGTACCTGATTTCAGGTATAAGTCCCACGCTCTCTGGTAGGCCTGCTTAGCGAAATCGACATCAGCTCCGAATTGCGTCTTAGCTACGTCAAGCTTACGCGCATACTTCTGCTGGACAGTTTGCCGCGCCTCGCGCCTCGCTCCAGTCTGAATACTCTCCAGCCCGGCGCCGAAGCCGGCAAGTGCTGCACGAGTAGTCATCCTTCGTACATTAGGGTTAACGAAGCGTTGTGTCTGAGTTTGCTGTAACTGCCTACGTAACTTGCGGATGCTCGGTGCTTGCAGACGCTGGGTCTCAGCGGCTACCTCCCGCTCGTCAAATTCTGGCGCTTCGAAGACTTGTCTCTCGAATGTCGGTGCCGGCCCGGTAGGTTTATATGTCTGCGATACAGTTTGACTCGACGTTGTAGCAGGCGTAGTGCCAAATGTATACGTTTTCTTGTTCTGGCCAGCTCCGAAAGGAGTTCCAACACTCCCGAAAGAGAATTCACCACTACGTCCAGAAGTATATGACGTATCTCCAGACGGTAATTCTCGCCCTGAAGCTAATTCTTCCTCTATACTTCTTATTGCCATAACCACTCCTTACCAGAATTTCTTTGGGCAAGTTAAAATTTCATAGTACGTTCGGTGTTTCATCCTGCAGCCGCAAGCCTTGCATGTTTTACTTGGCATTAACTGGTCGCATGTTTCACAGATAGAGCGTCTGCGTTTTCGTTCTTCCAGCGAGGCTCTTAGTTCCTCCACCTCGAAGTCCGGATCGGTCCCATTGATTTTTGCATCGATCAACATCCTTTGATCTACTATAGAGAGTTGGGTGTAGTATTCGTACCCACACCTACAAACCCACTTAGACTCATAAAAATCTTCTTCTGATTCCATCAATGTCAGTGTTTCACGGCATGATGGGCATCGTGGCATATATTTTGATATTGTTTTTGGTTTACAATCTTCCGAACTTAATTTATTTTTTAGGATCGCGAGTCTTGCATCAGCCACGAACACGTAAAAATCTTCGACCGGAATTTCTTTTTGGTTGAGAAGTTTCAATATAGTCTCGCATTCTTGCAGCGAGCTAAAATTAAATGCGGCTAATATTTCATCTAAGCGCAATTCCAAGGCTCCACCTTCCACAGGGATCTATATAAATATTTTTCTGGGTTGCTCGGGTCATCACACCCTTCAAAACTCCAGCACGGTACTTGATACCAGTCACCGGGAGAACCTTCTGCATCTGTGCAGGTTGTATAAACCGGCTCTTTGCACCCAAAAGTATTTGGTGCGTTACATGGGTTATACCAAGGACTTGTACCGTCATTAGCGCACCGCACCCCGATAGTATATCTAAACCCATCTTGTATCCAACTGCATAAACCTCCACCAAGCGCAACACAGTTAGGGTCAGGCGCGCCCCACACACCAGTTGTACACCTAACACCACCAACAGCCGTATCACCGCTGGCATCAGTAACTGTAATTACAGCTGTTCCGCAAGCTGAACCATCGGCATCTAAAGTATTCGTGACTCCAGACGTGGTAGTGCTACCGAGAGAGAATCCAGTACCACTTACTGACCACGAATATGGGGGAGTGCCATATATTACCGCTATAATTACTGGTGGATCTTGATTTTGGACTATCGTTTCGGCACTCGTAGTATAATCCCATTCTACAGTCGCACAGGTTGCAGTTTTATCATATGTTTTTCTACAGCTCCTTGCATGAATCTCGTCTACACCAGGACATGCTTCGAACAGTGGCTGGAAAACTGTCCAGATAACATTTATATTCGCACCCACGTCCGAGACGCTCTTAAACACTTTTCGCATCGTGCCGGCGATCGAAACATCGTCGATCTGTACCATCGCTACAGTGTATGAGCTGTCGATAATTACTTCATTGTCACGTAGTGTGAGCAGACGATCCATCCAGACATAAACGTAGCAGTCATCGTCGAAATAGACGCCTGAATGATTCTTCTTACAGACGTCCCAGCATTGGCTTGGGACGCCATCAGCGTCGTAGGGGCTATATTCAGAGCCAGGGAAGTTTACCGGTTTAGCATAGTAGTGCTCCATCTCAGGAAATTCATCGCTAAGATACGGTTTCTTGAACTCTGAGTGTTTCTTCCATGATGCAACCGCACGTTGTAGGACGGTAGACTCCGCACCTCGTCCGATTAATTCTCGATACGTTCCAGACTTACCGCCGCCGTGTAGGTGCCCCTTGAAATCTGGCGCGTCTTTACCACCTTTCATTTCAGGGCGGCGACCGTAATCCTGGCTACTTGACGCTGGTTTTTTTATCGGTGACATGTGGATAATCCGGTTTTTTCCAGAAGCCTTGGCGATTCAGCGCCGGCTCGTCTGCAATCTTTTTTACATTTAAAAATTGTTGTGTCCAACTTCGAACTTTCTTTTTTGTTATCGGTCTACCCATAGATCAACCCCTAACCCTATGTCATATATGTACATCGTTTGGCTTGCGGTAGCATGTTGTACCTTGATCGATATATTTTGATTTGTAATATTTACGCTTTCTCTATGGCGCCTGATCAACTCGTTCGTCACTTCTGCGGTCATCGCCAAAGTCAGTGTCGAACCAGTAAGTTCGTTCTGGGTTAGTGTGACTGTGGCATTCCCTGCTGCCTGGACCTTCATCCGAAGCATTAACTCATTGAGATTGACATAGAAACCGTCATTCGACACCTCCATAATGAGGTGTCCGTCAATCGCTGTGCTGACATCATTTGTACCGGTATTGAGGAGGTACACGAGTCCATCATCTACACCACCTCCAACTTGAACAACTGGTACGTTTCCGGACTGAGCTTCAACCTCAACCATACACGAGAGTTCCTGCGCGAGAACGTCGAAATACCACACTTTATCAGTGAGATCGAAGACAGGAAAGATATTTGGCACGGTAGCCGATGACCCACTCACGAGTCCGAGGCGGAGTACGTTGTACGCCGAGTCGTATTTCAGCCACATTTGGTCCTCATACCCTCTACGGATACATTCGGATTCTGTCGGATCGAAATAATTCTGGATATCGTCGGATATAACAGAGACCGTTCGGCCGTCCGAGGCGCATACACCGTACCTACTGATGAAGAACGCGAGAGTCTTGATCGATTCATCCGTTGCAGTAGCCGTCAGTACGCCATCGACAACCTCAACGGTCTTATCACTCATCGTCCCAACGCGGGAAGATAGGAGCAGTTTTCCAAATGTTACTGGAGAGTTGCCCTCGAAAAGTGTGAGGCACCCACCTTCAACTCCCTTCTCTTCCTGCCACACCATAAGCTCATTATGGAACTTCCGCATGGCTACGATCTGGTTAGTTCGACCGTCGCCGGCCTTGAGTATACCATAATCACTACCGTTCAATACAAGTGGTTCGCCTGTCCGAGTGACGTAAAGATACTCGCCCCATTTATCGAACGCATATATCATGCGCTCCTTCCAGGTAGTATTACATACCCCATTACCGAGTTCTGTGATGTCAAAATACGGGATATACTGGAAGCTGATAACCATATCAGCCGATGTCGTAGTGTCGAGAGTCAGTTCGTACCAGTATGCATAATACTGAGAGCTATTAAATTGGAGTGGCTGTACTGCCGACTGCCGGCCGAAGGTCATAAAACCTGAATTACTGAGCCCACTGGTAGCGTCATTCACAGTACCTACAGACGCCATAGCAGTGCCGTTCCAGTACTTTATATCGGTAACTGCTGTACCAGTAGCATTCGGAGTTGCGCCTACGTCGATATAAAATCCAACGCTGGGATCTGCGCAGGAGATCATTATCTTCTTGCCGTTGGTAACGGCATCGAGGTCTACTGCTCCGGAGCCGAAAACAGAATATGTGCTCGCCCCTTCTACCTGAACCTCTACAGCCTCGGGCATGACTCCATCCCATACATTATCGATATCCTGCCAGCTGGAGTCGAAAGTTACGGCGGAGACCTCAACCTCGGCATCAAGTGCCGCGGAGACAACTAAGCGATACCAATAGCCATTAGTGCCATAGAGGTATTTCGGGATGATGTCGGTAGGTTCTGTAAAGGAAATTGTACCGCTCTGAGATAGCGTTTCGGTCCCTGTATATGTCCCATCTGATTGACCACTGACATTTGTCCAGGCACCATTCCAATATGCTACCGTAGAGGTGGCAGCGTTACCGTTAACCGCGGGGATGGTAAGCGTGAAAGATTTTACTGGGACCGGCGTCTTGATGAACAGGCAGTCGAAATTCGCCAGTGTGTCGAGAGAGTCGAGAATCGCGACGGTAGTCGAGTCGCCATCTGATACTTGCTCCGAGTAGTCCTCACCAAGTTCGGGTACGTCCGGGATGGCAGCAGTGCCCTTATAGACTATGAACCCCTCTACATAACTGGAGCTACCACCATAAATCTGATGTGAGTCCACTCCGTTGGAGTAGATAAGTTTATCATCCAAGTTACTCCATGCAGCGGGACGCTGGCCGGAACTGCCGGAGAAAACTTCACTACCAAATACGCCGGTAGTAGTGGTCGGTGGATCGTTCGTCGCTTCGAGAACGTCGCCATCTCCCATCTGGGCGTAAAAGTGTTGCTCGCTCACACGTTGCTTGTTGAATTGGTATAGCGTCAAGACCTGGTTGGTACTGTCCGCGGTAGTGTGGAGCGCTGACTGCCCAGCACGCTTCTCAAATCCCGGGTGCTTAGGGCGTAGATTCTGCACCATGGAGAACGCGCCAAGTGGCAACAATGCTTTAGGCCGGGCAGTTATTGCCCCACCACGAAGCTTGACAGCTTTAGTATCTCCTACGCGACTATACGCCATACTTATTCACTCGTAACGATACCGCCAAACGTCGGCGTTGTTGGGGAGAAATCAGTTATAATCTCCTCGATCGATACATCCTCAGCTGCGCCGCAGTACGCCTGCAGAGCCGCTATAAATTCGTCCTCCCAAAGTTTGACCTGGGCTGTCGAAACTGTTTTAGTGTTTGCCGGAAACCCAGAATTAATAATCATCGCAGCTCGCGGGGCTATGAAATAATGAAAATCTTCAGGGAGTTCGCTCACCGTACCATAATAGTCGTTCGCCGCGGCAGTCTCTGAGATCGTTGCTACTCTGGCAGTCGTATAGTCATCGATAGTGTCAACCCAGTCTTGAGTCTCATTCTCAAGGGTTACGCCATTATAGAAGTCAACCAGTTTGCTGGCAGTCGTGGCAAGGGTTATGCTTGTCGCAGCCCCTGCCGACGCCATTCCTGTAGTTAAGTCGCGACATTTCTTAAGGTACCAGAGAGTATATGTATCTGTAATCCCATCCTTATCCAGTACCAGAGTATTACCTTTACGGTAATAATGTCTGGCAGACCCAGTAGCGTCTTCCCGCTTAAGGCGATCCACGCCGATCGGGTGAACCTTATCTCCATTAGCATCCCTGAACCATACGAGAACGCTGAAGTTCGCCGGTAAGGTAAAGACGGAGTTCACGCCGGTAAGATCTACAGATTCGAGAAAATCATTCGGCCGGCGCTTGAAGACCTTAGAATAGATAAACCTTTGAGCCTGGTTGATCTTTCGAATTAAGAATTCGTTCTGGAATTTACCTGACGTATCTGTACCATTGAGACGTGCTGTCGAATACTCATTCAGCTCGTACCGCAGATCTTTCAAGATCTCTCTGGCGTTCAAGTAGGTTGACATGCGACTCCTCGATTATAGTCCCTTCAATTCCTGGCCATAAACACTGAGATACTTCTTACGGATTTCAGACCTATTCTCCTCTGGCCAGGCGCCAATCTCTTCTCTATTGTTCTCAATCCAACCCTTGAGGTTGGTCTTACCCAAGCGTTTATATTTTAGCTGGTTGGCTGCGATCACAGCCTCTTCCGGTGTCTCGGTAGAAGGGTCTATTTTCTTTCCGCCCCCCTCCTGAGCATCAATCAAACGTTGCATAAACTCTTGCATGGTTCCCAACTGCTTGCGAAGCTCTCTGTTCTCCTCTTTCATTTCAGCTATCTCGGCGTTACCTTGGTCCTTAATGGCATAAGGGGTAATGAGACCTGTACCAAGTTCCTTCGCGTACTCCTTGACATGCTTAGGCGGCTCCATATATGATTGGTTCTGCTGGCGCCGTGCCTCGTTCATTTGGTTATACGTGATAATCTGCTTCATGCGAAACTCGCGGTTACGCTCGATCCCTTCAGCAGCGATAGACTTTTCGTCGTCACCGTAATCCAATCGACAGAGACCGCGTTGACCAAGCTCGTTGAGGATATGCCTGGCCCGGGGGTCGTCCATCTTCAATTTCTTCCCAGCCGGGATAGTGATTGCCTCACCTACGTACTGAGTTTTAAATTCTTCGTGCGTTGGATTAAATACTACTGTACTCATCGTGTCTCCTCCACAGTACTATATTGCTATACAACACAGTCCTATGTAATAATGATTATTGTTAGAAAACTTTCCCTGTCACCTTCGGTGCGATCTGCCTGAACGGACGATTTGCTTTTGAACTTGGGTTCAAAGCTCGCATCAATTGAATCTTATCATCCTTAGTGTAGTCGCGAATGTTGGACCTACGATCTCTGGCGGTTTTTGTACGGACATCCTCCATGTACTTTGCGGCCTTTTCGAGATAGGTAGACTGATCTACATGCTTCCTATCACCCTGGTGGAGAGCTTCGATCTCTCGATCATCAGGTTGCCGAAAACTCCCATCTGTATTTTTGACTATGAGAATTGGGACCGGTTGCCCGGTTGCTCGCTCATACGTAATGAAAAAGACTTCCGTATCGTAATCAAATTCACATCCAAGCTTTGGGTCTAACTTCTTAAGTTTCCTCATGAAGCCAGAATCTGGTGTGGCTGACATAGTTACTCCTTCTAAGATTTTAAGGCTACCGCACGTGCATCAGCCAGGAAAGTTTTCCAGATAGTGCCGATACTCCGCTCCAGATATGTATGGTCGTCAGCTTTAGGGTGTCCTTTAGCATGTAGTTTACCGCGGATATAAGCCATAGCCAACGCTTTCGCAATATTGTCCACAGGGGCTACCTTTGGTGCTATAGGCGTAGCGGTTTTTTGGAGTGCCTTTCGCCTCTGTACTGACTTCGACTCAGGCGCAGGTTTTTCCTTTTTACTGAACAATCCCATCGAAATTCTCCTTTAAAACGGTGCTGTACCCCCGAAGAGGTACAGCACGTAAAGGTTTATAGTATAGCAGTTACTACGCAGCAGCTACTACAGTCGCACTGGCTTCCAGCGGGATATAGCATAACGTAAACAAGATGTTACCGTTATTACCCGTAGTATTCGACTCGATCGTTGCAGTCCCACCAGCATCGCCAACTACAAAATGCCTGCTGGCGCCGAGGCTATTGCAGTCGGCAGCTCTCAAGACCATCGCACCACCACCATTCATAGTGTCACCGAAGTCACCAGTGAGAATATACTGAGTACCGTCAGCATCAGTATCGATGGTTGTAGCCGCACACAAAGCGATGTTATCGGTCTTAATTCGAAGCTGGAAAGCCTCAGCACCTGTTAACGTGGTGGTGACCTCACCAACGATCAAGGTAATCAGAACCTTGCCGGTTACAGTGAAGAGGTCGTCGTTTGCAGCACCAAGATCACAAGTCTTGGTTACAGTATATCCAAGCTGCGGCGAATAGAAATCAGGCGATACACCCTGGTAATCCATTAAGGACTTATTGGTGGCTGGCTCGGCTCCACCGGTACCATTGCGGAGTGCATCCCAAATATCCCGGAGGACTTCCGCCAATGATACACCGTTCGCTGGGGCAGCGGCAGATGGGTAAGCTGCGATACCATTCGTTGCATACAGAATATCTGCAAGAGACTCCGTAGCAGCCAGGGATGTACCAGAGTCTGGGTTAACAGCCTCCATGATCTGCTCAAGACGCTCAATAATAGAGCCGTCTTTATTAGCAGCAACGTTCGTCGAGGCGAAGGCGTTGTTGTTATTATCGGCGCCCAGGATATTTGAAGCGGTATCTGCCGGAGCTACAATGGGCGTCCACCCACCCTGGTCGGTGCCGAGGTTGTGGTAACAATCGAACATCTCGCAGCCACCAGCGTCGATGCTGGTCGCCAGAGCGTCGGTCACACAATTGATCCGCTGAATTGTACCGGTCGAGCCGGTACCATTAATCTGGATGGCGTGCTGGCCAGTCAACAGATTCACGAGATAGCAGTCCCTAATGATCAGATCAACCTGTGCGTTACCGCCAACAGGGATGTCAATACAGGCCAGATCCCAGTCACCGTAGGCGTCACAATGCTCGATGGTTACACCTGTATGATCCGTGGCAAAAGAAATAGCCGCGTCGCCGTCGCCGGCAGTCGGGGCGTAGAATTTACAATGATGTATATGACACCGATCAGAGTCAGCATCAGCAACACCGATAGTGATGAATGTCAGAGCTTCTTTCGAAGATCCTTCCTTGAACTCGCAATGCGAGATTTCTGCGTCATCACCAGAGACCTCAATCATCATGGCCAGCTGATCGATATTACATTTCATCAGCAAGTTATGGACGGAGACATTCGCAGCAGCGATCTTGAAATCGGCTGTGGTAGCAGTGATAAAGGTAAAAGTTGGTCGATCTTCACCTCGACCGAGACCGACTACATTGATGCCGGCAACGTCAAGATCAACGGCGGAGTCAGCTGCTAAGTTCTCAGCATGGTTTTGCAGTACGTAGATAATATCTCCACGGTTGGCAACAGTACCAGCGACAGCCGCGTCGAGAGTGGTGTAGAGGTCAGCATCCGGTACACGAGTCTTCGCAAGCTCGTAAGCCTGCGTGCCGTCAGTACCGACGTACAGTTTCTTAACACCGACGTTACCGCCGATATTCAGTTTATGCTCCTGGATCGCAGCAGCATTATCGATATTTCGGTCCTTAATCATGAAATTCTCCTTATATGGAATAGTTTCCCCCGGTCATAGCCGGATACTAAGGAGTGAGGTGGTTATTACACCACCTCACTAAATAGTTAATTATTACCTACTAACCGTACAGACTGGGCTCGACAAGATCCTTCATAACGGTCAGGCCGTTACGCTGCTCGCAACCGAGGTTGGTATACAGACGCAAGAACTGATCCCACTCATCGTAGCCTGCACGCTGGTGCATCTGCTGATCCAGGTCGCCCCAACCCAGCGGAAGCAACTCGTACTTCATAATGGTATTCGCCGGCTCAAAATAAATCTTGCCTGGCTGGCACAGCGGATCAACGACGATCTCAACAGAGCCATCTCCACCGGAAAACGTTAGAGTTTCGTACCCGCCCTTCAAGTCCGCCGGAGCATACCGTACATCCGGGAGCAGCAGATTCGCATACTTCCTCCGCTGGCCGAGGCCCATGCGAATAGTTGCGATCTTCTTACCAGAGTTGGTCCGGCTCAGGTCGAGTGCCTGCAGCATGAGATCAAGAGACAGTTCACGATTCACACCACTATTGCTTATGACATTAGCCGCCCACTGCGGATTACTGGCAACAGTGATATTCTCGAACGTCGCTACGTTGGTGCCATCGTCATAGATAGCCTCAATACCAGAAATCTCATATGACGCATTCGAGGTAGCGTGGGTAGCCAGTCGCGCACCCTGGCGCACCATGAAGGCACCCGAAGCAATCGTATTGGCGGCGATGGTATAAGAACGAGCCGCTACGATTGGATGATTTGCCAGATACGTGCTATCATTTTTCTCGAAAGTTACGACCTTAGTTGATGGATTGATTGATTGGATACGCGATGAACATGAACTCTGATCGATGGCAGTACTCTCATAATGATCGACGACCATGCCGGGCTCCATATACATAATGCCGCGGTCGTTATCATAAGTACCGGTCCAGGTAGTGGAAGTGGACAAAGTACCAGAGGTCGTGGACAGAGTACCTAACAGACCATATCCATCACCCCAAGTCTGGCGGTTCATGTCGTTGACCAGAGACTCGTAAATATCATTCACGGAATCCGACAGGGTATCGACGAATGCAGCAGTATTACCCTTACCAGCCTCGATAGAGGGGCCAGTCAACCGGAGTACACCATAGATGTATTTCGGGGTAATCTGCCCTTTGTCGAACTTGCCAACCAGGGGATCGGGCAGCGGCGCAGATTCTCCACGAGCACCGACACTCTGAGTTCTGGCATACCTGACACCAAACTCATAGGCTAAACCGGCCGGCTTACGGCTGGATTTAGGGAAAAGGTTATAGGTCATCTGCTCGTCGTTGAACTGATTGGCCAGTCCCTCGCCGTATACAGTCTTCAGTGTATCAGTGATCGATGTAAGATCATGATAATCAATAGCCATTACTTACTCCTTATTGTTTTCGGGCTGCAGTAAGGCGCTCAAGAGCCACCTTTTTTGCCTCCGCGAGATTTTTGATTGGTTCACGTTTCAGTCCTGGAGCTGGCGAATTACCGCCATCAGCTGGTGGCGTAGGTGGTAATTCAGTCCTACCGGCCTTATACCGCTCAATGACTGACTGCTCGAAAGCCTTCAACTGATCGATTACCGAAGTAGCCGATGCTGTAAATGCTCTGTTATCGGTCATATCCACATCCAACATGGGATTATCCGCACCCATCAAAAGTGAAGCGAAACTATGGTACTCTTCCGGGAGATCCTGCTTCCCCACAAAAGTATTTACATCGGAGTTATACTGCTTAACTGCCTCCACCGCTTCTTGCGCCGCAGTCTGCGCACTCTTTTCTTTATTGAATGTATCTTCCAGTTCCTTCTTTTCACGCTCTAATCGAGCGATGGTATCAGCCGGAGTTTCACCCTCCAGTTGTTTGTTGCGCTCCTCCTCCGCCCAGATTCTCTGGTATTCCTGGAGAGTTTCGTGACTCTCAAGAATTTCTGTGAGGTCTCGACCGGAGAGGTTTTCCTCTAAAGCAGAGCCTTTCTCAAGAGCAGTTACGAGATCTTCAATAGACCCGAAGCCTTTACTCTCCAGAAGCTCGTTAAGGTTTTTCTCGGCTGCGCGTGCCGATTGCCACTTAGGATCTTGATCGAACGGTACTGTATCTGAAGATGCTGAGGAACCATCATTAGTATTTGCCTCAGCTCCGGGAGAGGGGTCCGGAGAATTGCCTCCTGGTTGTGCTGCATTATCGTTCGTCTCACCTACTGGTACTATCGTGGTATCAACTACTCCTTCTGCCATGGTAACCTCCTGGTATTAACGCTACATTAATATATGAATATTAACGCAACATCAAAGGTTTACTTATTGAATTTCCTTGCAGCTTCTTTAGCTTCAAGGGCTTGTCTCTTACGTTTTTTCTCCTTCACTTCTGAGGAATCGCTATCCCAAACCATTCCATCATATCCTTTGTCGAACACAGGATTGGACCCCTTATGCGACCCAACCATCATATTCACTCCTCGCATAGTCTCCTCACACAGTTTGTACCCCTGTCGTAGGCTCTGGCGCTACGCCAGCGGAAAGTGCTTGTCTCGCTGCAGCGGCTACAGCTTCCGGGTTAGCTCCTGCATCAAGTGCGCCTGACTCTTCCTGCGGCGGACCCTGCTGGTCTGGAGTCATTGCTGCCTGCTGATCCGCGACTAACTCATCCATTGCCTCTTGATGTGCCGCAATATGGCCTAACATTAAAGCCTGAAGTTTTGTATCAAGAGTTATAAACTCCTCACTCATAATGAATTTACGATGAACTTCAAAATGTATAGCGTGATTATCATAGTCAAATAATGGGTCATCGACCAGAATCTCCGGTGGTGCAGCCTCGTCTATGAGTATCTCGCCATCTTCATCTTCTACCTCTGCAGGAGCTGTCACATAAATCTTATCGTGCGCTCCCTGAATGATGTACGAATGCTCTCGCATGGCTCTTTTAACGTCGGCGTTGGCCTTAAATGTCAGGGCGCCCATACCTAACCGTTGCAGTAAATCCTGCTGCAGATCCGGATCTTGTGTTACATCACCAAAAAAATTCGTTTCATGTAACCTGATAATACTCTGCGTCCGGCCGGCATGCGTCGATGAAATACCCGACGCCAACTCCAACCGTACATCAGTATTATTTTTTAACTTCGAGCCCTTGAACGACATGATCTTGATGTCGGTGCCTTTGCCGGCGATCTTGATCAGTCGATTTTTCGTGCATAACTCTTTTGCATATACCAGACGTTTGCGATATACGCGCTTGAGACTACGGTAAAATCTCAGTATATCCGGGACATGCCCCTGCTCCGCAGCTTCTCGTAATATGTCGACCAGGATACCTGACGCATTTCCAGAGGGGGATTGACCTCGGAGGACATGCTTCGGATCGCCAGCCGCATCCTGCGCAACTGCCTGATGATTCTCACGCTCGTTTAAGATCTGGTTCGGCAGCGGCTTGCCTTGATAAATCTTCGGCGCTTGGCCCCCAGAGAGTAGTGCGTCGTACTCAATCGCCAGGAAGGAGTGTCCATCCTTGTTGAGCTTCTTCAGCTCCATATCCTTCGTGGTAATCAACGTCGGCCGGCCGAGGCCTTTACGGTTCATCTCCAACGCCTGGTCAATCTGGTTGATCGCATTCTGCGGCGATATCAAATCGTCTACACCTGATTCTGACCAGAATCTCCCGGGGACGTGGTGAAAATGGAAGTCAGTCAGCGTATAATCCCAGACATCCTGCTCCATTGGGACAGGAAGTCGCTTATAGTCCGCGATAACTTTCCCACCGGCATACAGCGCATAGCGTCCTTCAGGGTACTTCTTCGTCGGCTTGAACTCCAACTCATATAGCAAGCCAAAATCTTCGTCTTTCATCTCAGCCATCTGAGTAGTGAAGCCACTCCCCTTCCATGGCGATACAGTACCGACCAAGTTCATCAGCTTTCGCTGATAATTCACATCGTTGCTAATACCGTCAGATGTTAGTGATGTCTTGAACGTATCCTCGATCCACTCTCTGGATTGCAGAGATTTGACTCCGACGAACCGTTTATCTCTGAGGTTATCTCCAAGATGGTCCACAACTACGTTGAAAGGTATTACAGATCGTGTCTGCTCAAAAGCGTTATTGAGAATCGTTCCTGATTTGTTAAACGCCCATTGATCCCGAGGAAGATTCGGCAGCGTGCGAAGAAATCCTGTGCCGGCAATGACCATCCATATAGCCACCTTCTCTCGCTCATCGAGAAATGCATCGTCGTTCGCACTGTCAGCCCAGTTAAGGTACCGCTCACCTATGACGGCTGCGTCCTTGTCTCCAACATCATTTGAGTTTGGCCAAACACGTATGGCGTAGTCCTTATTCAATATCAAGGACTTCATAGACCGAACGTAATCTTTAATTATGTTCGATACCGGTGTTGGCATATTCGGCTGGTACCGGTACCGCCGCTGAAACACGCCGGACTCCGTAAGCCACTCAATCCACTGCTCCCCCATATAGTAGAGGATATTCCTGAACCATGTCCGCTCAAGAATTGTTCGGGCAGGGTCGAGGTTCGGGTTGAACACCGTAGTGAACAACTCCTCCAGTGTTGTCTCTTTATTTATTCCAGCGACTTGTGTCATATACTAAAATCTCCGGTATTAGTACTTAAGCCGCATGCGCTTGGCTTTCTTCGGATCGAACCCATGCTCGATGGCGTTTAATAATCTCTTCTGGGCCATAGCATTTCGCAGCGACGTGCCTTTAGATTTCACGCCGCCCAGGGTCTTAACTGAGTATTTACCTTTCTTTTTCTTGCGAATTTTTGCTGGCATATCACTCCTTAGACTACAGATACTCCACTTTGAGAATAGCCACCATCGTTCAGATCGACTTTCTCAAGCAAGTCGTCAATAGTCTTTGCCGGGTTATCCTTGACCGTTGCTGCGGCCGGTGAGAGAATAGTATCTTCGATCTGTGCGGTCTGATCATTGAGTATTGCATACTCGTGCGACGACTCGGTAAAGAGTCGATTCAATAACATGGCTTCCTTCACTCGATGCTCTTTACTGATTTGATCTCTATATGCGTTCCAGGTTTTCTCTCGGTACAAGAAGGTCAGTTCTCTGATGGCGAATATGGCCAACACCACACTTGCAATCACGTAAGTCTCTACCATTCCTCGTTCTCCATTGCTTGACGTTCCAATATTCGATCAAGTTCGCTCCATATACTCTGCTGCGATGCCGGGAGCGCCTCGCGCTTCGCTTTTTTCTCCGCCTCTCTCAGTCGTGCGTGGCCGGTCTGCTTCGGACTGCCACCAAGAAAGAAACTCGCCTGCAGCGTACAGCCCATGGCGATGACACAGTCGTCCATCTTACCATCTTCGTGGCCGACACCACCGAGTTCATACAATATAAATGTTGATGCCTCGTTTAATAGCAACGAACAAGGTACATCGCTCTCCGTCTCTTTAAGCCACTTCTTCAGATCTTCAGCCAGATCCTGTTTCGACTGCCGGCTCTCTGACCACCCTATCTGCTGGGTAACCTGCTTTCCAGCTTTCGCCGGCTGGATCTTCCGGTACAACTGAGCGTTCAATTTCATCAACTCTTTTGCCGTCGTCTGGCCGGCTCCGGTCCGCTCCGGACATATCAGCGCCGACGTCTTGCCATTCCTGTAATATACAGACAGCATGTAAAGCAGGACGGCCCACTCCGAGGCGTCGATCTTATTTGACCGCATACGACATACAATTGTATCCGTCAGCCGATCGATTACATACGCCACACTGTACGTCTGGCCAAGTCCCTCACTAATATCCGAACCTATCGCGTATCGCCGCTCCCACTCAGTGCCGTCCCAGTCATCCTGCAGATAGTATGGCCGTTCCCAGACCTCTACAATTCGACGACTCTCATCCGTGCCGGCATCAGCCTTAATGAAGTTTATCGAGCCATCCGCATCATTCTTCCGAAGTACTCCACGGAGTCCCTCACAGGTAGAGTTATGCCGCAGCAGCACTTTACCAAAATAGTTCCCGATAAGTGTCGACAGAGCTTCAGCCTCAGTCGTCGGATACTGCATGCTGAGACCGTCCGCATCCTGCCCAGCTCGTCGCTTCTGGTCGAGAAAATCATCTCCACGACCTGGTACACACTTCCAATCAAGAAAGATGTGCGTAAAATCATTTGTCCCGGACATTGCATTTGTATACATGTCCCGGGTCCAGCCCCATCCAGGTTTATCCTTGGATGGATTCGATATGACTATTGCTTGCCCTTCAGCGTGCTCCAGAGTCGGCTCGGCAGCTGACCAAATTTCTCTGCAGTACCGATTAAGCGCACTCTCATCCAGGACCAGTAGGCTGATGGTCTTGGATTGCCCAGCATCCGGTGTTGAAGGTATAGACTTGATAGTACTATTAAGACCAGTAACGCGTACATGCCCATGCTCATCTTTCCCCTCCTTACCAAAAATAACTCCGTTGTCGTCCGCTTGCCAACATGTGGTTTTATCCAATGTGGGAGCCGGTCGAATATAAACTTGACTCTATCAAGAAACTCTACCGCCAAGTCCTCTTTCGCGGAGATAATGACGATGAACTCATGAAAATGGAAGATCGCTCGCCACACGACGTACGCCGCGGTTAACCATGTCAGACCAAGCTGCCTCGCCTTCAGGAGGATCAGATGCTTGATCGTAAGAAATAAGGGCGCTACTTCCCGCTGCCCTGGCCATAAATCAAATAGGATGGCTCTCTTTGATTTACGATCTTCTATATAGCAATACGTCGAGACGAAATAACTAAACTCGTCCGTACACCGCTTATATTCAAACGCCTGGCGCTCAAGCTCTTTTTGCTGCTGCGCCGCGGTGGGCTCAGACACTACGTTTATTCCATGGTTGGAAATTGAGTATAGCGTCCGTCAACATGTGAAATTCACCGTTGAATATTATCGCCCATACAACCTTGAACCAGTCGATAATCTTTTTCATGTTTACTCCTCACTCGCGTTCACAATTCGTGAACAGCGAATAAAAATAGTTTGCGCTTAGTTTTTAGTTGCCCGTAGCCTTCTTCAACTGCTCGCGTAACTGCTTCTCGCGGTCAATCAACTTGGCTTGAGCCGACCGCCAGTAGGGTGTATCTGGATTTTCAGCTAAATCTTTCTTTTTAAACATCAGATCCTGCAGTTTTTTCTTTAATCCTCTGAGTGATATACCTGCCATTAGCTTCAACCCTTTTTCTGTGATTATGTTGGTAGCGTCTCGTCGTGAGTACCCTCACCCACAGCGACACCAATTTGTTTCGCCTCAACCAATTCTGCCTCTACAACCTCGTCGGCTTTTTTCTGCTGCATGATCAGCTCTGCGAGCAGCTTCTCCGGAGATATCGAGTCGGGGATGAGATCCTTACCACCAGCCCCTGTAACCTCCAGCTTGTTCGTATGTGCCCACCGCGGGTTACCATCCTGGTCCGGCGAAAAGCGTGCCCTATTGTTCAGGAAATACTCGATGGCCCTATCACTTGGTGCGACGTGCTTCTTGACTCGCTTGGAGAGTACCATCGTATATCGGTCCTTCGAGGTCTTACTTTTTGGATTCGGCTTGGCCTCGTACGTATCTTCATTATAATCGTAGCCAGTTGCTCTTGATACCAATGCCTTTTCGATCAGACCGGTATTACAGTAGTCCTGTCCTTCGACCACTGCCGCGTTGAACTCCGGGTAAGTGTGCAAACAGCTTTTGATGGTCTTCAAGTCGACCATGAATGCTCTGGAGAGCTCCGTAAGCTTCGAGCCGGCTTCCATCAGTACTCGGGCTATATGCACGTACTCAGGTTTGAAAAGTGTCCTTTTAGTGGGAGTATGCTCACGCGGCGGCAATTCGTGCGAGACGATTTGCGAGGGTAGCTTACTCGAATTTTTTCGCGTTCTGTTTATTCTATCGTCGATTCTTCGCATTGCTTAGTTATTTAACTCTCGACCAACCGGATAAAGGCGATTAATAGTGCGACCATAAGAATTATACTGAGGGTGCATGTAAGAGTCATAGTGCTACTTACGCCGTAGCTTGGCGCATCCGACACAACACAGTACGCCGTCTACTTTGTCAGCGCAGCCTCGATGTAGCGCCGCACTACAGTCTGGACATGTAACATATGTCTTGCCGAGTATCGCCCAACAGCCTTGGCAGATGACTTTTTCCTTTTTGGTCATGCGGTTTTCCTTTAATATTAGCTATAAGAAGCTCCACACTGGCAGCTACCTTCATACTGTAATGTAAAACCAGAGCAAGTACACTCTTTACGAGGTACGTCGTGCGCCGCTTCTGGGCATGTTTTTACTGTTGGCGCATGGGTTTTGTGGCAGTTTGGGCAGTACCATCCTTGCTGGAGTGGTATTACTGGCGGCGGGAAATTGAATACCTGCTCCATGTTATTGGGGCACTGCCTACAGGCAGCGGTGCCAGATAATGTTCAACAGCAAGAAAACATGATATCCCCTTTAATATTAGCTACTTACCTGAAACGACGCTTGGCGACTTTCCAGGATTTTTTGCTGGCGAAATATTTTCACTGAATATAATCATGAGGACTCCAAGTGCGGCGAAGGGAGCCCCCCCTACCTCTCATCCTCGCACGACGTGCGCCGTACCTTGTTACCTGGTAGCGTCGTCACCTGGTAGCGTCGTCACCTGGTAGCGTCGTCACCTGGTAGCGTCGTCACCTGGTACAATACTTTGTACCCTGGAGCACAAAAAGTTGTACACTTCGGTTGTTCCTACAACGTGCGTTGTATGGGTTCACTTCGCTGCTTTGTTGCTATATACGGATAGAACGTTATTCTTCGTGCTTGGCACGCGGATTGCTTGATAGACTGTGAACCTTAACGCACAATCCAAAACTCAACGAGAGAGGTGCAACATGGATTTCTCAAAAGTAAAGAACTGGGATGATGCTTGCAATGTAAACATACCTTATAGCACATCTCAAAACTCAGCGGGTAATGAACTCGAAACTTTTCTGGCTGGTTGGGTCAATGCTGCTGATATGATCGATGAGGGAACACTTGATAAAAACGACGATACCGAAGTGTTAAGATGTGTATTCAGCGAATTTGACAACATGGGATATAAACGATAGCTTACAACCCAAAACTCAACAAGGAGCGTACACGATGAAATCAAAAACGGTTACCATTACACACCACACAAAAATAATTAACTTCTTCAAAGCTGACCATGACCTTCAACGGTTGACTGTCCATATTCCAGAGGATAGAGGCCCGGATTATTGGATGACGTTCTTCCGTAGTCAATTTAAAGGGGTATAAACTCCCACTAAGAGCCGGATAACTATCACTGTCAGGATTACCACGTGGCGGGAAGTCGTAGCCTGCAACGTGCTTGGCCATCATAGCCCGGTTTAGTACTTCACTGGAGAATACCCGCAATTCTTTTAAGGGGTTAGACACCTATTTAAGACGCACGTCGCTCCCAGTAGTGGCGTGCGTTTTTCTTTGCTTTTTGTACCTGAATGACGCGACACGTCATTCTCAGTTATTTCAGCTACTTACAAATTCAAATGACCATTTGAAAATGTCGTGCATCTCAGCGAGTTTCTGGGCTTTTTGGGCTCTGTACGCCGTTCTCCGGGCCTGCACTCATTACTATTATATAATAAAATATCTAATTTTATACGTTCTCATTTACTATGTATTAGTATAAATACCAGATTAAAAAGTATAAATATTTGAACAATCACATTGAAAAGTACAAAAACGAATTAAGTATACGCAATTAATGGGATTAATAGTAGTATTACCGAGAAACGAGTACAAAAAGTTGTACTTTACAGGATATTGCGAATTAACGCTAATAGATTATATCTTGAGTGATAACAACAAATTACATTTTATTTGACGGTTTGGCACATAGACTGCATAATATAAAAGCAAACACAAACACTTCACAAGGAGCTAAACCATGTTGGAATTATTATCCATCATCTCGAACCTCATTCAGAAAGGCGTTGACAAACGGCAGGCTATTAGATTATGTATAGATACCTTGCCGGATAAAGAGAAAACAATGGCTGCAGCTTATCTCCACAAACAATTAGCAGATAACTAATAAATGAACACTCGAAAGATACATACTTATTTTCTCATAGGGATTCACGGCCGGAAATGGTACAGCC
>Ga0180438_10002852_pt1 | contig 27224 bp, 18 predicted proteins | sample SS_ome_12_FD_132455 | JGI IMG/M metagenome (GOLD analysis project Ga0180438, IMG submission 132455) | Hypersaline lake sediment archaeal communities from the Salton Sea, California, USA - SS_3_D_2 metaG | ecosystem: Environmental > Aquatic > Non-marine Saline and Alkaline > Hypersaline >... | reverse complement strand
TTTAGGATATCAGGTGACGATCTGTGGGGTAATACAATCCAGGTCTTATTCAACCCCCATATTATCAGCAGGATAGATGAGATTTTTGCCGTGCTCTTTCCATAAATCGTAAACTCAGGCTAGGCAAACAGCTGGTTTTACTTCTTCACATAAAAATCGATAGCGCCGGTTTCTCCCTCGCCAACGATAACAGCATAAGCGCTGGTAGGAATCGTCATCCTGGGGCTCAAGGCTGCCAGTTCCTCAGGGGACAGGTCCATGCCGCCGTACCATTCCCCTTGAGAACTGCATGAAAAACCGCAATCTCGAAATGTCCACAGAATGAGATAGTAGCTTCCGGGGCGAAGGCCTCCCACTCTGTATTCGGAAGTGTAACCCCCCCCGTACAGACCATAGGCGGAGACAGCGGCTAAAAAGCCGTTCTGGTCATAAACAAAGACGGCCGCGGGAAAGGACGCGAGGGCAAGTCCGGTGCTTTCGTCTAAAATCGAGCCTGCAATGGATCCGGGAGCCTTGTTCATCACGAGTGGATTGAGCTTTTTAGACTGGTAAGGGGAGGTCCAGACGGTGTGATTCTCCGGAGCGTAGAACTCCGCACCCTGCGGATAATACTTCACAGCCAAATCCGATGGTGAAGGCATGTGGTGGTAGAAGTAATTTACGGCCGCAAGCTTATATTTGCCTTCCCGAAGTTCGACCTGATAGCCCCCGACAAATGTGTTGCCTTCCAAAGTGACATACTCCCCTGATGCGGCATCATAGACAAAAATGTTGGCGATATGAGCATCATTTGAGAGTCGTTTTCCCATTTTATCCGTCAGGAAGCCGCCGACCTCCGCAGGCACGTCCAACATGAAATCGATGCCGGCCGTACCGCTGGGTGCGACAACACTAACCTCAGCGGCGGTTTCAAAATTCTGTTTGTCTGCATACCATTCCGACAGGAGATCTTCCTCGCCGTAATAGGCGTGAACTGCCCCCCAAAACTTGTACCACCGGGAGCCTGCCCGTCGTAGTTTGTTATGTGCCCGGTGATGGTGGCCCCGGGCTTGAGCTTGATACGCACAGACTTTGTCTCCCGTGATGCGACGGGAGTTGTTAAATATTTGTAAAGAATTCGTAAAGAGTGCGTTGGCTCTGTTCCTCTTTAATAACAGCGGGGATTATCTAAATTGTATGGGTAGAAAAGGCAAAGGAGTACATATCGTTTCCCTTGGGAGTATCAGCTTTTACTGACAAGGGCATACAAAGTCGTTCCGAAGGGAAGTCCCATACTTTCAGAAATTACGGCTTCTTTTTTAAATATAAAGGCGAGCAGGTCGTTTAAAAATTTGGGCGGAAGCGTGGTTGTGTCGCTGTGAGGTTTGTGAAAGGTGAGGTGAAACCTCCGCATGATCCTTAAGGGAGCGACGGCAAAAAAGGAAAGAAAAAATAAATAGCTCATCTTTTCGACTTTAAGTCCTGCCTCTTGCAGGTCATTAAAAAGTGACGTCTTGTTATATCTTCGATAATGGCACAACGCCTCATCATGCTGGCTCCACAGCATTCTGAACGCGGGCACCATTATCAAGATTCGACCGTCGTCTTTCAGGACTCTTCGCATCTCCCGCAAGGCCTTCACGGGATCAGGTATGTGTTCCAGAAGGTCAAGGCACGTTATGATGTCGAAACTTCGATCCCCGAAAGGCATATTTTCCGCCAAGCTCTGGGTGATATTCTTAAGCCCCCGGCGTTTGCAGAAATCTATTGCCTCTCGAGAAGCATCTATACCAAAGGCCCTTCCAACCTGTTGCATTCCAGATATGTTGGCACCGGTGCCTGAGCCGACATCTAGAATGTGCGGTTTAATCAACCTCAGGGATGCCAGCAGCCTGTGCACAAGATATCGGCGGCTGATATACCACCAATGATAGTCTTCCATATCATACATATATTGGTACTCGTCCGGTCCTAGCCACTGAGATAGTGGATTAATGGGAGTGCAGTGCCAGTTTCGGACCTGTATGATATTCCAGAACATGCGCACAGAGTCGGTGACCAAATTGATTTTGGAATCCCCCACGTGATGCCAGGATACAGGGCCCTCTTTTACTCTGTAGCCCATCTTGTGTGCCAGATATAAAACCTCAATATCGAAGCCAAATCCTTCGAGATAGACGCGTGAAAACAGCGGAATGATGATCTCTCTGCGGAAAATCTTGAATCCACACTGGGTATCTCTAATGTTTTTAAAGAGTAAGCTCTGCAAGAGAAAATTAAATACAGTCCCTATTAACGTCCTGTACCATTTCACTTCTAGAACTTGGTCCTTGCCTTTTAACACCCGTGAGCCTACAAAAATGTCAAAGCCTTCCTTTTCGATATAATGGATATTTCTCTCGATTTCATCCGGAGCCACCGATCCATCGGCATCGAGAAAGAGACATAGATCTCCCCTCGATCTCAGAAGTCCGCGCTTGACCGAATATCCTTTCCCGCGGTTCTTTTTATTCTTGATGACTTGAAGGGGATGATACTCAACGGCAAAGCTCTGGGCGACCTGAAAGGTGTCGTCTCGGCTTCCATCGTCGATGACGATGATTTCGTAATTTCTTTGGCTGTTTTCACAAAAGGAGATGATTTGTCGCAGGAAATGAGGGAGTCTTTTTTCCTCGTTATATGCAGGAATAACGATGGAAATATCAAGCTTGTCGTTCACGATATCATTTTTCCCCTGGGTTAATCAGATGCAATTCCATCCCGCTTAGGCTCTCGGCGGCACTATTGTGTTAGCAGCTAGTTTCAAATCAGTAAGGAGGTTATGGTTTTATGAGCTTGATTCATTATCCTAACATCTCTGCTTTTGGATTCCAAGAAATTCCATCTGGTGTCAATAAAAGTTTGACTCTTTTTGTTCGAGTTCATATTCTGTTTTTGGCAAGATGGCTTTTAAAAAGACATTTCTCTTGTTGGCGATTTTACTGGTTGTAGCGGCAATCCTCCGATTTTACCAATTGGGAAGCCGGCCGCTTCATGGTGACGAACCCCATCATACGGTCTATGTGTCCTCGCGATCCCTGTCGTATATTGTCACAACAAATTTTGGAAGTAACATCTATCCCTTGTTGCTCCATTTTATCTTGCCTTGGGCAGATGTTGGATTTATGGCGAGATTCCCTGCCGCAGTTTTCGGCATTCTAAGTATCCTGGGTATATATCTGGTTGGAACACTGCTTTTTGGAAAGAAGGAAGGGATCCTTGCTGCGTTGGCTCTGACCCTCTCAAGTTATGGTTTATATTCTTCTCAACAGGCCCGAGGATATTCCGGTTTGATGCTGTTTTCTTTACTCTCTCTCTACTTTCTTTTAAAAGCATTGAACGAAAATAAGACAGCTTTTTGGGGATTATACAGCTTTTTCACCGTTGTTAATAACTACAACCACTTTTTTGCCCTCGCAATCCTTCCAGCTCAAGGACTTATTACGTGCATTTTTTTCGTGGATGAGTGGCTCAAAAAAAGGAAAGCAAAATTAAATACGGTGAATTACAGAAAATATGCGTATTTTGCCGTCTGTATTGTGTTGATTCTTATCATGACTTTACTGCTCTACCTGCCGACCAGGAATCATCTTACTGCTACTTATTTTTCACGAAGCACAAGGAATATATTGTCATTTAGAACGGACTTGAGATTTTCCGACGTAGTGACTGAAACCTATAAGCGACATTTGGAATACTACACTTCTCTTCCCTTATTTTACGTGAAACTACTGTTGATTCTAACCGGGGTGATAGGGTGTCTGAAAAGCCGTAGAAAGGAATTAGCGCTGATCTTTGTTTACCTGACTTTCCCCTTTCTCGTCTTTTTCTATGCCAATCCACCGCCACAGGGCTATTTGCCGGCGGATAACAAGTTTATCTTCATGCTGCCAATTCTTCTTATATTACTGGCGAGGGGTTTGGTGCTTATAGGATCGGTCTTTGTTGATATAGTCAGCCGGATTGTACGAATAAGGAAAATAGCAACCGTAAGAAATTTCACTTTTGCATTTCTTGTGCTCATTATCCTGCTCACTGAAGGATTTCTACTAAAAGACTATCATTTGCAATTTTGGCGGCTGAGATCTCCTGAGAGAAACGGGGAAATCAACACAATCCTAAAAGATCAAATTGATAAAGATATTGTCGTCTTATTTGCCAACAGTCGCAGTTTGAACAAGCTTTTGTTTGTCAGCCCTATTTATTATCCTGGCCGCATAAAAAAGGGATTTATGATCCAGGAGATAGGTTTTCTCTTTTTGAGACGAATTGTCAATGAAAGAATGGGATTGTGGATCATTCTGAATCAATTAGAACTTTCCGGCGAAGATATCGAAGACATAAACAAGCTCTCTGGGGATATTAAGATCGAACGACGCAAACAAAATTCTATAATTCGTCTTCAGGACGAAGACCAAGCCTCGCTGGAAAAATTGAAGATGGCATCGGACATGCTTCCTCTTTTGCCGATCACAAGAGAGGAACGGATTGCAAATCATCTCGTCTTGGCAGATTTTTATTTAGCGGCAGATGAAAATGAGGAGGCTCTAAGAGAACTAAAAGTTCTGGGTGAAATGGGATTAGAGGTGTCATCTGTTCAGGAGAATGAGAATCGAATTGTAACCACAATTCTCTATGATCAGATCAGTGAGTCTCTGTTTGAGAGTGCTAATAAGCTATTTCGGGAAGGAAAAACCGACGAGGCCATTTCACTCCAAGAAAAAGCTATCGAGTTCAAACCCCAGAACTCTGAATTCCATCTTGCTCTGGCTGAATCATATGAGAAAACCGGGCGACGGGATGATGCCACTGAAGCATACAAGAATGCGCTCAAGCTTAATTCTAGGCCTATAATTTCGTCCCGAATAATCCACAAGATAAGAGAACTCCAGTCGCTCCCGAATGGATACATCATTTGGTTCCGAGACAATACCTGGCACGTCAGGTGGTGGAGCCAAGAAAAGGGAATATTCTCCGGTGACTTTGTTCTGTCCGTCCCGATTAAACAAGTTAAGGGATATAGATTGAATAAAAACGATACCTATGCAGTCAGAGATAGTTCGGTAATATTTAGGGCCATTACCAGAAATGGGAATATAGAGGGTTTTGATATAATTCCCAATGCCCGCGCTGAGCTGCAATTGGACCTGGCGATAGACAAACGAAAAGATATAGAGAACAGGATTATTCGTGTCGATTAGATGACTTGCTGAGTATCTCTAATTCAGCAATATAGTTTTGTGAGTAGATTCTGTCAATGCATCGATAGACGGGCTTGGGGAGAATAGAGCTATTCTGCTGTAGATCTCCTGATTCATTCCGGATCTCACTCTTCGAAGGCGCACAGTTTTGTCTGACTTCTTCCAACTTCCTCTTGTTCCTCGAAGAAAGGATCAGCCTGGCCCCTTGCCGGGCAAAAGCGTAGGCCATGGCCTCTCCGATTCCCGAAGAGGCGCCCGTTATCCAGACGACCTTGTCTTTGAAGGACTGGGTTGGTCTCTCTTGTTTTCTCATCTCATTGACAGGATACATGTTTCTCGGGGGACAGTTGTCAGGACGGTGTCAATAAGATGTCAGAAATTTGTTAAATTCATAAATCGAGCCTTCAGGCTGCGAAATGCTCTACTTGATCTTGGGCAGGCGCCCCGGGGTGTAGGGAGCCCCGATGTCCTCCAGCTTCTTCTCGATGGCCTTGACGTCGACCTCCACGATCTTCCGCAACTCCTCCAGGATGGGAGGGAACTCTTCGGCGACGATCCGGTAGTTGTCTCTCTGCGACTGGGTGGGGCCGGCGGACGAGCGCCGGTTGTCGAAGATGGCCCCGTTCAGGCGGCCGACCAGGCCGGGTTCCGCGTCCTGATCGACCTGGCGATAGAGCCGGTCACCGAAGAGCTTCCTCCCCAGCTCCTCCACCTTGAGCTCCAGGGCCTTGATGTCCGCATAGATCTCTGTTTCGTCCTCGGCCACGCTCTTCAGGGCCCCCTTGAAGTGCGGGATCAGGCCGCCCAGGTCACGCACCAGGGCTGAAGCCCCGTTTACGGAACGGCTCAACTCCCTGACCTTTTTCTGGAACGCCACGAGCTCAGCACGGTCCGCCGCCGGTAGTGTAACATTATTCAGGGTGACGGCCTGCAATTCCACCGGTCCGGTAAGCTGTGCCACCTCGCCGTTTACGTTCTTGGAAAGCGCCACTTTGTATTTGCCGGGCAGGACAAAGGTGCTTGAGGGCCCGCTGGAAGCCGGTGCGGCCTGCCTCTCGCTGGTGGGGCTCAGATCGGCGTACCGGAGGTCCCACACCAGCCGGTGCAGGCCTTTACGGGCCGAAGCCCTGAGTTTGCGCACCACCTGGCCCTCATCGTCCCATATCGTGAAGATCAGATAAGGTGTATCCTCCTCCTCTTCCGCCCGCATCTGCTCATAGGTGGGGTAGGGCACCGGCTGCTTGTTTTTTACGGCCTCGCTCTCCTTTTCCTTGCGGAGGTCCTCCAGGGTTTTGACATCCTCCTTGAGATAATAGGTGAACACCGCTCCTATGGGCGGATTCTCGGCCGTGAAGAAGTCCTCGCCCTGAAAGCCCTTGGCCTTGGTCCCCAGGGTTCCGAGCGGATAGGATTCCACGAACATCAGGGCATCCTTGATGGGAAAGATGTGGGCATCCTGCGCCAGCGTGTCCGGATTCAGGTAGCGCAGGGGAGTGTAGTCGTCCAGGATGTAGAAGCCGCGCCCGAAGGTGCCCAGCACAAGGTCGTTCTCCCGCTGCTGGATAGCGATATCCCGGACGGCGATGGTGGGCAGCCCGGCCTCGAGCTGCGTCCAGTGCCGCCCGCCGTCCACGGATGCGAAGACGCCGAACTCGGTCCCGGCAAAGAGGAGGTTCTTCTGGACATGGTCCTCCGCCAGGGCATAGACCGAGCCTCGCTCCGGCAGGTTAGAGCTTATGGAGACCCAGCTTCGGCCGGCATCGCCGCTCTTCAGCACATAGGGCTTGAAATCCCCGTTCTTGTGATTGTTGAAGGCGGCGTAGACGACGTCCCGGTCATGCTGCGATGCCAGCACCTCGTTGACATAGGTCCGCTCCGGAATCCCCGGAAATTTTTCGATCCTGCGCCAGGTTTCGCCCCCGTCCTCGGTCACCTGGATCAGGCCGTCGTCGGTTCCGATATAGATCATGTCCTCCTGGACGGGCGATTCATCCAGGGCCACGATGGTTCCGTACTGGGAAGTGCTGGCATTCTTCGCCACCGCATCCATGGGCCACACCCGGCCCATGACCTCGAGTTTGTTGCGGTCGATCTGCCGGGTGAGGTCATCGCTTATGACCTTCCAAGTGCTGCCGCGGTCGTCGCTGCGGAAGACCTTGTTGGCGGCGAAATACAGACGCGTGGGGCTGTGGGGGCTTATCAGGAGGGGTGCATCCCAGTTCCAGCGGTAGTCCTTTTCCCCCTGGCGGGGCTTGGGCTTGATCCCCAGGTTCTCGCCGCTCTTCTTGTCATAGCGGGTCAGGCCTCCGTGCTGGGACTGGGCGTAGACGATGTTGGGGTCCTCGGGATCGACCTGGGATTCGAAGCCGTCTCCTCCCTGGGTCGTGTACCAGTCCGAAGTGACGATCCCGTGGGCGCTTATGGTCCGCGAGGGCCCTCCCAGGCTGTAGTTGTCCTGGGTCCCCCCATAGACGAAGTAGAAGGGCTCGGAGTTGTCCACGGCGACCTTGTAGAACTGGGTCACGGGCAGGTTGGTCATGAATTTCCAGGTCGCCCCGCGATCGAAGGATTCGTAGACACCGCCGTCGTTTCCGTTCAAGTAATAGTCCGTGTCATGGGGATCGATCCAGAGGGCGTGGCTGTCCCAGTGCTTGCTGCGGTCTCCCAGCGCCGTCCAGGTCCTGCCGCCGTCGTCTGTGACCTGGAGGAACGTATCCATGGAGTACACGCGCTCGCGATCCTTGGGATCGCAGACGATCTCCACGTAATAGTTGCCGCGGGAGCTGTAGCCGCTGCGTTTTTCCCACGAGGCGCCCCGATCGAGGCTGCGGTAGAAGCCCTCCTGGCCCCGCTTGGCCTCGACCATGGCGTAGATGTACTCGGGATCGGCGGGAGAGATCGCCAGCGAGATCCGGCCCTTGTCTCCTCCGGGTAGTCCGCGGTTTATCTTCTGCCAGGTTTTACCGGCGTCCCTGGATTTGTAGATGCCGGATTCCGGCCCTCCGCCGAGCAGGGTGAAGACATGGCGGCGGCGCTGGTGCGCCGTGGCGTAGAGAACGTCCGGGTCGCGGGGATCGAAATGGACCTCGTTGACGCCGGTGTGTTCGCTTATGGTCAGAACCGCTTCCCAATTCTCCCCGCCGTTTATGCTTTTATACAGGCCGCGGTCTCCGCCGGCGCTCCAGAGGGGACCGTAGGCCGCGACATACACCACGTCTGAATCCCGGGGATCGATCGCGATCATGCCGATGTGTTCGGAGGCCTTCAAGCCCATGTTTTTCCAGGACCTGCCCCCGTCTTCGCTCTTGTAGACGCCGTCTCCGTAGGCCACGCTGCGCTGGTTGTTGTTCTCCCCGGTTCCCACCCAGACGGCGTTGGGATTGTTGGGATCCAGGGTGACGCATCCGATGGAATAGGAGCCCTGACTATCGAAGATAGGCTCGAAGGTGGTGCCGCAGTTGACGGTTTTCCATACCCCGCCCGAGGCGGTCGCGACGTAGAATTCGCTTCGCTTCTTCGGATGGACGGCGAAATCCGAGATCCGTCCCGAGGTCATCGCCGGCCCGATGGACCGGAACTTAAGCGCCCCCAGCGACACATCCGCCAGCGGATCGGTCGCATCTTTTTCCTTACTGTCCTGCACCGGGCTCGTATAAGAGCCGAAAAAGAACAGGACGGCCAAAAAAATGATGCTGCATTTAACCGATCTTTTAGTCATAGTTCCCTCCTCGAAATGAGCGATAAAATGATTCTTCCTAGGGATGTTCATTTTTATCAAAGCGGCAAATCGCCGTCAAGGAGAGCTTAGGTGCCGTGTGCTTTGTGGGCTCACGGGGTGGAACTTATCCTCACACCAGAAACTCCACCGGAACGTCATTGAGCCTCGCTATGTCGGTAATTTTCCGTTTGACATCGAATCCCGATGCACACACCACGCGGCAGGATTCGCAGCCGGCGCATGGGACGCACTTGAGGCCGGCGTACCCGAGCGTTTCCCTCGCCTTGGCCGGGCTGCCGTAGCCGTAGGCGTACATGTAGCTGCGCATCAGGGTGGGGATGTCCAGGCCCGCCGGGCACTGGGGGACACATTCTTGGCACTGGGAGCAGAACAGGCCGGTCGCCGTCTCAGCCTGGTCCAATTTGAGGTCGGCCTCTTCCTGGGGGGTCAGTGCGAGGTCCTCCATGACCGAGACCGCCTCGTTGAGCTGATCGACATTCTTGAAGCTCGGTATCGTGGTGTGGATATTTTCATCCTGCAAGGCCCATTTCAGCGCGGCCTTCATGTTGATCAGACTGTTCTTGTCGTTTCGATCCCAGTAGACGCCGGCCTGGGTTTTCATGGCGACGATCCCCATTCCTTTTCCCGCGGCATAGGCCACGGCATCCTTGATTTCCGCCCGGTTCTTTTTCCTGAAATTGTAGGCCGTCAATACGACATCATAGACGCCGCTGTCGGTGGCCGCACGGATGATCTCGGGCTCGTTGGCGTGGGCGGTGACGCCGAGAAAGAGGAGCTTTCCGGCCTGCTTGTATTCCGCGAGCACATCCAAGTAGGGCTGGTGCAGTGCGATCTCTTTGTGCTGGACGCCGCCCAGGTAATAGATATCGATAAAATCCATGTCCAGCCTCTCCAGGCTGCCCTCGATGTATTCTCTCAATTTCTGTTCCGAAACGGCGGTTTTGACCTGGTCGGCCGTTCGGTACTGCCACATCCCGATGCTGGTTCCGACGACGATCGAGTCGCGGGGCCGGCTCTTGAAGACCCGGCCGAACATCCGTTCGTCGTTGCCCTCATTGTAGTCGGCCGAGGTGTCGATGTGGACGATCCCCGCATCCAGCGCGGCATTGATCACGGAAGTGGCGTCGTAGGTGCCCATGCTGACAACCGGAACCTTGATGCCGGTCTTGCCGAGCGTCCGATAGACGAAATTCTTTTTGTCTTGTTGCGTTCCGACAGGTTTGCCTTCCATCTTCAGGACCGCGGGTGCCAGAACGGCTCCGGTCAATCCCGCGACGCCGTGTTTGATAAAATTTCTCCGGCCTTTAGTCTTAGCATTTTCACTCATTTTTTCCCCTCTTGGATTTGGATTTTGCTGCGGCAGAACATTTTGTTACTGAAGTATACGGCTAAGCCGCTAGAGGGTTTCACTCATGTCTTCGGGAAATCGCCGGTTTCCCCCATTAATTTGGATTTTATGATCGATGGTTTCGCTTCCATTATTTGCGGGGCGCATAAGGCCGCTTCGCCTTTCGTCACATTGCCTCTGTTGGCTTGACATCGTGGCGTGTATTCGATAGTTAAATGAAATGTTCACGGCGCTGGGCCGGGAACGGTTGCGGGATGGGTAGCCAAGTAGGTTTGCCGGAAGGGAGTGTTTCACCAATGGACCGAAGAGACTTCATCAAGGTAACGGCCGGAGCCGCCGTCCTCTCGACCGCGGCTTCACCGGCGGAGGCCGTCCGCGGCCTCACGGCAGACAAGAACGTCACCACGATACCCACCCGGGTGATCAGCCGCCGGCCTCCGCTCCGGTGGGAAGACGCCATGGTAAGCGGCAACGGCTCGACCGGCATTATGGTCATGGGACTCCCCCTGGATGATTATGTGATCATCAACCACGAGAAATTCTGGGTGGTGGGCAATGACTACATGCCGCAGACGCCCGATCTACGCGCTGCCTGGGACGAGGCCAAGAAGATGGCGCAGGAGGGCCGCTATTACGACGCAGACATGTACATTGTGGAGGAAGCGAGAAAACGCTACCGCCACCTGTACGGCGAGCTGGACACGGGCCAACGCCCGCGCTACGACCGGACGCATCCCGGCTTCCATTTGCACGTCGCCACGCAAAGCAACGGCGCCCCGCTGGAATACCGGCGGGAAACGAACCTCGAGACCGGAGAGATATCCGTCTTCTGGACCGACAACCGCGGCGTCTGGGTCCGGCGCATCTTCGTCTCGCGCACCGATGACGTCGTCGTCATGGAACTTACGGCACCGGCGGGTTCGCAAGTCAATGCGAAGCTGCGGCTGGCCGAGGCACCGGGGAAGCTGGAAGGGGATATCGGCGCCATCCAAATCGATCACGGCGAAGCGGAAATGTACTTCCATGCCGCATACGGCCGGACCATGGGAAAAAAGCAGCACCAGGGCTACCATGCGCTGGCCCGCGTGATACTTGCCGGCGGGAGAACCGACGCGGTGGAGAACGAGCGGCTGGAGATCCTGGGCGCTGAACGTGCGCTGGTGGTCATGCGGGTGGAATACCTGGTTGATGCAGCCGGAGCGGACCGTGCGGCGCTGCGCAGGGCTCTTTCGAAGCTGCCCGGCGAATACGATCAGCTGCTCGCCCCGCATGCCGCCGTGCACGGCGAGATGTTTCACCGCGTAACGCTCGACCTGGGGGGTCATCCGGAGAACATTGACTCCAGCGAGGCCCTACTGTCCCAAGCGCAACAGGGCAAATCCTTGGCCGAGTTTTTCGAGATGATGCATGCGGTCGGCCGCTATGCCCTGATCTGCGGCGCGACGGGTGAACTGGCCCCCACTCTGATGGGCATCTGGGGCAACGAGTGGAATCCTCCCTGGGACGGCCGCTACACATTCGACGCCAACCTGAATCTTGCCATATCGGCGGCATCGCAGGGGAACCTGCCCGAAGCCATGCACACCTACACCTCGTTTCTGGAGCGCTATGTGGATCAATGGCGGAAGAATGCGGAGAAGTTGTACGGGTGCCGCGGCGTGGTGACGGATCTCTGCCAGGGCTGGCGCCACGCCGCCGTGCTGATGGCGACCTATCCCTGGACCGGCGGCGCGGGGTGGCTGTCGAGCTACCTCTACGACCATTATCTGTTCACGCAGGACCGCCAATTCCTGCACGAACATGTGGTGCCGCTGCTCAAGGAGGTGGCGGACTTCTACGGAGATTTCCTCACCAAGTATCCCGAAAAGAACGGACGGGCCGTCTTTTACCCCTCCATCTCGCCGGAAAATGTGCCGGTGATGAAGCGGGCCGACCAGGGCACGAATGTGGTTCCCAATGCGACCGGGGAGATCGCCATCTGCCGCGAGGCGCTGACCAATCTCATCGCGGCCTGCCGGCTGCTCGAAATCGAAAAAGACAACATCCCGCGCTGGGAGGCGCTCCTGGCGAAGCTGCCGGACTACGTCATCAACCGCGACGGCGCCCTGGCGGAATGGGCCTATCCGGGATTGGGCGACAACTACAATCACCGCCACAGCTCGCACCTGTACCCCATCTATCCGTCGCTCGAGATTTCTCCCGAGAGGACACCCGTACTGTTCGAGGCCGCCCGCGTGGCGATGGAGAAGCGGCTGGAAGCCGGGCTGGGCGGGGATTCCGCGCACGGGCTCATGCATGTGAGCTTCGTGGCGGCCCGGCTCAAGAACGCAGGACTCATGTGGCGCATGCTGACCGACTTCTCCCGGCTGCCGTTCGTGAACACCAGCTTCTTCACCTGCCACAATCCCGGCCCGAGGATCTACAACCTCGATACGACGTTCTGCATGCCGGCGGTCCTCATGGAGATGCTGGTGTATTCGGAGCCGGGGGTGGTGGAGCTGCTGCCCGCGCTTCCCCATGAGCACTTCCGGCGGGGCACCCTGCGCGGTGTCCTGGCCCGGGGCGGGGTGGTGGTCGAGGAGCTGCACTGGAACAAGACGCTGGGGAACGTCTTCGTGACGCTTCGGTCCGATCGGGCCCAGTCGCTGGTCCTGCGCTTCGGAATCGAGCTGCGCTTCGTGGATGCCGGGCGTCCCGGGGATCGCAAGCGTGTCACCATGGAGGATAAGGGCCGGTGGCGCATCGACCTGCCCGCGGACAGATCCCTGCGCCTGCTTTGCCGCAGGTAGTTTCAGCGTCAATCTAAAAAAACAGAGCCGTCTTAGATCCTTCCGGGCCATCACGGCGGCGGGATCTAGCCCTGGCCTCGGCATGAGTCACACAGGGATATTTTTGATGTTGTGCATTTGAGCGAAATCTGTATTATCATTTAGAGGGATCGGCTCGGCCGGTGGAATATAGACTCGTTTTGAAGTTCACGGGAGTCAAAATGAAGGGGATAATGACAGAATTCTTATCATGCTTGGTTTTATTGGTTTTCTTGGGAGGTATGGCCCGCGGCCAGGCAGGCGATATCAATCCGGACCCGCCGAACTCTCCGGTCAAGCTGATATTTATCCATCACTCGACCGGGGAAAACTGGCTGGCGGACCATGACGGCGGCCTGGGGATCGCGCTCCGCGACAACAACTATTTCGTCTCCGACACAAATTACGGATGGGGTCCGGACGGCATCGGGGATCGCACCGATATCGGACACTGGTGGGAGTGGTTCCGGGGGCCCGACCGTGCGACCTATATGAACGCGCTGTTTTCGGAAAGCCGCCGGCATTCGGACTATTCCCGGCTTGGACAGAATCCCGGGGGGCCGAACAAGATCGTCATGTTCAAATCCTGCTTCCCCAACTCTCAATTGGAGGGGAGCCCCGATGATTCCCCTCCGGCCAATAACAATCCCTTGCGTGGCCAGGATTGCAGCTCCCGGCATCACACCATCGCCAATGCCAAGGGAATCTATAACGAACTCTTGTCCTATTTCGCCACCCGGCTGGACAAGCTCTTCATCGTCATTACCGCACCGCCCTTGACGGCCAACGGGACCGATCGTTCCGCATCCGCCAATGCGCGTGCCTTCAACGACTGGCTGGTCAACGACTGGCTGGATGGCTATGCCTTTCACAATGTCGCGGTGTTCGACTTCTACAATGTCCTCACCAGCAATGGAGGGAATCGAAACACCAACGATGCCGACAGCCCGACCGGGAACCACCACCGGGTCTGGAATTCCGCCGTTCAACACCTCCAAACCGTCGATCAAGACACCAGCGCCTATGCCCAGGATGCATGGGACAGCCACCCGACAAGGGCCGGAAACAGGAAGGCCACCCGGGAGTTCGTCAGGCTGTTGAATGTCTATTATCACTCCTGGAAGGGGAGCGGCGGCGATCCCCGCCCCGACATCCGCAACGCTCCTCCGGTCATCGATGCCTTCACGTCCGACTCGACTTCCGGGACGATGCCCTTGACCGTTCATTTCGAATGTACGGCCCATGATCCGGACGGCGTCATCGCAGAATTCCGGTGGGATTTCAATGGAGACGGCCAGGCCGATGCGACCACGTCCCTGGGGATAGCGGAATTCACCTACCAGACGGCTGGTGTTTTTCAAGCCTCCTGTACGGTCGTGGATGATTCCGGCGCGGCCGCTTCATCTCCGTCGATTCCTATCACGGTTAGACGGGCTAAAAGGGGCGGCCTGCGGAAATGAGACGCCCTTGACGCCGCGACGTGTCATTCGCTGGGGAGGTCGAGCGCCGCACGGAGTTCTTTGACCAGATCCCCCAATCGCTCCGCCCCGGCCGCCTCGATCAGGGCGCTCCCGACCACGACGCCGTCCACCAGGGGAGCTACCCGTCTCGCCTGGTCCCTACTGCTTATGCCGAATCCGGCGGCGATGGGCAGCTCGGTGGCGTTCCTTATCATGGCGATGTGGCTTTCCAGATCGGGTGGGATGCTCTCCCGGGCTCCGGTCACACCCTTCACCATGATGTAATAGACGAATCCCTCGGCCTTCCGCAGGATGGCTCTGGCGCGCTCCACGGGAGTCGTCGGGGCCAGGAGAGAGATCATCGATAACCCGTGCCGCCGCAAAATCTCCCGCATCTCTCCCGCCTCTTCGAATGCCAGGTCCACGATCAGCATCCCATCGGCCCCTGCCTCCGATGCATCCCGGCAGAGCCTCTCATAGCCATAGGCCAGGAACGGATTGGCATAGCCGAACAGCAGGATCGGATGGTCGTAGTCCTTCCTCACTCTCTCCACCAGGCCGAGGATTCTCTCCAGTGTTGTCCCGGCCGCCAGTGCCCGCTGGCTGGCCGCTTGGATCACGGGACCGTCGGCAATGGGATCGGAGAAGGGGACTCCGAGTTCGAGAATATCCAACCCGTTGTCCAAGGCGCATCGAATATTTTTTTCCGAAGTTGCCAAATCCGGATCTCCTGCGGTCAGATACCCGATCAGCGCTTTCTTCCGTGCCCCTCTCAGCTCTTTGAATCGTCGTGTGATCCGGTTGTGCGGCATCGCTCCCATCCTTGTTCTCTTTTTCCACCTAGATTCATGACTCAGACCTACAATCCGAGCACATGGTCCACGTCCTTGTCTCCCCGTCCCGAGAGGTTGATCAGAATCCCGGAGCCGGGCGGCATGGATTTCGCCCTCTTCTTGGCCTCGGCCACCGCATGACAGGGCTCCAGGGCCGGCAGGATGCCTTCGAGTCGGGTAAGATCGTAAAATGCCTCGACCGCCTCCCGGTCGGTGACGCTGCAATATTCCACGCGTCCTTCATCCGACCAGGCGGCATGTTCCGGCCCCACTCCCGGATAGTCGAGCCCGGCGGAGACGGAATGGGTATTCCGGACCTGCCCCCACGAGTCCTGCAGGACATAGGTCTTGCTCCCGTGTAGGATCCCCATCCTGCCTTCTCCGATACTGGCGGCGTGTTTCCCGGTGGCCAGGCCCTCGCCGGCGGCCTCGACCCCGACCAGGGCCACATCGTCCTTGAGGAAGGCGGAAAAAATTCCGGCCGCATTGCTCCCCCCGCCCACACAGGCCATGACCATGTCCGGCAGCTTCCCGGCCGCAGCCAGGAACTGCTGTCTCGCTTCCTCGCCTATGATACTCTGGAAATACCGGACCATCATCGGATAGGGATGAGGACCGGCCACCGAGCCGATCACATAGGCCGTCGTATCCACCTCGGCCACCCACGCCCGCAGCGCTTCACTCAAGGCATCCTTCAAGGTTCGTGTCCCGATTCCGACCGGAATCACCCGCGCGCCCAGGAGTTTCATCCGTTTGAGGTTCGCCGCCTGGCGCCGCATGTCCTCCTCGCCCATGAATATCTCACACTCCATGTTGAAGAGGGCCGCCGCCGTGGCCGTGGCGACACCGTGCTGGCCCGCCCCGGTCTCAGCGATCAAGCGGGTTTTTCCCATCCTTTGGGCCAGGAGGGCCTGGCCGATGGTGTTGTTGATCTTGTGCGCGCCGGTGTGATTCAAATCCTCTCTTTTGAGGTAGATCCCGGCCTGACCATAGGCGCGGCTCAGCCGGCCGGCGAAATAGAGCGGCGACGGCCGCCCCACATAGTCGTGGAGCAGACTCCTGTACCGCTCCCGAAAGGCGGCCTCCTTGACGGCCCGCCTGAAGGAACTCTCCAGCTCGATAAGCGCCGGCAGGAGTGTCTCAGGGACATACCTGCCCCCGTAAGGCCCGAAGTGACCTTTTTTATCCGGATGCCTGTCCACTTGCTCAGCCCTCCTCAATCGATGGGTGTCTGTTTGGCCCGCCGTATGAAGGATTCCATTTTTCGGACATCTTTCTTCCCGGGCTCCCGTTCCACGCCGCTCGAGACGTCGACGCCGAGCGGTTGGACCTTCCTGATGGCGGCGGCGATGTTGCCGTCGTTCAGGCCGCCGGCCAGCATAGCCGGCCATTTCTGCGCGAATTCGGCCGCTTTGTCCCAGTCGGCGGTCAGTCCGGTCGCCGTGCAGGATCCCGCCTTTTTCACATCGATAAGATAGCGCCGGGCATCCCACTCCCGGGGTTTCGGCGCGGGTCCCTGATCTCCCAAATAAACCGCACGCCAGACCGGCAGGCCCACATCTCGATACTCTTCCGGCCGCTCCCGGCCGTGAAGCTGTACGGCGTAGAGCCCGCATTCATCGGCGATTCTCAGCACCATGCTTTGCGGCATGTCGACGAACACCCCCACCGCCCGCGTGTGACCGGGAAGCTTATCACTCATGCGCCGCAGTTGCGTGCCGGTTATGCCGCGGGGAGATTTTCGGTAGATCACGAATCCGAGATAATCAGCCCCGAAATCGAGGGCCGCCCGGGCGTCATCCAGGTTGGTCAGCCCGCAGATCTTGACTTCGATTTCTCCGGCTTTGCCGGCACTTTTCATGGCCTCTCCTTTTGAGGAGCCTTATTCAGGCACCTCACCGATCAGTCCTGCCAAAAGCTGACCGGGATCCGGGATCTTCATCAGGGCCTCTCCGATCAGGAATCCTCGATAACCGAGTTCCCAGAATCTTTCCACCTCGGCCCGTTTCTTGATGCCGCTCTCGATGACAGCCGGGCGCCCTTCAGGCAGGTGTCCTGCTAGGTCCAATCCGATGGCGAGGTCCGTTTCCAGGGTTTGGAGATTGCGGTTGTTGACGCCCAAGAGGGCATGGGAGCATGTCGCGGCCGCTTCCAGCTCTGCAGGAGAATTCGCCTCGATCAGGATTTCGAGTCCGAACGAAAGAGCCAGTTGATAGAGGTCCCGCATCAGGGATGGGTCAAGGGCCTTGGCGATCAGGAGAATGATATCCGCTCCCCAGGCGGCGGATTCATAGACCTGATAGGGATCGCCGATAAAATCTTTGCGCAGTATGGGGAGATCCACCGCCTTCCTCACCCGTTGGAGGTGTTGGATATCCCCCAAGAAATGATGCGGCTCGGTAAGGACCGAGACAGCGGCCGCGCCGGCGGCGGCATAGGCGCGGGCGATTTCCTCGGGCCGATATTCCTTGCGGAGGAGGCCGGCCGAGGGGCTGGCTTTTTTCATCTCGGCGATGATGCAGGGGCGTTTCGCCCTTTTCAGCCTTTCGGCCAGACTTCTGTGCTGCCGGTTGCGGGACATGGCTTCCAGCTCGGAAATAGGCTGCTTAGATTCGGCCAAACGCGCGTCTTTTCTGCGCTCACGCAGGATAACCTCGACCATATTCATTCAAATATCTCTTTTCACCTTTGTTCAACCGCCGGCTCACCCACCTCGTTCTCAGCGATGGGATCATTGCTATCTGTTGCTGTGCTCCACAAGATTCTCCAACACGGCCAGTGCTTTTCCGCTGTCGATCGAATCCCGAGCCAGCTCCATGCCCTGGGAGAAGTCTGCCGCCTTGTCTCCCGTCAGGATGGCCGCCGCCGCATTCAGACACACGATATCACGACCCGGAATCCGGGCTCCGGAAAGGATCTGTTTCAGGATCGCAGCGTTGAGAGCCGGATCGCCGCCCCGCAGTGCTTCGGGTTCGCTTAAATCCGATATGTATCGCAGCGGTTCGAATTCGTAGGTGCGGATCTCTCCGGCATTCAGTTCACTCACCCGGGTCGTGGCCGTCGATGTGATCTCATCCATGCCGTCCCCGCCGTGGACTACGAAGGCGCGCCTGCATCCCAGCCGTTGCAGCACGTGGGCGAATGTCTCGGTCAGTTCGGGCGCAAACACCCCGATGAGTTGCCCCTTTGCCCCGGCCGGATTCGTGAGGGGGCCGAGCATGTTGAAGATCGTCCGCACGCCGAGCTCTTTTCGGGCGGGGCCGGCGTTTTTCATGGCCGGATGGAGCTTGGGAGCATACAGGAATCCGATTCCCACCTCGGCGATGCACTCCTCGACGACATCGGGCGGAGCCTCGATGTTGACGCCCAGCTCCGCCAGCACGTCTGCAGATCCACATCGGCTGCTGATGGCACGGTTCCCGTGTTTGGCCACCGGCACGCCGGCTCCGGCCACCACGAAGGCCGCGGCGGTCGAAATATTGAACGTATCCGTGTGGTCGCCCCCTGTCCCGCACGTGTCGACCACCTGGAGCCCTCCGGCATCGATGAAAACGGCATGCCTTCGCATCGCCGCTGCCGCGCCGGCGATCTCTTCGACGGTCTCACCCTTCATCCTCAGGGCCACAACCAATCCCGCAATCTGGGCGGAGGTCGCCCGTCCCGTCATGATTTGGTCGAAAACGGAATTCATTTCCTCCTGGCTCAGGTTACGGCCTTCGATGACGCTCCGGATGTGTTCATGCATCATGGTCTTTTTCCTCCGCCTCTTTTGTTTCCCGCTCCGGATGCGGCCGGTGTTGCGCCGCGATCTCGAGAAAATTCCGCATCAGCCGCTTTCCGCAGGGCGTCAGAATCGACTCGGGATGGAACTGGACGCCGTGAACGGGATAGGCCGTGTGGCGTATCCCCATGATCTCTCCGTCCTCGCTGAAAGAGTCTGCGATCAAATCCTCTGGAAGGCTGTCCTTGTCGACCGCCAAAGAGTGATAGCGGCCTCCCGGCGCGGGGGATTTTATTCCTTTGTAGAGCGGGGAATCTCCGAACTCGATCATCGAGGTTTTGCCGTGCATGATGCGGCCCGCCCGGACAATCCTGGCCCCAAAGGCCTCAGCGACGGCCTGGTGGCCCAGACAGACTCCGAGTATGGGGAAGGCCGTATGCAGCCGGCGAATCAGCTCGATCGAGATTCCCGCCTCCCGCGGAGTGCACGGGCCGGGCGAGATGACGACGGCCCTCGGCTCCATGGATTCGATCTCGGCGACGGATATTTTATCATTCCGAAAGACCCGCACATCTTCCCCGAGTGCTCCGAAGGACTGGACCAGGTTATAGGTGAAAGAATCGTAATTGTCGATCATGATTATCAAAGCGTCCTCCTGGAGAGATCCAGCCCGCAGGCGGCGAGATCGACCGCCTTCTTCGCGGCCCGGGCTTTGAGGCCGGTCTCTTCGAATTCGTGCTCGGGGATGGAATCATAGACGATCCCCGCCCCCACCTGAACGGAGATGGTCCCATTCATGATCTCCAGCGTCCTGATCGTGATGGCGAGATCCAGATTCCCGCCGTAACTGACGTAGCCGACGGCGCCTCCGTAGGCGCCACGGGGCTGTTCCTCCAGCTCATGGATGATCTCCATGGCCCTTATTTTGGGCGCTCCGGTCAGCGTCCCGGCCGGGAACGTCGCGGCGATGACATCAGTGGCATCCAAGCCGGTTTTGAGTATACCTTCCACGTGGGACACGATGTGCATGACGTGGCTGTAACGTTCGATCAGCATGAATTCCGTGACCTGCACGCTCCCGATTTCCGAGATTCTTCCGAGGTCGTTTCTCCCCAGGTCGACCAGCATGACGTGCTCGGCCTTCTCCTTTTCGTCCGACAGCAATTGGTCGGCCAGCCGGCGGTCTTCCTGCTCGGTGGCGCCGCGGGGCCGGGTCCCGGCAATGGGCCGGAGCTCCACCTTGTTGCCGGTCAGCCGGACCATGACTTCCGGTGAGGACCCCACCAGCGTGTGCTCACCGATCTTCAGAAAAAAGGTGTAGGGCGATGGATTCAGGAGCCTCAATGCCCGGTAGACCTGCAGCGGAGGAATATTCGACTCGGAAGCCAGCCGCCGGCTCAGGACGACTTGAATGATGTCTCCGTCACATATATACTTTTTGGCCTTTTCAACGATCTGACAAAAACGCTCTTTTGTCACGTTGGAGGTGAATCGGGCCTCGGGGCAGAACTCGGCCTCCGGAATTGCGAAGGGCTGACTCAGGCGTGTGCGCATGGCTTCCAGCTCCGCTCTCGCCTCCTGGAAGGCGTCATCGACGGAAGCATGACTCTTCGGGCGGGAACAGAAGACCAGCTTGATGGTGTGCCGAAAATTATCGAATACGATCAATTTGTCGGCTTTAAGGAATCGGCTCGCGGGCGATGCGAACGGCCGCGTCGATTTCGGCTTCGGCATCCGCTCGAATTCCGCGACCGCCTCATAACCGATGTATCCGACGGCTCCGCCGATGAAACGGGGCAGCCCCGGGATTTCAGCCACCTTGACATCGCGGAATACACCCCTCAGTTCATCCAGCCTTGCGCCGCCTCCCCGGGAATGATCCAACTCGAGCAGGATTTCCGGATCCACGCCCACGAAGGAATATCTGGCCCATTTGGAATCCCCTTCGATGCTCTCCAGGAGAAAAGCGTTTTCTCCGTCGGCGAAACGGCTCAATACCGAAACCGGAGTCTCGATATCCGCCAACAGTTCCAGATAGACGGGAATCAAATCATGATTCTCCGCCAGCCTTTTATATTCCAGCTCATCGGGATACATGGTGTCTTAATAGTCTCCTATCGGGGATGGGTCTTAGGAAAAAAGCGGATAGATGGATTACCGGGCGGGGGGAACCGCCCACCACAGATGGATGGCGAGGGTGAAGGTTGGTTCGCAAACCGTCCTCTTCTCCATGACAACTCACCTGATTCTAAAGAATCTGGAAGCGAGTGTCAACCAAAAAAGCACTCTTGAGGGCACGGTGCATTATGACTAGCAAAATTCGGGTGCAAACCGGTATAATAGAAAAAGAATCGAGCGAAAAAATTGAATTTACCAAGGAACCCGATGTCAATACATCATCATCTTAAGATGCTATGGATTGTGTGCCTTTTTCCGCTTGCGGTCGCGGTCTTGAACGCGAATGCATCTGAGTGGACGCTTAAAATCTCGGCCGAGGCCGCCCACATTCGTCTGGAGCCCGATCTGGACGGTCCGGTCGGAGCCACCGTGGCGAAGGGAACGATACTCGAATCCTATGAGAGGGAGGGCGAATGGTTCCGCGTGGTCTATGGACCCGATGAGCACGGATTTTCGGTCATCGGATATATTCATTCCGGCGATGTGGAGATCATCCGGGAGAAGATAACCGAAGAACAGGATTTTTGGCCCGAAGAGCCGGAATCCTTCGAGGGCATGGGCCTGAGCGTAAAGATCAGCGGAGGCTTCAACTATTTCGATGCCGGAGACGTGGGAAAGGGGGCCAAAGGTTATTATGACATCAGGGCCGGCCATTTTTCCTCCGCCGGCTATTCCTTGGATGAGAGGAAAAGATCCTTCAATAATGGCTTTGACCTATCGGGAGATGTCATTTTTTATCTCAAACCTAAGATCGGCATCGGGCTGGGAAGCGGGTACATCTATTCGACGCGAACCAGTTTTTTCATAGTGTCCGGGAGAGATATCTATTTGGAAACATTCGGAAGCACTTCGGAGATCCGTGCCTTTCCCATAAGACTGAGCTTGTATTTGTCCTTCCCCGTTCATCGTCTCTTCACCGTCTCCGTCAGCGGCGGACCCACTCTCTATCTGACCAGGTTTTCGTATTATCTGGGTCCCGATTGGATAGATTTGAACAGCGTCACTCAAAAGGCCACTTCCAACGGTCTCGGGTTTCATGGGGGGATCGGGCTCGAGGTCAGATTGAATCGGAGAGCGGCCTTTGTCATCGAGGGTCAGGGGAGATATGCCAGGATTTCCAATTTCAAGGGAAAGGAAACCAAATATCTCTTCGTTCCCACCGGACCTGGGGGGATCATGGGAGAGGAGCGTATTTGGGACGAAGAGGGGACACTGTATTATCTGGAGCAGGGGCAGCAGTCTTATTTGGCCTTTTTTAAAGAAGATCCATCCGGCTTCACGACCGCCAAGAAAGCCAGTTTTGATTTGAGCGGCTTCAGCCTTCGCGCCGGATTGATATATAGATTCTGAAAGAGAAGGTGCGGCGGGATGACGAGAATCGCCGGATTCATGGAGTTTTAGAATGAAAATAAAGATGGGAGCGAGCCTGCTGTTTATCGGTCTTTTTGCCTATTCCCTCAGCCTTTATTCGATGTCGAATCTCGAACTGCCGATGAAGTATGAGACGTGGCTGAAGGAAGAGGCGATCTACATCATCACGCCGAAAGAAAAGGAGGTTTTTTTAATGCTCGAGAGCGACAATGAAAGGGATCTCTTTATCGAGCAATTCTGGCGGCAGCGGGATCCGACGCCCAACACACCCCGGAATGAATTCAAAGATGAACACTACCGAAGAATCGAATACGCCACCAAAAAATTCGGGAAAGGGACCCCCACCAAGGGATGGAGAACGGACCGGGGGAGATTTTACATCATGTTGGGCAGCCCTTATCATGTGGAACGATTCTCCACTCCGGACATAAATCCCATCGAGGTCTGGTATTATCACGGCAATCCAAAGCTGGGACAGGCGTCGAACTTCCGCCTCCTCTTCTTTCAGAGAAACGGTACCGGGGATTTCGAGCACTACAGCCCGGCGGCGGACGGGCCCAAGAGCCTGGTCCCCTTCAACCAGCGGACGCACGAGTTTTTTAATCCCGTTTCCGATGCGCCTCCGGCTCCCGACTTGGAAAATTTGGCCAACAAGCTGATGGCTGTGCTGGAGCGCAGAGATGTGGATGCTTACTTTATACTCTATTACAATGTCGGGCTGGATCTGGCGGATTCCTCGATTTCCAGCATTCCGGGAAGAAGCGGCCCGGATCAAATCATCCCTTCCGCCATACTGCTGGGAGAAGTCGAGACCTACCCGCACAAGAAGGTCAATGATGACTATGCCTATGAATTCCTGGAAAATAAGGGCGTGGTGGAGGTCAGCTATTCGGTTCATTACATCGGAAACCGCGCCAAGGTGAGCGTTCTTCAGGATCCATCCGGGCTGTTCTTTATTAATTACATCATCGTCCCCGAAACCCTATCCGTCGATCTGTATGAGAACAAATATTTCACCAATCTCAAATCTTCGATCCATCTCACGGACCTGGAGGGGAATACCGTCTATCAGGGGGAGCGAAATGTTCCCCTTGACTTGAGAAAGGATGAGCTGAAAATCCTGGAGAAAAGCGCCTTCCATCTCAGCGATTCTTTCCCGGTGGTTTCGGGGAATTATACCCTCAATCTCCTGCTGGAAAACCTGGTGACCAAGGAATTCACCTCGTTCGAGAGATATGTCTCCGTGCCCGTGGGCGACAGTCTTCAGATGAGTTCGCTCATCCTGGCCCGCAAGGTGGACAGGGATTCCGTGTACAGCCAATCCACCAGAGCCTTTCAGGTGGGGAATCTCCAGATCTATCCGTCGGTCACCAACACATTCCTGGGTCAGGATACCTTGTTCCTGTTCTTCCAGATCCACGGCCTGGATCAGACCTGGAAAGAAGAGGGAATCCTGGCGTTCACATTCTATCAGGGGGAACGGGTCATTCAGACCAAACGGCGAAACATCAGCGAATACCGGAACGGCCGGGATTTTCTCGAGGAGTTCTCTCTCCAGGATCTCTCGCCCGGAAAATACACGGTCGAGGTTTCCCTTCTCGACCAAGAGGAGCGGAAGCGCTTGACCGGGATCGCCGGCCTTACGATTGCCGACCAGCCGTTCCGCGGCACCTGGCTCGTATCGCAGACCAATCCCCCGGCCGACGATCCTTACTACGCCTATATTTTGGGGAACCAATATTTGAACAAGGGTGAAATTACCCAGGCCCACGATGCATTGGCCCAGGCCTACGGCGTGGCGCCGGACTCGCTGGAATATGCCTTGGGCTATGCGCGGGTCCTCGCGTCCGTGAGAGACTTTCAGAGGGTGCGGGAAATCCTCCTGCCGTTCGAGCAGGCGGGTCAGGAGGACTTCAGCCTCTTCTTCCACCTGGGGAGGGCCTCGAAAGAAGTGGGTGAGCTTGAGGCCGCCATCACTTATTTCCAAAAGGCCCTTTCGCATAGGGGCAATATCGCGGAGATTCTGAACCTGATCGGAGAGTGTTATCTGCAGCTCGGGAATGTGGAGGAGGCCCTGCGTGCCTGGGAGGCATCGCTGGAGATCGTTCCTGAGCAGGAGAATATCAAGAACCTGGTGGAACAGCTCAAAAAGAAGTCATCGCCGGGATTTTGAAGAACTCGGCTCGTTCAGTTTTCTATTTCAGATAGCGGCGTATAACCGTCGTGACGGCCGCTTCGCAGACCTTGCAGTAGGGTTTGCTCCCCTTGCTGAACATGATGCAGTCGACCATGGGCCGGTAGAGGCCCTGCGACGCGTATCCCGCCCCCTCATAGGCACCGACCCGGCTGAAGTATCGGCTCCCGGTCAGGAAGGCGTCCACTTTCTGGGAATGCTCCCGGTCTTTCCGTTCATATTCCTGTTCGGCCCTTTGGATTTCGTCGGCCGGCGCTCCGCTCCGCTTGAGCTCCGCGATCTGGTCGTTCATCTCCCGCCGCCGCTTCTGCCAGGCGTAGTCCATCTCGTCGTAGGCCGCCTTCTCCCAGGGAGTCGGGATTTCTATCCCCGGTGCCAGAAGGTCTTTCCATTTGAGATCGGCCGGGTCCAGCAGCGCCGTGATGTTGGGCTCCACCGGCTCGATCCCCTGGGGGTAAAAATCATTGTAGGCCACCGACGAGGTGTAGTACTCGTCCCCCAATCCGGCGAACGAGTGACCGAATTCGTGGATGAAGATGTACTCATGGAACTGCGTGTCGGAGGTGAACGTGCAGTAGAAATTATAGATGCCTCCGCCTCCGTAGCGCCTGTGGTTCACCATGATAACGACCGTGTCATAGGGGATGTGGGCTGCGATATCGCGCAGGGACCGGTTGTCCTCGGTCAGGAGATACCGTTCAGATCCCAGGGCGTTGAAGGACGCATTGAGCGCCGTCCGCTTGAACACGGCCGCGCGTGGTTCATCGATCCCGCTTTCCTCCGAGGGCTTTAGGACACCGGTGATATTGAAGCCGTTCTTGAGGGAGGCGTAGGGCTGATATTGAAAAAAGATGCGGGTGAACCTCTCCACATCGCGCCTGAATTTATCGATTTCCTCCCGGGTGTATCCCTCGCCGAGGATGGCGATGTCCACCTTGTGGCGGGGATCGCCGCCGGTGTGGGTCTTGATGATTTGGACGGAGCTGTCCAGAACACTGTCCCGGATGATGCCGATGTCGTCCGGATCGATGGTGCGGCGGAAGATTTCCAGCCGCCGGTTCTGCCGGTCTCTTTTGTGCAGCGTGAACTCGACCGGCTTTTTAGGGCAGGGGATGAGGGCCGTCTCATGGAACGTCCTTGGGATTCCTTCCGCGGCCGGTCCGCTGGTCTGGTATTCGCCGAAATAGGAATCGAAACCCCTGGAAAAGATCAACCGGCCGGTTTCTTGATCGAAAACCCGGATGGTGTAGCGGCCGTAATCGAGGCGGTCGATCAGGTGGATGCGGCTCCCGGCCCAAATCCCATAGCTGTAGACCTGATCGAGGGTGACGATTTCCCGCTCGGAATCTCCGATGTGAAAATAGTCGATCCGTAGGGTCTTATCATCAAAATAATTTTCATAGGCGGGATCGTTCTTGCACCACAGAAGGAACGGGACGCATAGGAGTCCAATCAGGAGCATAGGCGGTCTTGGCATGTTTATACCCCTTTCTATTGAAATCTGAAGCTCTAACGATTGTACCAATTTTCCGGCCGGCTTGACAGTCCAAGGACCGTGTTTTAGTATGCTCTCATCCATGTCCCGGTTCAAACATCTTGATTCCGCAGGAGGAGGGTTCGATGATGACTAAAATGATGAAGACTAAAATAAAGCTTCAGGTCCGTGTGCGTGTCTTGAGCACGGTGGCGCTTTTGGGCCTGGGATGTTTCGCATCCCTTGCCGCGGCGCAGGACAAGGTCACGTCTCCGGAAGAATTCTTCGGCTTCCGGCTCGGCAACGACGGCAAGATCGCGCGCTGGGATGAGATCGTCGCCTACTACGACCGCTTGGAAACAGAGAGCGCCAAGCTGAAGGTCATGAATATGGGGCCCTCCACCATGGGCCATCCGTTCCTGGTGGTCATCATCTCTGCGCCGGAAAATCTGGCCCGTCTCGACCGGCTGCAGAAGGTGAACGCCATGCTCAGCGATCCACGCGGTGTCCCGGAATCGGGAATCAAAGCGCTGGTCGACGAGGGCCGGGCCGTCATATGCCAGTCCATGAGCCTGCATGCGACCGAGATCGGCGGGACCCAGATGGCCCCGGAACTCACCTATGACCTGCTGACGCGCACGGATGGAGAGACCCGCAGGATCCTGGACAACGTGCTCTTCTTCCTGATTCCGAGCTTCAATCCCGACGGCCAGATCATGGTCACCGACTGGTACCGCAAAACCGCGGGGACCGAGTACGAAGGCACCAACCTGCCCTGGCTGTATCACAAGTACGCCGGCCACGACAACAACCGCGACGGCGACTTTCTGAACCTCGTCGAGTCCACCTACGCGGCCAAGGTGCTGTACCGGGATTGGAA